>ERZ802830.177-NODE-177-length-61933-cov-14.0089_pt1 | contig 61933 bp, 57 predicted proteins | sample MGYA00345654_ERZ802830 | MGnify/ENA primary metagenome ERZ802830 (study PRJEB30503, sample SAMEA104212375) | marine metagenome | biome: Westerlies Biome; feature: [SRF] surface water layer (ENVO:00010504) within the epipelagic zone...; material: water...
TTTACACCTTACACGCTTTCCAAGCGTGCGCGATCGACCACTCTGCCACCTCTCCGATATTTAGCTGCCGAATAGCTTTTAGATGGCGGCAACCCACCCAGCCACACCTCGGCGCCCGAATCCACTGTTACCGTTGCTCCCTTCCGGGCCTGGCGGAGTTCACAATTTATCGCCGCGAGGGGACCAAAGTGGGTCACCATAGCGGCGCGTATGCTAGCCGAATCACTTGGCGATTGCGAACGAATCCAGTGCTTTACTGAGGCGTTCTTGCGTTCGCCCGCGCGAGGCAGTAAAAGGCTATTTTTTGCTGAGCGATTCGCATGCGCGACGACCACCGCCCCTATTCGCTAAAAGTTGCTCTGGCCCGCATCGAAGCCTTTTGGGTAAACCGTTTCATTCGCCCGCAATTGGATTCCCTCGGGCGCCATTCCATGATCATGAAACCTTGGTTTTTGAAACTCTACGGACGCAACATTCATTTTGGCGAAAGCGTCCATGTGATCACGGCGAAGGATCGCACCGTCCGGCTAACCACTTGGGCAATGAACGAACATCAGGGCGAAATCCACGTGGGGGCCTTTGTGCTGCTCTGCCCCGGGGTGCGTATTGATTCAGCCAGCGCCGTGACCATTGGTGAGAGTTCGATGATCGCCGCTGGGGCGTATCTTACTGATGCTGACTGGCATGATATTTACGATCGTACCCAAGCAATCGGTCGCACCAGCCCAGTCACCCTTGGCAACAATGTTTGGATTGGCGATGGCGCCATTGTCTGTAAGGGCGTGTCTATCGGCGATAACTCTATTATTGGCGCCGGCTCCGTAGTGACCCAGGATATACCCAGTAATGTCATCGCAGCTGGCAATCCGGCCAAGGTGCTACGACCTTTAGACCCAGAGCAGCCTTTAACAACTCGGCGGTCTCTGCTGGAGGATGGCGATGCCCTAGCCGCACAAATGGATTCACTGGAACGATGGGCACGGGCAGACAAAACCTGGCCCACTTGGCTGCGCTCCATTATCGCGCCCACCAACAAACACTAATCTACTGCCGCGCGACTCGAATCTGCGGCGCAACATTATCCTCACTGCTGCGGTAAGGATTGATATCAATGCCTCCACGGCGCAGGAACCGACCGTACACGGATAACTGTCGTGGGCTACAGCGTTGCCAGATGTCCGCGAAGATCCGTTCGATCGTCGTTTCATGGAAGGCCTGATGGTTTCGGTAAGACACCAGATACCGCAACAAACTTTCAGGCTGGATGGTCACGCCCCGACATTCGATGGCGATGCTGGCCCAATCAGGCTGACCTGTAACTGGGCACAAGCTGCGAAACACATGGCTATGCACGCTTTGTTCGCGCTCAGCGGCTGTATTTTCACAAACGATAAGCTCGGGGCTGTAGTCGTAGATCTCAATGTCTATGTCCAGATCATCTAAGCACTGCCCTCTCAAAACCCCAATGTCACTGCTTGCAACAACCCCTTTCAAATCGACCTGAATGGTACTGCCAAAGCCGGCGCTTAGATCGCCCGCTAAGGTTTCTAACAACTCCGATAAGCTTTCAAAGCGCGTCTGACTGAAACCATTTAAATACAGTTTCATCGACTTACTTTCGATAATGTTCGGCGAATGTGCCGGTACGCTAAAACTCAGTTCTGCCACTTCCGGTTTACCGCGCCCGTTGAGCCAAGAAAACTCATAGGCTGTCCACTGATCTTCACCAGCGGGTTGAATACCTTCGAGGCCAACCGCATCCCGCGCCGCCGTTCTCGCAATGGGATGCAATAACGACTTGTCGTAGCCGTCTCGATACCGGGTTTGCGCGCCCAGAGGTCCCCCATGAATAGTGGGCGAAGTGGCCATATCGCTGCTCATATTGGTGCTGCTGTGGAGTGTCCTTAGAATAGCAGACGCTATCTAGTCTTGGGTAACGTTACGCGCATCAACAAACGCGAAAACCCGCCTTGCCTAATAGCAACCACCCCGCTAAAGGTTTAATCTGCAATATCTAAACTAAGTGCAAAACATGCTCGACACCTTCCAATCCATCACGACGACGTTCGCCGATCTTGCCTGGGGGCCTTGGTTACTTTGGTTGTTGCTCGGCGGCGGTTTCTATTTTCTGGTGCGCTCACGCTTTACTCCCTTTCGCTATCTAGGCCATGCCATTGATCTAATCCGCGGCAAATACGACGACCCCAATCATCCTGGCCATATTAATCACTTCAGTGCGCTTTCTGCGGCATTGGCGGGCACCATTGGTATGGGGAACATTGCGGGCGTCGCTTTAGCAATAAAAATCGGCGGCCCAGGCGCGATTTTTTGGATGTGGATGACCGCCATCTTGGGCATCGCAACCAAGTTTTTCACCTGTACTCTAGCCGTTATGTACCGCGGTAAAGACGATGCAGGAGAACTGCAGGGCGGGCCGATGTACGTGATTCGTGAAGGTCTGCCCAAGCGATTCCACTTTCTCGCTTTCTTCTTTGCCATCGTCGGTATGGTCGGCTGCTTACCGGCGTTACAGGCCAACCAATTGATCCAGATCTTTCGCGACTTGGTATTTTTCGAGCAAGGCATTATTGCTCCGGGCGCTGATCCGTTTTACTACAATCTAGGCAGCGGCATTGTGCTCGCTGCGCTCACTGCCTTGGTAATCTTTGGCGGTCTTTCGCGCATCGCGCGTACCGCAACGGTCTTGGTTCCCATTATGGCGGTCTTGTATCTCGCCACCATCATCATTGCGCTTCTAATGAACGCCGACCAAATTCCCGCCGCTTTCAGTTTCATTCTCACTGATGCGTTTTCCGGTGACGCTGTGGCAGGTGGTAGCCTGTTGGCTGTAATGATCTATGGGGTGCAACGCGGGGCGTTCAGTAATGAAGCCGGTATGGGCACCGAATCACTAGTCCATGGGGCCGCTAAAACGGATCAACCGATACGTCAGGGCTTAGTCGCAATGGTCGGCCCAATCATCGACACAATGATCATATGCACGGCCACAGCACTGTTGATTTTGGTGTCCGGCACTTGGCAGGGAGCCGAGGCGGAGGGCGTGACGCTGACCGCTAACGCGTTCACTAATCTGCTCGGCCCCGTTGGCACTGTAATTATTTTCGCCTGTGTCTTGAGCTTTGCTACAACGACAATGTTCACCTATTCGTTTTATGGATCTCAATGCGCGAGCTTTGTTTTCGGCACCCGTCATAGATCCACTTACCAAATGGTATTCGTTGCAGCCATCGTGCTGGTGTCAGTCATGTCTATCGACGCTGCCGTTGGCTTAATTGACGGTTCATTCGCGCTTATGGCTATCCCGACCATGGTTTCTGCAATTTGGTTGGCGCCCAAGGTGTTAGCCGAGGCTAAGATCTATTGGAAGACCTTACCAATCACAGAGTCCAATTAAGTCGTACTGCGCGCAACTGCGAGGACAACCCTTTTATGCCCTACCAACCGTTACCCAAAGAGCTACGTGCGCCAAAACCCGCAAGCCAGCACACCCAACGAGCGCAGGCAAAGGTGCGAGAAGAGCTAAATTTTGACGATCGCCAAAGTTTCGAGGATGCTCGCAAGGGTTTCATCGCAACCATAAAGCCATTGACCCTGCATAGTGAGGGCGGCCAAATTACCTACGATCTTGAGCGTGTGTCATTCCTGAAAAAAGAAGAAGCGCCTGACACAGTGAATCCTAGCCTGTGGCGACAAGCGCAGCTGAACGCCCAACATAACGGCTTGTACGAGATAAGCGATGGCCTGTATCAGGTGCGCTCGTTTGACATCGCCAACATGACCTTAATCCGTGGCCGCACAGGTTGGATTATTGTCGATCCGCTGACCTCTAGCGAATCCTCCTCAGCAGCTTTGCAATTAGCCAATGAACATCTGGGTGAACGAAAAGTGGTCGCTGTGATTCATACGCACAGCCACGCTGACCACTTTGCCGGAGTCCTGGGCGTTATCAATCATGAAGATGCCGCCAGCGGACGCATTGCTGTTATCGCGCCCAAAGACTTTGTTAAAGAATCGCTAAGCGAAAATGTTTTAGTCGGTAACGCCATGGGACGGCGCTCTACCTACATGTACGGCAATTTACTGCCCGCATCGCCCACAGGCTACGTTACAACCGGTCTTGGCGCGGCTTTATCCATGGGATCGACCGGATTTATCGTACCTAACGACTATATTTGCGAAACCGGTGAGACTCGGCTCATCGATGGCATCGAATTTGAATTCCAGATGACTATGGGCACAGAAGCACCCTCTGAGTTCGTGTTTTATCTGCCACAGTTCAAAGCGCTGTGCATGTCGGAGATCACCTCACACCACTTGCATAACGTCTACACCCCTCGCGGAGCTCAGGTGCGCGATGCCTTGGCTTGGGCCGCACAAATCAATGAATCCGTAGAACTGTTCGGCAATCGTCTAGAAATCCAATTTGCCTCTCATCATTGGCCGATTTGGGGCCGCGAAGCCGCAGTTGAGTATTTGCAGAGCCAACGCGATCTTTACAAATACATCCACGACCAAACTCTGCGTCTCGCCAACAAGGGCTACAACAAAGAAGAAATTGCAGAGCGCGTATCGCTACCCAAATCGTTAAGCGAAAAATTCTACAACCGCGACTACTACGGCACCGTGCATCACAATAGTCGCGCGGTTTATGTAAAGTACTTAGGCTTTTTCGACGGTAATCCTGCCAATTTGTATCCCTTACCGCCTACCGAGCAGGCCGTTCGGTATCTAGATTTTATGGGCGGTGCTGATGCTGTGGTGAATAAAGCCCAAAACTACTTCGCCGCTGGCGATTATCGCTGGGTAGCCGAGGTGCTCAATCATGTGGTCATGGCAGACCCCGAGCATATCGCCGGACGCGCATTGTTAGCAGATACCTATGAACAACTGGGTTACCAGTCAGAATCTGCGCCCTGGCGAAACTTTTATCTTTGTGGCGCATTGGAACTACGCGAAGGTCTACCTGAAACACGTAATTATGCTGCGAGCGCCGGCATGGCCGCGGGTATCCCCATCGAGAATATCTTCCAAGTAATGGCAGTACGTTTACTGCCCGAGGAAGCCGCTGTGCAAGACCTGCAACTGCTGCTGTGCTTCGGTGATCTTGAGCAGGACTATGTGCTACAAATAAAGAATGCGGTGTTGCACTATTTCGTCGCCGCGCCGGAAAACGTGACCGATGCGCAGTTGTCGCTCACCAGCACTCACTTTAAACAGATGATTATGGGACAAGTAGGTGCTGCGGAATTAATGGAGCAGCAATATCTGCAAGTCGACGGCGATGTTAACGCGTTGTTGCGACTTGGATCATTATTCGACCAATTCCCACGCCGCTACCCGCTTGTCACACCGCGAGACCAATGAGGCTTGCTAGCGCTATTAAGAGGAGAGAGCTATGCAGACAGTGTCAGTAACCTGTGCAGCAGGGGAAATCCAAGGCCGAGTAAAAGAAGATGCCCTACTATTTGCCGGCATACCGTACGCACAACCGCCAGTAGGCAACCTGAGATTTAAGGCACCGCAACCATTACGGCCCTTTTCCGAGCCGTTTCCAGCGCTGAAATTTGGTCCCGCGGCACCCCAGATTCCGAGCGGCGGCATGACCGACAGCGCGCCGGTTCGCTGGGACGAAGACTGCTTAACTTTGAATATTTCAGCCCCAATAGGGATTCAGGACGAAGCACGCAATCGCGCGGTTTTGGTGTGGATTCATGGCGGCGGCTATCGCACCGGCCAAGGTGCAATTCCTTGGTATAACGGCACCCGCTTTGCTCGGGATCAAGACATTATTGTGGTCTCAATCAATTACCGGCTCGGTGCCTTGGGCTTTGCTGATCTCACCCATCTTGGCGACGAATTCAAAACATCCAACGTCAACGGCATGCTCGATCAAATTGCGGCACTGCAATGGGTGCAACGTAACATTAGCGCTTTCGGCGGCGACCCAAGCAAGGTCACCATTGCCGGCGAGAGTGCCGGAGCATTTAGCGTCGGCGCGTTGATGGGTTGTCCGGCAGCTAAAGGTTTGTTCACCAGAGCCATAGCACAAAGCGGCGCGGCTCAGCACACCCTCAACCCAGAAGCAGCGCAAACTATCGGTAAGACGTTCTGCGCGCAATTACAACAAGACAATGCAGTGGGGTTACTGGCGGCCTCTGTGGAGGACATTCTTTCCGCGCAAAGCGCTACTGCCGCTCAATTCGAATCCGGCGCCGGCGTGATCAGCAAATTAGGCACCAGTGTTTCGACGTTTTACCCAGTCCACAACACCGAACTGATGCCTGAGGATCCGCTACAGGCGATCAGGTCCGGAAATGCCGCCGATGTTGCTGTGCTAATAGGCAGCAATAGCGATGAGACAACGCTATGGGGCCACGGCGACGTGGATGACACGAAGCTGCAACGAATCGCTGCAGAATTCAATGTTACCAACGGCGTAAGCACTTATCGGGCCAATCGCCCGGACGCTAGTGCGGCCCAACTGCTTGTCGCGCTGACCAGCGACCATATGTTCAGAATCCCAGGCATCCGTCTCGCAGAAGCTCAAACCGAGCATACGCCTAACGTCTGGATGTATTTATTCGACTGGAAATCCAGAGCTTTCGACGGGCGCTTGGGCGCAACTCACGCCCTAGAAATCCCATTCGCCTTCAACAATTTGGATCGAGCTGGAGTCGATATATTCATCGGCCCGGGACCCGTACCCCAGCACCTAGCAGATACCATGCATGATGCTTGGAGTGCCTTTATTAAGAACGGCACACTTCACTGGCCAAGTTATACCCTAGCTCAGCGCGCAACTATGGTATTCGACGACAGCAGCGCTACGGTGGACGATCCGATGAGCGAGGAACGGATTATTTGGGAAGACGTGCGCTGATCACCTTAAGAATTCGTCGGCGTGTAGATCCAGCGCATGGCGCGCATGACGCTGGGCCATGGTGGTAAACATCTGGTCTCCACGCTCGGTGCGCTCCACAATCATCGATGCAACAACGGTCACAGCAAATCCGGAAAAAGCACCATAGCGGTATGCTTGCCAACATTCGGGCCACTGAAAATTCGTCACTCCCGAAGCACAAAGGGCATCAAAATATTCCCGCACCAATTGCTCCTCAACGGGCACGCGATCCGCGGAGGTCAGCCCTGCACCAATGAAATAGGCCACATCACTGAGCGGTGACCCTAGGGTAATGCTCTGCCAGTCTACTGCCGCAACACTAATGCTTGAGTCATTGCTACTGAACAACAGGTTGTCCAACCGATAGTCGACATGAATCAGCGAAAATACGTCGGGCAACCCATCAGCCATCAGCGGCGACTCATCGTTCTCGCCCAATTGCTGAATAATGCGGCACTCATCGTCTGCCAACTTGGCACCATAACGATCGACAAATCCAGGCAGTTGCGCACGATAGAGATCCCGGGTGGCGGAGGCTGGACGCCCCTCGCGGTTGTATAGCCAGCTTAATTCAGACAGAGTCGAGTCGCACCAACTCGGCCCATGCAGACCAACCAATTGCGTGAGTGCCGCTGTAGCGGTCTGAGCATCACAGCCGCGCAGTTGATCGCCTTGCTGAGCAGGCGCCAAGTCTTCCAGCAGTAGAAAGAACTCCGGCCCCTCTCCTTCAATCTCGGCGAAATAACATCGCGGCGTACGGATGCTCAACCGTGTTTGTAACTGCTGATAAAAACGAACTTCTTTGAGGAAGTTTTGCAATGCAACACCCGTGGCGCGACTGCTCGGATCGTCCGACGGAAACTTGCCCACCAGACTTATTGGCGCGTTACTGGACCCGGTCGCATAGTCGAACGTGTAGCGAATGCATTTGCCAATTTGTCCTGTACCCACACGATCCGCAGTGAAGCCGCTTACTTTGGCGTCGATACCGTTAGTCTGAAAACACTGATTGAACCAAGCCGCATCAATCGACTGTTCGTTAGGAATGGGTAATATCATTGCTATTCCCCGGTCGCCAAGCGCGCATCAAATAGTGGGGCAGCCGGCGCAAAACGCTGCCTGTGTTCTGCTACGGCAGCTTGGATTTTCGCGACAACCTCGGGATTCTCAGCAGCGACGTCAAATCGCTCCGACGGGTCTCGATGCAAGTTGAAGAGTAGCGGCTGTTTATGCTCAGAGCGCGTAGGCGGCAGGCCATAAGCGCCCTCTGTGACAAAGTGCAACTTCCAAGCTCCAACACGGTATGCATAGAGGGTGCCACGGCGGTAATAAGCCAGTTCATTACGTGGACTCGACGCCTTACCAAACAAAGTCTGCGTCAAGTCTTTGCCATCAACACCGGTCGCCACATCACTACCCACGATCGACATTACAGTTGGAAATACATCCAATGCAGAACCTATATCGCTTACTACCCCCGGCGACACCTTACCTGGCCAGGAAAATACCGCCGGCACGCGCATTCCACCTTCAAAGGTGGTGCCCTTACCATCACGTAGCAGCCCGGCGCGACCACCCTCTTGATTCATAGTCAACCAAGGCCCGTTATCACTGCTAAAGATCACTAACGTATTGTCCTCAACCCCCGACGCCCGCAAGGCTTGCCGAATTTGGCCAACGCTCCAATCAATTTCTTCCACCACGTCGCCGTAGCGGCCACCGATACTTTTGCCCACAAAATCGGAACTGCGGAAGAGTGGCGTGTGCGGCATGGTGTAGGGCAAATAGACGAAAAACGGATGCTGCCGATTGCGCTTAATAAACTGCACCGCCGCATCGGTGTAGCGTCGGGTCAAATTTGCCTGCACGGTGGGTTGTTCAACTGTGTCAACATACACGCCGTCACGGCGCTGACTACTGATCAGCGGCGTAGCGTAATCCTGCTCTTTCGGATTCGCGTATTTCTGTGCACGGCGCGCGTAAGATTCGGCACTGGATTGATCATCCCCACGTTGGGACATGGCAACCAATTCCTCAAAGCCAGGCTCATCCACCCAGTCCATATCGTTAGAGTATGGAACACCAAGCCATTCATCGAATCCGTGCCGAGTCGGCAAGGCATGGGGCGCATCACCAAGGTGCCATTTACCGAACATACCGGTGCGATAACCGCGTTGTTGCAACGCTTCAGCGATGGTGACCTCAGCATCTGGTAAACCACCTGGCTCATTCGGAAAGTAAACCCCAATCAAGCGCCCATATAATCCCGTGCGCAGCGGCAACCGCCCAGTGAGTAATGCCCCCCTGCTTGGAGAGCAAACGGGTGCAGCGACATAAAAATCCGTCCAACGCTGGCCAGTTCGCGCCAGATCATCAATATGCGGGGTGCGAATGTATGGATGTCCGTAGCTTTGAACATCGCCATAGCCAAGATCATCAGCAAACAGAATGACAATGTTAGGCGGGGGTAAAAGCCGACGCTCCGGTGCGAGCGCTGTCGCGGCCAACACACTGCCGAAACTCCATAGTGACAAAACCAAAACTACTGCTCGCCGCTGCATCAATCTAGCCTCCTACTCTCTGTACACGCCCAACACTAAAGCGAAACCAGCGCACAAGTCACCCTATTCAGGGTAGCCGTCCAAGCTCTTGTGCAAACCCTCTAACAACTGACCGATACAGGCGCTGAGCATTACAAAGTCGGCATCATGCTTCGCCAGAGGATCGTCCATTGGCTCGTCGGGCATAGATTCCTGATCTGCCAGTCTGAGCTTGCGCACCACCAAGTCAGCGTCCAGTACTAAACGAAATACCTGATCGAAATTTAGGCCTAGACGATCAACTGTCAGCCCCTCTGTGACGTGCCGTCGCACCGCTGGATCGGCAAGATCAATATCCAACCAGTTTACTGTTGCTGCAACATCGCTGGGATCGCGCATACGGCACTCGCGACCGAGCGAAAATGAATCTACCCTGGACTGCAAGAACACCCGCGTGAGCAAATCTAGAACCGGACGCCGATACACTAACGGCGCGAAATGCAGGCTGACCATAGCCCGACCAAGATTATCCAAGAAATATTCCGCCACTGTTTGTGAGGGGGTGCCTACCACTAGCAATTTTTGGTCACGCAAGAAAAAGGCCTGTACCCGATCCGACCGGGTCAGCGCTTGGGGCAGCAACTGTGAATAGACTTCTTCTTTGAGTTCACGCTTCTCAGCACGGTTCGGCTCGTTACGCATGCGTTGTTTGAACTCAGCAATGCGCTCCGCCAGCGCTTCCTTTACCGCCGCTACCGGCAACACTCGGGTCTGCACGCGCAATTGCATCAAGTCGTTTCCAGCTAGCCGGCGGCATAACAAATCACCGACATTCTCCAACGGCGGTTCAAAACCACCACTACGCTCTGCAAATGCTCCGCAGGGTTTAAATTCTGCAGCCGCGAGCAGATCCGACAGTGCTTCTTCACTATCTGGCCATGCGGTTTGGATACGATAGACACGAAAATTGCGAAAATTTGAATTCACATTAACTCCAACAGTTATCTTTGCAGGCCTGATCCCGCACCGAACTGCACAGTGTACTCTGAGCAGCGCACCTTTACTCTGCACGCCCCAACAATTGATTACCCACTCGGTCGCGGTATGATCAAGGCATCGCAGTTGAGGGGATACCGATGAAGCAAGATTTACCACAGCCGACTGGCGCGCTACTGACAACCCGCCGCAAGCTCATGCAATACGCCACTTTGTTGGGCGTGGGTTCCACCAGCTTATTACAATCGCGTGATTTAAAAGCAGCAATCGTTGATGGCAAAGAGGCCGCGGGGCTAAATAATCCTTGGCCACAAATGCAGTACCGCAAATTAGGCAGAACCGGTCATAACAGCAGCCGCTTAATCTTCGGCTGCGGCGCTACCCTGTCGCGCAGCCGACATGACGATCTGCTAAATCGCGCGTTCGACGCCGGGGTTAATACGTTCGATGTGGGTTATAAGCATTACTACAACAACGCCGAGCGCAACTTAGCGCCATTTTTAAAAACCCATCGCGACGATATCTTTCTGATCTCCAAGGCTCAGGTGCCTGCGGGCATTGATTGGGACGAAACGATCAGCGCGGCTCAGGCAAAAAAGGCAGCTCGAGGTTGGCTGGCATTCTTAGATGAAAGCCTCACAGAAATGGGCATAGATCACGTCGATGCTTACTATTTCATGGGCCAAAATAACGTTTCGATCATGCGTAGCGAAGAACTGCATCGAGCCTTTGAAGAGGCTAAGGCTGCCGGCAAGGTGGACTATTTAGGCGTTTCTACCCATGAAAATGCCGAGAATGTTTTGCAAGCCGCCATCGATACCGGCGTATTTGACCTCGCCATGATTGCTATTACGCCCGGCGGTTGGTACGACTGGAACGATCGCTCTATTTTACCCGGCTCACCCCCCATGAAAGACCTGCAACCGCTCTTGCAGCAAGCTAAGGAGCAGGGCATTGGTATCGTCGGTATGAAAGCCGGTCGCTATCTGGCGGGTCGTGCATGGTTGGGCTGGGGCAATCCCAAGGCATTCGACGACTTCTACGAACCTAAACTCCTGCAGGCAAAACTGTCAGAGTTCCAACGCAGCTACGCTTTCGTACTTGAGCACGGTATCGATGCTGTCAACGCGGATATGCAAAGCCTATTGCACCTGCAAGAGAATTTTATTGCGGCAGCGACATCGGCTGATTACTTCGAGCAAACCGCATAAATGGCAACTGCACTGTTCTATCAACCCCAGTGCGGTATCGCTGGCGATATGCATATGGCAGCGTTGATTGATTTAGGCGTTCCTGCCGATTACGTGGACACAGAACTGGCCAGACTCGGTCTTGGCAGCGCTTTTTCGCTGCAACTGAATAATGCGCAAAAAATGGGTATCAGCGGCATCAATGTCCGAGTTATGGCCGAAGATCAGCACCATCATCGGCATCATTCGACTATTCAGCGCATGATTCGCGATGCTGGTTTCAGCTCAAGTATCGAGCGGCGCGCTCTGGACATATTCCAGCTCATTGCAAATGCGGAGGGCAAAATCCACGGTATCGCACCTGAAGACGTACATTTCCATGAAGTCGGCGCAATTGACTCCATCGTCGACATCGTCGCGGCAGCTGTATGCATCGACTATCTGCAACCCGATATCATCCTATGCAATCCTGTCGAGGTCGGCAGCGGGTTTGTAGACTGCGCCCATGGTCGCTTTCCTGTGCCCGCACCCGCTACACAAGAACTACTTGTGGACGCACCCTGCACGTATGGCGCAGTGAATGGCGAATGCACCACCCCTACTGGCGCCGCAATTCTGGCCGCCAGCGTCGACGAATACGCGCCACGCAACGCCTTCAAGCCAAGCAAAATAGGCTATGGCATCGGCGTCAAAGACTTTGCGATACCCAATGTGCTGCGCGTAGCCCTGGGTGACTACCAAGCGGAAGACGAACTGTCTCAGCATATAAAGCTAGAAGCTAACATTGACGATATGAGTCCTGAGGCATTTGAGCCGCTTATGAATGCCTTGTTTGAGGCCGGCGCAGCCGACGTCTATCTGACCCCAATTGTGATGAAGAAAAGCCGCTCAGCGCAGTGCCTAAGCGTGTTATGCGAGACAGACAAAGCCAAGACTCTATCCGATCTCATACTCAACCAATCCACGACTATCGGCCTGCGGCAGTCGCCCTTCAGCAAGCGCGTATTACCCCGACATACCCGCAGTATCGATACTCAATTCGGCACTGTCAGAGTAAAAGAGGTGACCCAACCCAATGGTCGTATGCGCTGGAAACTCGAGCACCAAGATGTGTTAGACATCGCTGCCCACAACGCAGACAGCGACTACCAAGAATTACGAAAAGTTATAAATAAAGAGGTTGAGGAATATTACTCAACCGTTTGATTTATAACGAAATAATTATCTAAGCTACTGCCCCGCTGGCTTTCAATTCTGCAATTGCAGCTGCATCTAGGCCCATACTTGCCAGCACCTCCTCAGAATGCTCGCCGGGCGCAACAGGCGGCTCCGGAAGTTCAGGCTCTGTTCGTGAAAAGCGCGGCGCTGGTGCGGCCTGCACAATATCAGCCGACGCTACAAAGGTATTCCGTGCCTGGTTATGGGGATGCGCTACTGCCTCGTCAAAATTCAAAATTGGCGCATAGCAGATGTCCGTACCTAGCATGATTTCATCCCATTCATCGCGAGTCTTGGTCGCGAGGACAGCGGCGAGTTTTTCACGCAACTTGGGCCAATCGTCGCGGCTCATCTGTTTTGCCAATTCAGGGTCCTGATCGAGGCCAGTTTTTTCCAGCAACAGGGCATAAAACTGCGGCTCTATAGAGCCAATAGAAACAAAGCGCGCATCCTTGGTTTCATAAGTGCCATAAAAATGTGCTCCACCGTCCAACAGGTTACTGCCGCGATTATGGTTCCACACACCCTGCCCCATCAGACCGAAGATCGAATTCGCAAGCAGGGCCGATCCATCGGTCATTGCCGCATCGATCACCTGACCCTTACCCGAGACACCGCGTTCATACAAAGCGGCGACAATACCGAAGGCCAGTAGCATGCCGCCACCACCAAAATCACCCACCAGATTGAGCGGCGGGGTTGGACGAGATCCCGCTTCACCAATAGCGTGCAGCACACCAGATAAAGAGATGTAGTTGATGTCGTGGCCCGCAGCATGCGCCATGGTGCCCGTCTGCCCCCAGCCGGTCATTCGCCCGTATACGAGTTTGGGATTACGTTCTAAACATACATCGGGGCCAAGGCCCAGACGCTCGGTTACGCCGGGGCGAAACCCTTCCAGCAGCACATCAGCAGTCTCAACGAGCTTTAATACCGTTTCCACGCCTTGAGGATTCTTAAGATCCACAGCGATACTTTTTCGCCCACGAGCCAAAACATCAGCTGTGCGCGCGCCACTGCCCACCGCAGCTGATCGATCCACTCGAATGATTTCAGCGCCCATATCTGCCAGCATCATGCCGCAGAATGGCCCTGGGCCAATACCTTGGAGCTCGACAACTCTTAATCCCGCTAATGGTCCCATTTAATCCCCCTAATAGTGTTTGCTGGACTCGCACCCAGTCGTATGTTCAGTGCTCATTGTAAGGAGCATTCCGCCGTCAATAAAGATGCCGCGCCAGAGTGCTTTGCATTGGACGAGAGCCATCTTAAACTTAAACTTGGGATAACCGGAGCATAACTGAATGGTCGATATCGACGACTTAAAAGCGCAATACCTAAATAACGAATTTGACCAAAAAGACTTCGTGCTGAGTGCCGATCGGCTAGTGATCGCCGCCACTGCATCCGGCGAGTCGCGTCCTCAATTCATCGACCCGGAGCATCCAGACTTTCAAGCAACACCCGCCTTTTTATGTAGCCTGGCATCGGGCCGACACCTGCCCATTGATTTTCCGGCGCTTGGTGGTGTGCCTATGGATGGCGGCAAGGCGGTCGAATGTTTCGCCCCAGTGCGTCCAGATACCAAGCTGACAGGCAAGACCCATTTGCATGACATCTATGATAAAAAAGGTCGTTCGGGGCGAATGATTTTTATCGTAGTGCGCTTGGAACTTTTTGACGAGTCCAGCAAGCATCTGGCAACGACAGATTCACGTTTAGTTATTCGGGAGAAATAAAGATGAGCGTTAATACGATTCATGACGTGGAATTTGGTACCGAGCTACCCGTTTTTGAACCCGATACACGTATCGAAAACACAATGGCTTTTGCCCGAGCCGTGGGTTGGGGCGGGCCTCGTTTCGAAGACCATGACGGCGCGCGCGAAGAAGGATTTCCAGGCGCCCTCGTGCCAGGAATTATGGGCATGGGCTTTTTAACCAGCGCAATTCACAGCTGGGCACCGAGCGCCAATGTTGAACACATCGACACCGTGTTTCGGGCGCCCATGCTCGCGGATACTCCAGCCATTATCAGCGCCGTCGTCACCGACATCGATGAAGATGAGGGGCTGGTAGAGCTGGATATGACCGTCAAGAACACTAAAGACGAAACTCGAGTATTCGGCACCGCCAAAATACGCCTGCCTCTTGAATGAGCGTTAACTCGGCACCAGGTCGCGCAATGCGATCTCGGTACCGACTTTGACTGCACCGCCCTGTTTGAGCACCGCCATCGCATCCCAATGTGTGCCGGCACTCGCCTTGAACCCGACCTGAACTGACTCATCCCAAAATATCGGGCGTCTGAAGTAGATATCGGCGCTGAACGCCTTAGGGCGATAGTAACGCCAGAGCTCAGCCGTTAAATAATGAACACCCATGCCACCGCCGATCAATGGCGCGCGGAAACCCGCTCGCTCGGCAGCCTCCTGTTCATAGTGAATACTGTTCCCCTCCATACTGTAGGCTTTGACCCGCTCTGGCGTCAGAGTGTATTTATTCAAAAGCTGCAATTCAGCCGGATCGGCGACCACAGGCTGCGGTCGCTCTCCAGCACCACCCTTGTCCGCCACACTTAGATCCGGCTTCAACGAAGTGCGAACAGCACTGATCACCCGTTGCCCTTGCGCATCTTCAAACCAAACATCTGTGTGTACGCGACGTCCGCGCGGAACCGAAGTTACCTCAAGAATTTCTCCACGCACATTGAGCGGCTCATCCAACAATGGCGGGCGATGCATCTGTAAGCCCTGCAACATATTGATATTGCCTTCGGCACTAATGCCGCTGCGAATGCCGGCATGGATCGCAATACCTATAAAAAACGCCGGATCAACCTGCTCACCGAATACGCCAGCGTCAATACCGCAAGCTGCCAGCTTTTCAGCCTGGTGCGTTGGTACCACCGATATTGTATCCGCCAGATATTGGAATCCAGCCTCGGGCTCTACCCAATGCTCAGGTTGCTCGAGCATCTTTGTCTCCTATCTGAACATATGCGTGCCACCACAAACGGTCAGTGCCTGACCGGTGACGTAGGCGCTGGCATCCGAGGCTACGAATACGGCAATGCCTTTAAAGTCATCTGCTTCACCAAAGCGCCGCATAGGTGTTTGCTCAGTAACCCGCTTAGCCGCCTCAGGGTTATCCCACAATGCTTTGGCGAAATCGGTGCGGATAAGTCCAGGGCATAGTGCATTCACCCGAATGCCTTTGGGGCCCCATTCCATAGCTAGGTTTCTTACCAAGGCGATGTCGGCCATTTTAGAGATGTTATAGGTGCCTAAAGTATCTGACGGCCCAAACGCCCCAACACTCGCCGTAATCATAATTGCGCCCCGTCCCTTTTCGAGCATATCCGGCGCCACCATCTGACAAAGCCAGTGGTTTGAGCGCAAGTTCGAATTCATGGTTTTATCGAAGGCCTCGTCCGGGATCTCGGACATCGGCCCATAAAACGGATTAACCCCAGCATTGGCGATCAACGTATCGATAGGACCCAAGCGCTCACGAGTTTCATCTACCAGAGCCTGCAACTGTTCCTTGTAGCCAATGTTACAAGCGATAGCGATGGCGCGTTCTTCACCGCAGGCGGCGTTGATCTCGGCTGCGGTTTCTTCGCATTGATCTAGCTTACGACTGGAAACCACCACTTTGCTGCCATGCTCGGCTAACGCCATGGCCATCGATTTACCCATTCCTTTCGATGCACCCGTAATTAAGGCAACCTGCCCTGTCAAATCAAACAGCTGTGTCGTTACGCTCATAAATAATCCCCCTTGCTAAAACCCTAGAGCATACCTCTAGTCCGCGGCCGGGTCTCCTAGCGCCGCAAGAGCATCCTAGTGGAGCGCACGCCTGGGAGTACCCTGCGAACAGCAGTCGAAGAGCATTATTAGACTCACAAGGCAACGCAGCCGAACCAGTTAGGACAGCAAATTCCAGCCTCCATCAGGTTTATCTTGGCAATACTTAAGGTGCTGCAATAATGCCCTGGGCCGATAATTAGCATCGGCGTTCCAACGCGTCTGCACCGATCTATGGATCCATGTCGGTATCTTAACGTCCACAGTCTTGTGGCTAACGACAGGCTCTATGGGGCGCGCATAACGCTCTCGAAGGCGGTAAAAGGTTCTTCGAGATTCATGCATCGCTGCCATCGGATCAGCCTTGATACCCGCAGCAACATGCTTATCTAATCCCAAACCAAGTTGAGACGCTTGTTTAACCATCCATTGCAACGAAATTGCTGAGAGCACCGAGCCGGAATCGGGACACGGCGCATGACCCCCACCAACATCACCGTGGCAGCCAGCAAACCAAACCTGTTGCACGTCCACCCCCTCTCGCGGTAGCCATAGCGTGGGTTGAAAATCGATGCGCCGCTCGTTAAGCGCTAACGCATGTCTACCAACCTCAACATTCATACCAAGTTTGGCGTCATAAAACTCATCGCGATTATCAAACAGCCCAAGAAAGGACATAGGAATGCCCATGGCTCCAACGGTATCCCATACTCCAACAAACTTTATTGTTCTGGATCCAGCGTGGGCGTGCTTTTTGCGAAATACCACCGACGCCTTGCCCTCTGGCGTATAATCTGGCCATGCACGCTTATAATGATCAAAAGCAGTTTGAATCAAGCTCGCATCCGCGCGCTTTAAAATCCCGCAGTTGTTAATCAATCCGCATAGAGATCGCACCGTATAAGCACCACGGCTAAAGCCAAAGAAGAATAGCTCATCACCGGGCGCGTAGTTTTGCACCACATAGCGATAAGCATCCATAATATTTTTTTGCACGCCCTTACCACTGATGCCTGCAAACCATGGATCCTGATACGAACCTACACCCCAATCATAAAAAACCTGCTGGGCGACACCATCCATGGCCACAGGCCGTATCGCCCGCGCCACCCGCAGCACATTTGTGGGGTAATCTTTTTGCGGATCTTTCTCGGGCCTATTCCAGGTGCCGTCCGCACAAATAACAATCCGTTTTGGCATTTTAACCTCGTCTTTTTTAAACCTGCGAGCTACTCAAAGCTGCTCTTCAGCTTTTATTCAGCCGCTGAGGAAAATTCAACCGCTTGCCGACAAACGGTTATTAATGGCCTACGAGCGCGCAAAACAGTCTCCACCGCTGCGGAAATTTAAGATTTATAAGGCAACTGGCCGCGTAGCCGCACAATTACAATAAGGCGATTGCAAGGCAGCGGTGATCCCGGCGAAGCCGCTGCCTCCCAAGGAGCATGGCCGTGGTACATTATTCACAGGGACAAGAGATCAGTTCGCAGCACGAGGGGGAAGCCGGCTTGTCGACGCAATTCATTTTTAGTGAGGATCAGGAGCAATTTCGCGACAACGTGGCGCGTTTTCTCGCTGAAAAATCACCCACCACGCAGGTCAGAGCGCAGATGGCCGACGCTCAGGGCTACGACCACGAAGTATGGTCGCTGCTAAACCAGCAGCTCGGCTTAGGGGGGATCGCAATTTCAGAGCAATTCGGCGGCGCGGGATTTGGCCCCGCGGAGTTAGCCATTGCATGCGAAGAAATGGGCCGAAGTCTGTACTGCGGACCTTACTTCGCATCCGCGGTCTGTGCGGCATACGCGCTCAGTGCAACTGCCAACGAAGCCAACAAACAGCAATGGCTCCCAGGTATTGCCAGCGGCGATTTAATTGCTTGCGTGGCGATCACTGAACACACACCGATGTGGTGTGACGACGATATCCATACCGCAGCTGCAGTTACCACCAATGGCGAGTATCAACTCTCTGGCACCAAACATTTTGTAATTGATGCGCAGGTGGCTGACGTAATTTTCGTGGCCGCTCGGGAGGCAGACGAGAGCATCAGCCTATTCGCCGTAGACGCAAAAGCCGATGGACTATCAATCAAACCACTGCAAAGTATGGATGCAACACGCAAACTCAATACGCTTACCTTTATCAACACCGGGGCTGAACGTCTTGGCCGTGTGGATCTACCCGCTCTGATGGATTACGCCCTAGTCGCTCTGAGTAACGAAATGATCGGCGGAGCTCAGGCTCTCCTGCAGTCGGCGCTGGACTATACCCAACTGCGCTTTCAATTTGGCCGCAGTATTGCGTCCTTCCAAGCAATCAAACACCGCCTCGCAGATTTATTGCTGGAAGTGGAGCTGGCTAAGTCAGCGGCCTACCAAGCGGCTTATTGTTTAGCGATCAACAAAGATGTGCGCGAACATGCCAGCCTCGCAAAAGCTGCTGTAGGCGAAGCCTATGTGCACGTCGCCTACGAGTGTATTCAATTACACGGCGGCATTGGCTTTACTTGGGAAAACGATACCCAATTATGGTTTAAACGCGCGAAAAGCTCTGAGGTCTTATTGGGCACCCCTGCCGCTCACCGAGAACGTATGCTCCAAGCGATTACCACTGGCGAAACAGCAAAAACAAGGATTGGTTAGCTATGGATATCGAAGAGATTCGTCAAGACGTTCGCTCGTGGCTAGCTTCGAACTGGGATTCAAATCTAGATCTGCTTCAATGGCGCGAGCTTTTGGCAGATTCTGGCTGGGGCGCTCCAGACTGGCCCAGCGATTACTTTGGCCGCGGCTTGGAGCCTCAATTCAGTGCGGTAGTCGACGAGGAACTGGCGCGCATTAATGCGATTGGCGCGGCTCACAGTGGCGTTCGAATGCTCGCAGCCGTAACCCTATTAGCGCATGCGAATCATCAACAAAAACACCAGTACTTGCGCCCGATCCTTACCGGCGAAGCGCACTGGTGCCAATTGTTTAGCGAACCTGGTAGTGGTTCTGACCTCGCCGGGGCAACAACTCGAGCGGATCTACAAGGGGACGAATGGATCATCAATGGTCAAAAAGTTTGGAATACAAGTGCCCACCATGCGCATTTCGGCTTGTTATTGGCGCGCAGCGACTGGGATGAACCAAAACACAAAGGTTTAAGCTATTTCATTCTTGATATGCATCAACCTGGCGTCGAGGTAAGGCAGCTCAAGCAAATGAATGGCCACGCATCCTTCAACGAGGTGTTTTTTACCGACGCGCGAGTGCCGCGCGCTAACCTGATTGGGCAACCCGGAGACGGCTGGCAAATCGCTATGACCACTCTTGCCCACGAACGGCGATCCTTTGACCGCCCGCGCAACCCAGCGGCAAAAGCAGCCTCGCCCGCACCGATTTACCAGCAGTACCAGCAAGAGCTGGAAATTGCCAATGAACCGTATAAGTGGTATCCCCAGCGTGCAGGCCGTGTCGACCTAATACTAAAGCGAGCCAATGAAACTGGCGCTATTAACGACCCAGTGTTGCGGCAGGACATCGCGCGACTGCACATTCTCGCCAGTTCTGCCCTATGGACAGCACAGCGCGCCCGCGCCGCGCAAAAGGCCGGCAAACCTCAGGGCCCAGAAGGTTCATTGGGCAAACTCGCTGCCAGCCATATCGGTCGCCTAGCAGCCCAAATCCACACGCACATCAGCGCTAATGATGCCTTACTCAGCGGCTCTGACAGCCCAATGGATGGCACTATTGCAGAGGTGCTCGTTTCAACGCCCGCAGGCTCCATTGCCGGCGGTACTGACGAAATTCAGCGCAACATCATTGCCGAGCGGGTGCTTGGATTACCCAAAGAGCCTCGCTTTGACAGCGGCCCTTTCCGTGATGTGCGACGCAATAACTCAAAGGAGCCATAGCAACCGTGAGCACACCCGCCCTGCAGGGTCTTAAAGTAATTGAGGTGGGCCAGCTGTTAGCGGGCCCTTTCGCTGGCACCATCTTGGGGTACTTCGGCGCCGAAGTGATAAAGATTGAACCCCCGGGTAACGGCGACCCTATCCGCAACTGGCGTCTACTGGATAAGGATGGCACCGGCTACTGGTGGCGCAGCTTGGGTCGAAATAAGAAGTCGGTGACCGCGAATCTGCGCACAGAACGAGGCCGAGAGGTCCTCAGACGCTTGTTGCTTGATGCCGATGTGGTTATCGAAAACTTTAAGCCAGGCACTATGGAAAAATGGGGGTTAGGTCCAGAACACATCAAACCGCACAATCCACAACTGATTTACACCCGCATTTCAGGTTATGGGCAAAGCGGGCCCTACAGCAGCAAGCCTGGCTACGCATCGGTCACTGAAGCTTTTAGTGGATTTCGCTATCTAAATGGCTATCCAGAGGACGTACCCGTACGGCCCAACTTGAGCCTTGGCGATAGTGTAGCCGGAGTTCATGCCGCATTAGGAATATTGTTGGCACTATTGGCACGAAAAAATTCCCAACAGGGTCAGGTCATTGACGTCGCCCTCTATGAAGCCATGTTCAACTTAATGGAAGGTGTGGTGCCAGAGTATGACGGCGCCGGAGCAGTCCGCGAGCCCGCGGGCTCAACTCTCACAGGCATTGTCCCTACCAATACCTATCTCTGCCGCGACGGCAAACACGTCGTCATCGGCGGTAATGGCGACTCAATCTATGCGCGACTCATGACCGCCATAGGCCGGGAGGATCTTGCGACCGACCCCGCTTTGGGATCAAACGCTGGACGGGTAGAACAACAAGAGTTGATTGATGCCGCAATCGGCGGTTGGACCAGTGCCCACAAAAGTGCGGCGGTCATTGCCACATTGGAGGCCGCAGATGTGCCGGTTGGCCCAATTTATTCCATCGCAGACGCCTTTGATGATCCTCACTATCAAGCTCGAGGCATGTTCGAAGAGGTAAACACCCCGAACGGCAAACTCAATATACCCGCCATTTTGCCCAAGCTGTCTTTAACCCCTGGTCGGACTACCTGGGCTGGCGGCGCCGTAGGCAGTCATACGGACGAAGTTTTGCTGTCGGCGGGCTTCGATAAAGAGGCTTTAGCCACCCTGCGCGAAAACGGCGATATCTAAATAACGTCTATCCTATGGGGAATCAGTGACTGTGCTCACGCACTAGACGATGCATCGTGGGTTGTCTCGGTTGTATAGCCATCATGCTTCCATCCGTCCAAACCGCCCCGGAGTTCAACGACCTCAAAACCGAGCGACGCAAGATTAAACGCGCCCTTAGTCGACGCATTGCTGCCAACACCATCGCAATAGCAGACATAGAGTTTATCGCTGTCTAATTTTCGGACCATGGCGTTAGACAGGCTTGAATAAGGCAAATTGATTGCCGCCGGAATGTGCTCTTTAGCATAAGCGGCTGCCGAACGAGCATCCACTACCACCAGTTTGCGCTGATCAGCTTGCAAGGCAGCAAACAACTCCGCTGAGTCAATTTCAAAGTCAAGCTTCGCTTGATAATAGTCAATCTGGTTCATTTCCACTCCGCCAACACGGGCTTTAGTTCGCATATTTGCTGGACACAACCTTGCAGCAATGCCCCAACCATGTGATCTAATGCAGAAACTCGGTAAAGTTCTCATCACAGGGAGAGTGAATCATGTCCATAGAGAAAATCGATACAGGAACCGACGAACTGTTGTGTAATGTCGACGAACGCGTTGCTACCATCACTTTAAACCGGCCAGAAAAGCGTAATGCACTGTCAGACCGCCTGACCCCTGCGCTACGCCAGACCTTATTAGATCTCGAGACGCGCAGCGATGTAGGCTGCATTATCATTACCGGTTCAGGCAGCGCCTTCTGCGCTGGCGGCGATGTAGGCGGAATGGGCGCGAGTAAAACTCCCGCAGATGCGCCACAGCCCTCCGCCGAAGAACGCACAAGAACCCTGATTCAAAAACAGGAAACTCTCACTCTAAGGTTAGCTGATCATGCCAAGCCAACTATTGCGTCGCTACCCGGCGTGGCTGCTGGCGCGGGGTTAAGCATTGCACTGGCGTGCGACATTCGCATCGCCGCAGCCTCTACATTCATCACTACGGCGTTCCGCAACATAGGCTTTTCCGGGGACTACGGCGGCAGCTGGCTGCTTACCCAACTTATCGGCCCTTCCCGCGCCAAAGATCTGTATTACACAGCACGACGAGTCCATGCGGATGAAGCAGTACAATTGGGTCTTTTTAACCGCGTTGTTGCGGATGAAGAGCTGGCGAGCGCCACCCTTGAATTAGCTAGGCAGATCGCTTCTGGACCACCAATTGCCCTCGGTTATATGAAAGAGAACATTAATCGTGCGGTCACTGGCGACCTGCGCTCCTGTCTCGCCTTGGAAGCCGATCGAATGACGCGCTGTGCCGCAACCAAGGACCACAAAGAGGCGGTTAGCGCTTTTCTAGAAAAGCGCCCACCACTCTTCAGCGGTCGCTAGACTAGGACTTAATAATGCCAAAATGGTCAAACTGGTCAGGCCGTCTGCAGAGCAAGCCTGATCGTTATCAGCAAATTTACTCCGAACAACAAGCCGCAGCTGTGGCGAGCTACTGTGAACAGAATGGCAAAACCGTACGCGCTGTGGGCGCCGGACACAGCCATCAGGACTTGGTAGCGAATGATGATGTCATCATAGATCTTGTGGGCCTGGCCGGCGTCATCAAAGCTGAAGCAGATTCCGCGTGGGTCTGGGGCGGCAGTCGCATCCACACGCTAGGATTGGCTTTACATCAGCATGGACTGGCGCTGCCTAACCAAGGCGATATCGACCGCCAAACGATCGCTGGAGCCACCGCAACAGGCACCCACGGTACCGGCGTCAGCTTGGGCAATCTTAGCAGCCGGGTTGTGGGCACCCAGATCGCCTTAGCCGACGGCCAACTGGTGAACTGCGCGGCCACATCAGAAGATCCACTGCACCGTGAACTTTGGAACGCCAGCCGCCTGCATTTAGGCGCATTTGGTATTGTCACGCGCCTAAATCTAGCCTTGGTTCCAAGCTATCGACTGCAAGAGCGAACTTGGCAAGCGCCGTTGTTGGAGACTCTAGAAAATTTACCGCCGCTAGTCGCTGACAATCGTCACTGCGAATTTTTCTGGCATCCGCACACTGACACCGCCCAAGTGAAAGTGATCAACACCACCAATGCAGACCCCAGCTATCCCCTCGCCGAAGAGGGCGAACGCTGCGGCTGGAATTTTGAGGTGCTGCCGAATCATCGTCCACATTTACATACCGAAATGGAATACAGCGTGCCAGCTGAGCACGGACCTGACTGTATGCGCGCAATCAAAGTGCTGCTCGAACAAAAGTTTCCAGACGTGCGCTGGCCGGTGGAATACCGCACATTAGCGGCGGATGATGTTTGGCTGTCCACCGCTTACGAACGAGCCACAGTGACCATTTCAGTGCATCAGGCGGTCAATGAACCAGATGAGCCTTACTATCGGGCCTGTGAAGAAATATTCCTGAATTTCGACGGTAAGCCACATTGGGGCAAAGCCAACTATCTCTCGGGTGAGCAATTGGCAGCGCAGCATCCGCGCTGGGAGGACTGGTGGCGCGTGCGCGACCGTGTCGACCCCAATGGCGTATTTTTAAACCCTTATATGCAACGCATCAGACCCTAACAATGGGCTGACATCCGACAAACGAACTCAAAGGTCTCCCATGTACCCCACTTATACCTCGAAGTTCCCAGAACTAGGATTTTATGGACTGCCGGGGCACAGTCGCAGCCCTAGAGATATTCTGCGCCAAGCTCAGGATGCCGAAGCCTTAGGCATCGGTAACATCATGATCTCCGAACGCGCCGACTTTAAAGAAATTTCCGCACTTTGCGGTGCCGTGGCTGCCGTAACCGATAATCTATACATCGGCACCTCCGGAACCAATCTAAACACCCGCCACCCAATCGTAACGGCGTCTATGGGCTCCACTTTAAATCGCTTGTCCGAGGGGCGTTTTGCGCTGGGCCTGGCAAAAGGTGTAAGCCTTCGCTGGCAAGCATTAAATGTCGAATTTCCAAGCTTTGCCCACGAAGGCAGTTTTGTCGAACTCATGCGCAGACTCTGGCAAGGCGAGCAGGTGCTCGGCCACGATAGCCCGTTAGGTCATTATCCGGCATTGCAGTTAGCGCCCTACGTGCATGAGGATATTCCACTCCTATATGTCGGCTTTGGCCCCAAAAGCCTAGAGCACGCTGGCCAAATATATAATGGCGCACACCTGCACACCTTTATGAGCGATCAAGCGCTGAGTGAGGCGGTAGCGGCGTTTCGGCGCGGTGAAGCCGCCGCTGGACGCGCCAGCGGCAAATTGTGGTCGGTATTTGCGACGGTGCATCAGCCCAGCGAAACCGACTATTTGAAAATGATCGTGGCGCGGTTAGCAACCTATCTGCAAATTCCTGGCTACGGCGAAGCGTTAGTTACAGTAAACGGATGGGATATGGATACGTTAAGCCGTTTTCGCAGTGCGGCTGCGGTTAAGAACGTCGGCGGAGCTATTGACAGCGTAGCTGATTTCACGCAACTGCAAGCCATCGAAAAACTCATTCCAGAGCATTGGCGGCCGGCCGCTGTTGGCGACGCAAAAACCTGTGCCGAGCGTTGGGTAGACCAATTCAATGCGGGGGCAGACGGACTTATTATTCACGCCAGCACACCCGAGCAGTTCGAACCAGTTTTAGCGGAGTACGAAAAAATACGCCCTAACGCGTTATTTGACGGGCGCAGTAATCGGCCCGGATAGCCGATATTCCAGAGACTACATAATCAGCTCTAATAGCTGTTTCGGCGACTCAACCCAGCGCAGAAATCCATTGGCGCGAAATTCCTCTACTGCACCGAACCCATAAAGCACCCCAATAAAATCCATACCGTTGTTGGCCGCTCCCAACGCATCATGATGGCGATCGCCAATCATCACACAGTCACTGCCCTGCAGCTTCTGATCAGCCAATGCATGCGCGAGCAGTTCGCCTTTGTCCTGCAAACGTCCATCCAGTTCGGATCCATAGATTGCACTGAAATACTGATCCAAATCGAAATGCTGCAAGATCCGCTCAACAAAAACTCGCGGCTTGCTGGAGGCCACGAACAGTGGATGCCCGCGGCTACGCAATTCCAGCAGCACCTGAGCAATCTCGGGGTAGAGTTCGTTCTCGAACAATCCAATGGCGGAGAAGCGTTGGCGGTAGTACTCAACGGCAGCATCAGCCTTATCCTCACCAACCAACTCTACAAAGCTCTCGCGCAATGGCGGCCCAATGCACCAAGTCAATTGCGCTTGGGCTGGCGCGACGATTTGCAATTGCTGCATTGCAAATCGAATACAGCCCGTGATGCCCTGTTGGGGATCGGTTAGCGTGCCATCAAGGTCAAAAAATAGAGGGGTTTGGGTCACTTTGAATACGTCACTGGTGGCTTCGCCGATCACTAAAGACTGGCCTTAAGACCGGTTATCATAGCGTGCCAGCATCTAGTTCGGTGTATTGACTGCCTCCGCGAAGCGTAGTGTCATGACAACAGCAACACAGACGAGCAATCATGACCATCTCCAGCCTTTTCCCCAACATCACTAATCGCAGAGTCGCAACCAACGGCCTACTTTTAAACATAGCCGAGCAGACCCCGGACAGTGCTAACGGGCAACTCATCGTATTACTGCATGGATTCCCTGAATCTTGGTATTCCTGGCGCCACCAATTTGCTCCCTTGGCTGCCGCGGGGTATCACGTTGTCGCACCAGATATGCGCGGTTACGGCGATAGCGATCATCCACACCCCATAGAAAGCTACAACCAAGTCGAAGTGACCAATGACGTCATCGGTCTGATCAGCGCATTGGGCTATGTAAACGCTATTGTAATCGGCCACGATTGGGGCGCACCCACAGCCTGGAGCAGCGCATTGAATCATCCAACGATAGTAAGTGCCGTAGGCGCCTTGTCTGTGCCATTTTCACCACGTGCGGAAATGCCGCCTTTGGATATGCTGAAGATTATATTTAAGGACAAGTTTTTCTATCAGTTGTACTTCCAAAACCCTGGCATTGCGGAGGCGGAACTTGAACGCGATGTACGCACCGCATTACGCAAGTTCTATCATATGGCCAGCGGCCAAATGGACGTTGGTCTAATGCCTGACAAACCCGCCAACGCAGACCTGCTGTCTGATCTGCCCGATCCAGAGCATTTAGGCGCCTTGATGAGCGATGCTGATCTTGATTTTTACGTCAGTGAATTCAGCCGCAGTGGGTTTCGCGGACCACTGAATTACTATCGCAATCACAACTTAACCTGGGAACTGACCGAGGGTGCGCCCACGCAGATTCAGCAACCTGCTTTGTTTGTCGCCGGCGATCGCGACGGCGTTATTGCTATGGCCGCCCAAGCACTGGAGAACATGCCGACCTACGTTACCGACTTGCGGGTAAACGCGCTGATACCCGGCATTGGTCATTGGACTCAACAAGAGGCTGCAGAAGCTACCAACGAGTATTTACTCGACTGGTTAGCAAGCCTTGGCTAAGGCGCCATATCCAATAACTCAGTGAAACCACTGGGCGCATGGGGGCCTAGGATAAGTTGCTCCAACACACCCCTGCCGGAATGGCGGCCGAGATCGCCCTCCATCGTGACATCGCATATCGCCTGAATATGCAAGTTTAAGGCGTCATCCACATCGGCTAATGCATATTCTTCAAAGAGTTGGGCGTCGCCACCATGGTAATGGCCATGGCCAAAGTTTGAATGCCCATAACCAACACCTTTCATGTACCAATGAAAACGCGGCCGCATGCTTATCTCTGCAACACTCCCATCAAAGCCCTGTAAGGTGATCAAGGCAGACTTCGCGTGTCGCGTTCCAGAAATAAACTCGATCTCACTGCTGACGCGGCGCATGGGGCGAGCCTCTCCAATTAACGGGATAAACATCCCCGCGGTATTCCACGGCTTTCCATCAGCGTCATCATTCAGATGATACAAACTGACACCATCAGGCCAATTGATCGGCGCCCATAGCCAATAGAACTGATTAATATCGGGTGCCTGCGGGTTTGGTTGAGCGTCCGGCAGCCCTACAGGCCGAATACCCCATGAGCGATCACGAGTGCCCAGCCAAAGCTCTGGCGACACCTCAATCTTTCGGCTCTTGAACTGTATCCAACCCTGCCAATTGCCATTTTGGGTAAGACGGGTGTAGTCCATCACAGTCTGCGCGCCAATACGCCGGGTAAATCGTGGTTCTTCTTGGGCAGGCGCCCGACCATCGAACAAGAGGTCGGCCTTTAATCCATGTTCCGGCGCATCAATTACAATGCGTAAACATTGCAATGGTTTCACAACTTCAACCGTGATTGCCCCAACTTGAGTATTCATACGCTCGTGATTGAGTATCCGCGAGCACAACAGATTGTGTTGCACCCCATCGATGATGAACGAGAAACCCGCATCAATAATATCCAACTGCGGATATAGACCCATACCTAGAGCAAAGAAAACGTCTTCCTCTAGATGATATCCATTGAAAAAATAGCGGTCGTAGAAGTTCCTGCTAGCCCCAGCATAGGCTATCGGCTCCGGATTCTGATGAATTGGAAAATCGTCGGCTTGGCTTAACACAGCTGGGTCCTGGGTCCTTAAATTCGCCTTACAGCCTAGCTGCAGGACAATCGCGACGCCAGACACGATTGCGTAATCGATGCCGCTCGTTTAGCTTCGTTACTGGGGAGCACTGCATACAAATATATTGTTGCATGTTTTACTTTTACCTATTTGGTTACCCGCTTAAAAAAGGAATTAATATGCGCACGACGCTCTTGAGTTTGCTTCTAATCATGTCGACCTCGGCGTTAGCCAACGGTCATTTGCCCGGAGAAAAAGGCAGCCACCCCCATGTCGGTAACCTAGCTTGGCTAACTGGTGCATGGAGTGGTCCAATCGGGCCAGACACTGTGCTGGAAGAAAATTGGAGTACCGCCACTGCGGGGACAATTGCCTCACTGGTTCGTATCACGTCCCCTGAAGGCACCACAATGGTGGAAATTGTGCACATCGAAGAGATTGAGAACACTCTGGAACTGCACATTCAACAGTGGGACAGCGGCTTCAAACCGCGCAGCCCAGCGCAAAAAATGCGTCTCAGTGAGCTGGGCGAACAGTCGGTCGCTTTTTCAGCAGCAAGCCCTGGCGGCCTAAAGAAACTCGGCTACGCCTTGGTGGGAGAGGAATTTCAAATCCGCATTAAGACCGCTGATGACCAAGAAATGGTGATTAAACTGGCACCGAAGTCTTAACCAGCGTGAGGCGGCGACTATGGCAACTATAAATAGCGTTACCGGCCCAATCGACAGTGCCGATATGGGTTTTACCTTGATGCATGAACATGTCCTAGTTGCCGCTAGCGGTTTGACCCAGAGTTACCCCGACTTGCTCGGGCAGAACTATGAAACCCGCGCTATTGAATGCCTGAAGAGAGCCAAAGCAAATGGCATAGACACAATGCTTGACGCTACGACCTTCGATTTGGGACGAGACCCACGGTTATTGCAGCGAGTCGCGGCGGCCTCTGGAGTGAAGCTAATTAATGTCACCGGCTGGTGGTTAGATGTACCACGCTTCATGCACGGAGTAGGCGCCAATCAAATGGCAGACGAGTTCGTCCGCGATTTAACCGAGGGGTTTCGCGGCACTGATATTAAAGCCGGCATGTTGAAGTGTGCCGCTGACTTTGAAGGCGTTACGCCGCCACTGGAAACCATGGCCCGGGCTGTTGCCCGAGCGCACGTGCAGACGGGTGTGCCTATTATGGTGCACTCCTACCCTACCGGACATGTGGCCCGACGCCAGATTCAAATTTTCCGCGAAGAAGGTGTGGATTTGAGCCGTGTCAAAATTGACCACTGCAACGATACCACCGACACCGAATACCTAGAATGGATTCTAGCTCAGGGCTGTTTTCTCGGATTAGACCGATACCCGGGACGTCATGTGAGTCCGCATATGCGCACCGTAACACTCAAACGCCTAATCGATATGGGATATGGTGAACGTTTATGCCCGTCCCACGACTGCATCTGTTTGCATATTCACAACGAGCAAGCTGACGGCAGTATTGAGACCGAGCATGTATTCCAGCGCTCTAATCCAGACCAATTTTTGTACATGCAAAGGCATGTAATACCCGACCTCTTAGCAATGGGCGCGACAGAACAAGACATCCATATGCTGTTCGTCGACAACCCCCGCCGTTTGTTCGAGGGCCGTTAGCTCAGATTTATGCTCTTGCGCGTAGCCTCGACTCCCTGCGTGCGATTGTTTCACGCAATCGCGCATGCCGTGCCGGAGTCAGCGGATAATTCCAAATAAGCTTCATGGCCAGTCCATAGAACAAAACTGGGCCAAAGCAATAAACAAGCCGCAGCGTCATCACCCCTAGATCCGTACTGCCTGCTACGCCAAGCGCAGGGTCGAACCCCAACCGACCCACAATAAAGAATGAAAAACCAGTACCAAAGGCAATCGCAAGCTTTTCAGAGATGCCCAATATCGCAAAGTAAGAACCGGCGCGTTTACCGCCGGTACGCGCGGAATCAACATCTACCACGTCGGCCAACATTGCCAGCGGCAGGAACTGCAATCCTCCAAAGCAAAACCCTTTAACGATGAAGAGCAAGAAAAACACGAAATAGTCGCCCTCAACTAAGAGAAAATTGGTGGCGCTGACACAGGCAACTGTGACCAAGGTCATCATAAATGCCTTGTGTTTGCCAAATTTCCGGCCGAGAAACAGCCAGAACGGTATTGCGGCAAGACCGGCAACGAAATAAAAGAAATACGCCGCCCCGATCGTGGGCACGCCTACGATATCGGCTATGAAAAACAGCGATACCGCGTTTCGGAACGATTCTCCAAATTGAACTAGGAGTACGATGATCAACACGCGCACCATCGGTCCGTTTTTGCTCAATTGGCTGAAACTTTCGCGCATTGAGATTTTCGTCGTGGTTACGGGAACTGGCGGTTCCTTAACGAAAAGAAAGCACACTGCCGCCGCAACAGGCAACATGCCGATCACGACGATCGCAAGCCAATAAAGAACTGGGCCAGTAAGCGTGCCGCGATCCACCGGTACGGCATTCATAATTTCACCAGTAAACGCGCCTGTTGCGTCATTCCAAATCTTCAACAACACGGCAAACACGCTGTCGCCACCGTCGGCTAAAACCTCAACAATGAGCGGCACAGTCGCGGCTAACAAAAGACCGGCCAATACATAAATTTCGCGCCCCGCGGTCACCCGCGATCGCTGATGGTAATCATTGGAAAGCTCCGCTCCCCATGCCCTATGCGGCAGCGCAATCATCGTCGACCCAAGGAAAAATACAGTCAGCCAAAACAGCATATAGATCAAACCAGCATCCGCGGGCGGGATGAACAATTTGAAAATGCCAAATAGCATCACCGGAGTACCGATAATTAACCAATGCTTCCGGCGCCCAAAGGGTGTTCTCCAGCGGTCTGATATCTCACCAATAAGGGGATCCGTAATGACATCTGTGAAGCGCGCGAGCATTAAAATCAGCCCAACGGTCGCCAAATCCAGGCCAATAACGCCGGAGTAGTGCGGCCCGAGCCAAATCGCCAACGGATAACCATAAACGGCCATTGGCATGCCCAACGACCCGTGAGCGTAAATCGTCGTTCGTGAAATAGGCTTATTCTCTGACATATCCCTCTCCCAAATTAGCCATGAAGATCCGCAGCACCTCGAAACATGATCTAAGGCTAGTAAACCTCAACGGTGTTTTCGAACCGAAATCCTGTTTTTGCCATAACTAGTCTATGACGCTCTCCATCGACATCCGCATCCCATGATTCATAGCCAGAATCGCCATGCCACATAGCAACCCGATCCCCGCTGACAGCTTTAACGACCCGCGTTCGATAGGTTTTGTACCCGCATTCCTGAAAATGCTTGAGGACTTCGAGCGCTGGGTTGTACCTAGACAGGTGATACAGGGTAATCCAGGTCGGCGGCACTAAGTCGATCTCTCCCGCTGTATGTTTAGCCAAGGCGTCTTGCGGACGAATCCAAGCATGCGCTTTGATCTCGCCATCATCTATGACAATGTTTTGGTCGTCGTCAATTTGCGCGGCAAAAAACCAGGTCGCGAACCGTTTCTGCGGCCCCGGCGGCGGCGTCCAATGCGCGATTTGCACGAACGCTTCAGCGCTCACGGAGAGCCCTGCTTCTTCCTGAGTTTCGCGAGCTGCGGCGATACGAGCGGCCGCGTCTACATCACCGGCAACGGGATAATCTTCTGCGTCTATTTTGCCTCCGGGGAATACCCACATGCCGCCAAAAGTGATCTTGGAGTTTTTCTTTAGCATTAAAACTTCAATTCCAGCATCCCCGTCCCGCAACAAAACGACTGTGGCGGCGGGTATTGGAGGCGCGACACCCGAATCATCCTCACTACGCGCATCAATGTTTCCATACATGTCATTCGGATGCTGACTCGCCCCTACAGGGCGATCACTCTCGTTATTTTCCATTACTATTCCTATTCTAGAATTCTTCTTTATCTTATTGTTTTATATAGCTAATCTCTGCGTTAATGCGAACGCTTCCGAGTACTCTAAAGCGGCACTTTGTACTTCATCCGACCAATCCCGCCACATATCACCTTGCGCATCAGTAGTACGAAAACGATCTAAATCTTCGGTCCAGAAATCCGCTAATACCGCTTGCCGCATCACGTCCGTGTGATTGTGTCCCGCCATATGGGCAGTGCGATGGTGCCAAAACACAATATCTCCAGCCCTTCCCCAGCACTCGACTGGGTCAACCTCCGCATTAAGGCGCTCAATTTCTATTAAGTATTCAGCGCTATGCACAATGCCTTTAGCGGTGGGCAAATGCTCGTAATAAGGAATGCGCGGCTGGTCATAACGCAGCGTAAAAGTAGGGTATAAAGTGCGATGCGACGCTGGCCAAACTTTGAACGCACCACCATCCTCGGGACTGTCATCCAGCAACCCCACTACCCCAAGCTGGAACGGGTGACCGTCGGTATGACAGGCATCTGGCTCTCGCGGTTTATCACCATATGGCAAGGTGTAGTAAACGCCGCGAGCAGCAGCGGTGCCGACGGCTGGGTCTGTCGGGCCTCCGGGCCAGGCTGGGCCGCGATTGCCCATAGGTTCGCCATTACTGATGACCTGACGCAACTGGCCACCCAACAGCTGCTGGGCTAACCCACAAATAGTCTCGCTGTAGACCAAATTGACCACGTCTTCGGTAACCCCGAGGTGGCGATTGAGCCATCGATAGCCCATACGGGTATGCAAACTATCGGCGCTCTCCAAGTGATCGGAAAAAGGCCCAACGTGGGTGCTGGCTTTGTCTTGACACATTCCGGAGCTTGCAGGCAGCGAATGCCACATAGCATCACGCACCCGCCTGCAAAGGTCTAAGTCCATGACCCCAGGGAGCAAAAGATAGCCATTGGCTTTGAAAAAGCTGATTTGTTCTCGACTTAACATGCCACCCTCCTCATATGAGCATACTACAACCCAGCACGTGACTGCCCATACGTTGGCGCTAGGTCAAATATGCATTACCTTTGCGTTATTCAGGAGTGGAGACAAAAATGCCATTAAGCGGTTTGCGCGTGATCGATTTGACAGACGAGCGGGGAATCTACGGTGCTAAGTTATTGGCCGACTTGGGCGCAGACGTAGTGCGTCCAGAGCCGCCAGAGGGGGATCCGCTGCGGCAGCGCGGCCCATTGCTGGCTGCAGACAAGACCGCCCAAACATCCTTATGGCACGCTTTCTTCGCCTCTAACCGACGGTTCTTTAGCCTCGACCTCAATGCTGAAGAAGGCCAAAAGCAACTTAATCAATTGTTGCAACACGCCCACATCGTTCTAACTTGTGACGGTGCTTTTGCCGTCGAGGAGGCGAATTTAGCTGATCATTTAGAACAACGAGCGGAACTGATCGTTATCGATGTATCTTCATTTGGCACAGCCGGCCCCTGGAAAAACTATATCGCACCAGACCTAGTCGCCGGAGCGCTTGGAGGCGCCGCCGCAACTACTGGGGATGTAGATACCCCACCTCTAAAGGGCTTCGGCGAATTGAATTTTATGGTCAGCGGCGTCTACGTCGCCATCGCTGCACTCGCCGCTTTGGCTAAGGTGCGCAAAGATGGGACCGGACAACGGGCCGGAATATCAGTCCATGAATGCATTGCGTCCTGCCTTGAACACGTATTGATGTTCTATTGGTACGCAGAAACCATGCAGAGACCAGAGGGTAAGGTACTACCCAGACGCGGCGCACTGCATTGGTCTGATGCATATGACGTGGTGCCCGCACAAAATGGCAGCGTTATGCTCACCCCGGCGCCGGACTTCGACACCCAATTAATGTGGCTTATCGAAGAAGGCGTACAAGAAGATCTCATCGACCCAATGTATCAGGAACCTGAAAATCTGCGCTTGCGCGTGGAACGCTCCATGCAGATTATGCGCGCCTGGGCTGCCGGAAAAGACGCCCGCGAACTTTTCTTACAAGCCCAAGAGCGGCATTGCCCCTATGGCTGGGTACTGCCCTTAGAAGCCGTAGCGGAGAATCCACAGCTCGCGGCTCGGAAGTGGTACCGGGAATTAACAATCAACGGTCAGGCAATTACTGCTCCCGGTGTTGCCTATCATTTCAGCGATACTGAAGGTGAGGTTGAACTACCCCTGCGACCGCATGCGGCTACAGCAAGCAACGCCGCAGCCATTCTTTCCGACCTTGGCTGGAGCGCATCATGAACAACGATAATCGACCGCTCACAGGCCTACGTGTTTTGGATTTTACCCATGTGCTTGCTGGTCCTTTTGCGACAAGGATTCTCGGCGACATGGGTGCTGACGTTGTGAAGATCAACTCCGCGCAACGGGCGGTAGGCACCCAAGATCCACAACATCCGTATTACCTAATGTGGAACCGCAACAAGCGCGCATTAGCCTTAAATTTGGCTACCGACGAAGGCAAGGCCGTGGCACACGAATTGTGTCTACAGGCCGACATCGTCATCGACAATTTCTCAGCCGGTGTTTTAGATCGCTGGGGAATCGGCTATCAGGCGATTCATAAACAAAACCCCCGCGCGATCTATGTACAAATGTCAGGCATGGGTGACGGTGGACCATGGTCGAAGTTTGTTACCTATGCGCCCACCATCCACGCGCTGGCAGGACTGACCCACACTACCGGTGTAAGTGGACGCGAAGATATCGGCATTGGCTTTTCCTACAACGATCACCAAGCTGGTCTGCACGGCGCAGTCGCCGTACTGGCCGCGTTGGAACAACGCCATCGCACCGGGATTGGTCACAGAGTCGACATTTCCCAATTTGAAGTGGGCGTAAACTTTCTTGGGCCATCGTTACTGGACTACTTCGCAAACGGCAGCAAAGCGCGCCCAGCAGGCAACGACCTGCCTTACGACCTTGCAGCACCACACGGTTGCTACCCCTGTAAAGACGACCGCCCAAATCCAGATAACATTCCCGGTTTGGGCGAACGCTGGATTGCTATTGCGTGCATGTCGGATGCTCAGTGGGTCGCTCTGAAAACTTTGATGAGCAATCCACAGTGGGCGGCGAGCGAGGAACTAAACGACGCGCGCGGCAGAGCTGCCCATAAAGCGCTGCTCGAGCAAAACCTGAGCCGTTGGACACAAAATCAAGACGCCTACGATCTGATGGCACGCTGTCAAGCCGCAGGTGTGCCCGCTGGGGTGGTGCAAGACGGCGCCGACCTGTTAGAACACGACCCGCAATTGGCGGACGTTAAATTCGCGCGCCGTATGGAGGACGAACACCCAGACCTCGGACCAACTTGGATCGATGCGCTGCCCATTCATTTTTCCAAGACGCCCTGCGACCAATACGAACGTGTACGCGCTATCGGCGAGGACAATGCTGCAGTATTACAAAGCTGGTTGGGTATGCCCGCTAAAGAGATCGCAACGAAGGAAAAGGACGGAGTACTGCAATAAATACCAACCGCATTTCTTCGCGCACAATCCGTTAAACTGAAGTCATGCGCATCCTTCAAGTCGACAACTGGCAGTGGCACCGCTATGGCGCGTTGCGAGTGAGCACGTCGCGCAAGCTCTACCATGGACTTATACGCGGAAACCATCAGGTGCTTGAATTTAGCGATCGCGACCTAGCGCGTTACGAAGCACCGTTGAAAATAAAACCCATCGGTAGACGCCGTGCCAATCACCGGTTGCTCGAAACCTGTGAAAACTATCAACCCGAAATGATTCTACTCGGCCACGCCGACTTGATCGAAAACCAAACCCTATTGGATATCAAACGGCGCCATCCGCACCTGCGCATCGCCTACCGTAACGTCGATCCACTGTTCAATCCCCGCACAGTCAAAAACATTCAGCGGCGTTGCGAGGTTGTTGACAGCATCTTCGTTACTACGGGTGGCGACGCCCTAAAGCAGTTTTTGCATTCCCACAATAGCGTCAGCTATATGCCGAATCCCTGCGATCCTGCGATTGAAAATCAAGACAACTCCGGCAAAGAAAACTTTGATTGGGACGTGTTATTTTGCGGCATCGGCAAGCCCGACGATCCAAGGGTCGCCCAAGTCGCCAACCTCGAAGCGCAACTAACAGATCTGCGTTTTGGCGTCTTTGGAATGCACGGCAACCCACCCCTATGGGGTATCGCTTACGAGCATGCTCTAGCAGGCAGCAAAATGGCTTTAAACCTGAATCGCTATGAGGGTGACTATCTCTATTCATCCGCGCGTATATCGCAACTGATGGGCAATGGCATACTCACTTTTCTGCACAGCGCATCTGGCTATCAACGCTTTTTCAGAAAATCCGAGGCGGTGTTTTTTTCCAACGATGCAGAGCTGGAACAACTACTGCGTACCTTTCACAATGACGATGAGGCGCGAAAAGCTACCGCCAAACAGGGCCGGCGTTTTTATCAATCTGAATTCAGCGGTCAACGCATTGCCCAGTTCATCCTAGAAACCACTTTTAATCTGCCCTATTCCGCAGACTACTGCTGGCAAGATCAGGTTTTTAGGGCTTGACCGTATCGAAGAATTGCAAGTAACGGGCGACCACCTGAGCACGAGCGAAACCCGCAGCGTAGGCTTCTTGTCCCGCGGCAGAATAATGCTGGCGCTGAGTTGCACTGCCGAGCAACTGCGTTATCGCCCGAGCCATTCCGGCAGCATCTTCTAAATCGCAAAGTGAACCGGTTCTGCCATCGGTAATTAATTCCACAGGTCCTGCGGCACGCGCAGCAACCAGCGGACAACCTTGCCGCCATGCCTCTAACACAACATTACCTAGCGGTTCGATGCGCGAGGAGCAAACAAAAACATCAGCGCGTTGCAAATACGGTCGCAAATCGTCCTGCCAACCTAAAAACTCTATCCGATCCCGAACACCCAGACGCTGCGCTAACTGAGCTAAGTGAGTTCGCTCAGGGCCTTCTCCAGCCAACCACAAAGTTGCCGAGGGAACCGCGCTTAATGCCTCGATCAGTACATCAAAACCCTTGTTTCGATGCAGACGCCCCGCCGCCATCAAGATGGAGCCCGCATCACCCTGCGTGGCAGGAAACTGAGTCGCATCATCGGCAGGCAACGGCCGTTCATCGATAAAGTTCGGAATATAGTGAACCTTCTCGGCAGGCACTCCTTGTTTACGGAGGTAGTCACAGATGCCTTCAGTATTACCGACAAAAGCCTGACAATTTTGGTAGTACTTGAGCGAATAATAACCACCTAACCGAGCGGCATTCGTCCACACGCCACGTGGGCAAAAACGCGCAGCTCGGCTCATCCAGCTCAGCGCCACGTCCACCTCAAATGACTCCAAATGCGCGCGCATACGACGCTTGGTCTGGAGATCCAAGCGACCACCAAATCTATGCGTTTCGAGTGCTACGCCAGTTGATTCCAGCATTTCGAGCCAGCGTGCGTGTGGGCGCAAAATCGCAATCTGCTTAACGTCTGTATCTTCAGCCAGCGCGGAAGTGAGGCGCGCATAAAACAGCTCCGCCCCACCGGCCTCTTGGCCTGCCATAATTTGCGCTACGCGCATGTCCGCCACTCCTCAATCCATGTACCCTTGATCCCCATGAGGACAAGGCATTGAAACCGTCGATATTACAGGTGCTGCCCGCGCTAAATATGGGCGGGGTAGAACGCGGCACGCTGGAAATCGGTCGCGCACTGGTAGCTGCTGGCTACCAATCTACCGTACTGTCCAATGGTGGGCCTATGGTTACACAACTAACGGCAGAAGGCAGTGACCACATAACACTACCCGTGCACCGCAAATCCATAGTCAGTTTAAAACTGATAAGGCCGATCCGTGAATTAATCAAAAATTACGATTTAGTTCACGTGCGCTCAAGACTACCGGCTTGGTTGATTTATCTTGCTTGGCGCAATCTGCCTCAGCAAACGCGGCCTCGATTGGTGAGCACAGTTCATGGCCGTTATTCGATCAACGCTTACAGCGCGGTCATGACTAAGGGCGAGCGGGTAATCGCCATCTCAGAAAATGTCCGCGACTACATCTTAGAGAACTATCCTCGCGTGCCTACCGAGCGCGTACAGCTTATTCATCGTGGGGTCGATCCAGCGGCATTTCCAAGAAACTATAAACCGTCGATAGATTGGCTACGCGAATGGCAGCAACATCAACCGCAATTAAGTGACCGCAAACTCTTGGCGCTGCCCGGGCGCGTCAGCCGTTGGAAGGGGCACGAAACGTTTCTGCGGCTAATCGCCAACCTAAAGCAAGACCCGCAAATACATGGTCTGGTGATCGGCGGTGCAGAAAAAAAACAACAGCGATTTCTTCAACAACTGCACGAGAACTGCACGCAGTTAGGCATCCAAGACCGCATAACCTTTTTGGGCGCGCGTGAGGACATACGTGAGATCATGAGCCAGTGCGAGATCATTTATAACCTTTCTACTCAACCCGAGCCCTTTGGGCGCACCATGATAGAGGCGCTTAGTTTAGGCAAGCGCGTCGTTGCTTGGGACTATGGCGGCGCCACCGAGAGTGTTGGCGAACTGTTTCCACAGGGCTTGGTGCCCAGCGGCAACGAGGCCAAGCTGGCAGCTAAAACACAATTCCTTCTCGCCGACCGCTCCAATGAGCCACGGGTAAACACCTTTGTACTTGAACACATGCAGCGACAAACCCTCGAAGTATACGAGCGATTGCTGGCCACTGAGCGCAGAAAAACATAAGCAGATGGCAGTCCTGCACCGCGCGAAAGTGCGCGTTTAGTCTGAGTCCTGTATCTGATCCAACAGTGGCTCAATAGCGCGTTCGATAGCACCTCGCCAATCGCGCTGATGGGAGCGCCTATTACACACCGCCGAAACCTGCAAAGCGCCCAGAGCCGAAATTGAACAGCGCTGCAAATAACCATCCTCAAACAACTGCGCAATTTTGTCAGCGTAGCGCACTGGTGGTTGGGCAACCCTTGGACTTAGTGTCACAAGCTTAGCATCTGCCGCCAATGCCTCGTGCACCATCGACATACTGTCTTCTCCACACAATACAAAGTCTGCCGCTTGTAAAAATACGGAGTTGCGGTTGTGCGGATTTTCGCCGAACCACACAACCTCGGCGACCGTCTGAGGATTCAACAGGCGCCGTAAGCTATCTTCGCCGCGTCTACCAGTGCGCCTCGAGGTTGTCACAAGCCAGATAACCTTTTGTTGCTCACTCAGGTGATTCATGGCCTGCGCCAATTGCTCCCAGTCCCCTTCCTTATAGCGGTAGCCCGAGCCATCACCGCCAAGCAATACCGCGCCAAGCACAAAATCGGCAAAGCTTTGACGCAACGCGTCGGCCGCTTCTTTCGCTTCCTCAGGATCATTATTTGACGGCAAAATCGGCATCACGATATTGTTTTGCAGGGCTTCTCCGCTTTTTTTCTGCAGCGGCTGCAACGTCAATACAGCGGAAAATAGATCCGCATCCAGACCACGTAAAGAACCCATAAAAAAATTGACGCAACCCAATTGCTGGGCCAACAGCGCATTAATAAACGATGTATTGCCCCCCGCCGAAACGATCAGCCCTGGATTTTTTTCCGCCTTCGGCCAGACTGAATAGGCCCAACGAGCGAGTGTATAAGCCCAACCGTAACGTCTATTTTGGGCGTACCGTAATACTGGTCGAAGCAACTGAAAACACATCGGCACCGCAAATTCTTTACAGTCGATTTCTCTTATCGCGCCGATACGCCGAACCAGACCACGCGCCTGATTCACATGCCCAGGCACACCATCGCTAAGCAGCCAAACATGGAGGGGCGCGCCCATTAGACGCCACCGCCAGCAGTCGAGACAGAATCCGCATCCTCGAGCAATGCTGAAAACCAACGCTGCATAATCAGCTTGGCACAGCGCTTATGTTCAGCAAGGGCAACCTTGTTCAAGTTCTGCTCGCACAGAGGACCTTTGTCCACCAAGCCAACGTACCCCAATGCATGCAAGCTCCGAATACCGTGCGCCAGTTTATTCCTGCGCCATCTGGGTCGCAGCTCTATTACACCGACTCGGCCCGCAAACGATAACGCTTCGTATACCATGGAGGCGCTGTCGGGCGTTACCCAAGTCGAGCTACTAAGGCTAAGCTGGCGAGTTAACCAAGAAGGCTGGGTATCGCGCCAATGCACATACTTGGCATTGGCGGGTAAGTTCAAATGACCGCGCAGGGCCTCGGGCGTGCGCCGCGAATCAATAACCAGCCATTGCTGTTGTGGCGCTTCGCTAACAATTTTATGCACCTGCTGGGCAACGTCTATATTAGACCAGTGAAAGTGTTTACTGATGCCACCCAGCAGTACTATTCCCCGCTGCGGGTCTGCTTCGCCGTCTTGGGAAGGCGAAAGCATACCCAGCGTAGGCTCTACATTGCGCTTAATCCAGACGCGGTCATGTTGTGGTACCAAGGCCAGATCAAAGAGAAACGACGGCAAAGAAGGCCTCATCAATACAACACACCGGCCGCCCAAATGCCAACGGGTTCGCAACATCGGCTTGTGTAGCTGATGTCCGGCACCAATGATCAAATCTGGGGAAGCCGCGTGCAGTTGCCAGTCTGTATTTAGGGACTTAACGTCGGCGGGCCAGTGCACGTCACGCACACTGACATCAACCAGTTCCCGAAGTCCTTGCACCAAACCTTGGGTTTGCTTCTCATGACCGGGTTTACCGTCAAGAAATCGCCAAACTTTTAATGTATGTTTGATTGTCAGCCCTCAACGCTCGCAGCGCGTTCTAGGGCTGCCATGATAGTGCGCTGTTGACGGCTAGCCAATGCCTACGCGCAGTACCAATCGCAGTATAAATAGGGTAAGAGAAATGCTGTCATTGCTCATGCAAGGCCAATTCGCCATATTTTTGCTGCTGTTGGTAGCATTAGTTCTATCATTGAGTTTCCATGAGTTCGGGCATGCGCTGGTTGCTAAGTGGTTTGGTGATGATACTGCTGAACGGGCAGGCCGATTAACGCTAAACCCTGTCTCGCATATTGATCCAATCGGCTTGGCCATGGTGGCTATGTTGGGCATCGGCTATGCGAAACCTGTCCCCACTGACCCGCGAAACTATCGCCGTCCTACTGCTGATTTGTGGGTCGCTCTTGCAGGCCCCGGGATGAATCTTCTGCTTGCCCTTGTGACCTGGAACTTATACGCCTGGCTTTGGCAGAGTGGCTGGCGAGATCAGGGACCATTAGTGTTTTTCACCCTACTCGCACAGATTAACCTTTTGTTGATGCTGTTCAACTTGATTCCCTTGGGTCCACTAGACGGCCATTACATCTTGCCGCACTTATTGCCTGCGCACTGGGCAAGATTTTACCGACACGCTAATGCGCGCTTTGGAACCGCTATTTTCCTAGCATTGGTGGTATTGAGTGTGGCCGGCCTACCACTATTAAGTGGGCTAGCCGACCTTTCTCGAGCGATGCTGGAGTGGATAACCTTTATTACGTAAGGATGTTCACCGCACCTGCACGCCCGCGGTTAAATCCGCATTAGGATGCCAAAGCTTGGTTTAGGTCTTCGATGATATCGTCGATGTGCTCGATACCCACAGAGAGGCGTATCGCTTCAGGCGCAACACCCACCGCGCGCTGCTCGTCTTCCGTTAATTGACGATGTGTCGTAGACGCCGGGTGGCACGCAAGCGACTTCGCATCGCCAATATTCACCAACCGCTTAAACAATTGGAGCGCATCGTAAAACTTAACTCCCGCGTCGAAACCGCCCTTTACGCCAAAAGTGAGAATTCCTGACGCCTTACCCCCCATATATTGTTGCGCAAGCGCATGATGAGGATGGTCGGATAATCCAGCATAACTCACCCACTCTACATTGGCGTGGCTGTGCAAGTATTCAGCAACGGCCTGGGTATTCGCGCAATGCCGCTCCATGCGCAAATTTAAAGTCTCAATGCCCTGCAATAATTGGAAAGCGTTGAAGGGTGACAATGCAGCGCCCGTATTGCGCAAGGGCACTGTGCGAGCTCGGCCAATATACGCTGCAGGGCCGAATGCTTCGGTATAAACAACACCATGGTAACTGGGTTCAGGAGTATTCAATCCAGGGTAGCGGTCTGCATGCTCAGCCCAAGGGAACTGGCCAGAGTCCACAATGATTCCACCCAAAGTAGTACCGTGCCCACCCATGTACTTAGTTAGCGAGTGCACAACAATATCAATTCCATGCTCGATCGGTTTGAGCAGTGCTGGAGAAGCTACCGTATTGTCCGCGATCGTCGCAACACCGTGACTGCGAGCCATTTTTGCAACAGCGGCAAGATCTACAATATTCCCAGCAGGATTACCGATGGTTTCTAAAAACACCGCCTTGGTGCGCTCGTCGATCAGGGCTTCGAGCGCAGCTACTGAATCGTCTGCGGCAAAACGGACATCAATACCTTGACTAGGCAGCATATGCGCAAACAACGTATATGTGCCGCCATACAACTGCGGCACAGCCACGATGTTATCTCCGGCTGATGCAAGATTGAGGATCGCATAGTTGATCGCCGCGCTGCCTGCAGATACAGCCAAAGCTCCAACGCCACCTTCCAACGCCGCTACCCGCTGCTCAAGAACATCGCATGTGGGGTTCATAATACGGCTATATATATTCCCCGGAACCGCAAGATCAAACAGGTCTGCCCCGTGTTGTGCGTCATCAAACTCATAAGCGACCGTTTGGTAAATAGGCGCTGTTACTGCATGAGTCGTTGGGTCGGTTGTGTAGCCGCCGTGGATAGCGATCGTTTCATCTTTCATATGCGTTAACCTAAATTTCATTCAGTGAGATATTGTGCCCCATCTGAGCGCAACCCCCAAGGCATCGCTTGCACTGAATAAGACTGTTATTGCATGAGCTAATAACGCGGAACCCCAGCTATTAATTTTGGACAGTAGCTACACAATTGCCGAAACAATTCCTCATACTTACGCGACAGTACGTCAGGAAGCGGCGATTTCGTCCTGACGATACGACCAAAAGGTAATTCTTCAATATTCAGCACCGACACCAAGCGGTCTCGGCGGAGCTGATTAATAAGATGTTGTGCCTGACCATTGACCTTACCGCGCTCTGGCAGTATCGCCAGAGTCGGCGTGCCCGAGGCAATGCAATCAAACAGAATCGGCAGATTTTCCGCACCACAGTAGATCCGTTGTGCCCGCGCAGCCAGCAACAAAAGCGGATCATCTAGACCAGAACCGTAGGTAATAACGGACTCTAGGTGGGACGCGTTCAGAACTTGTCTAAGCCTTTGCTGAACATGCTCACTAGTAAGTCGAGTGATCACAACCAGCCACTTAATATTGTGGGTCTTTGCCAGATACTCCATACCGTCAATCAAAGCGTGCCATTCTCGATCAGAGTAGTGGCATCCACCACCATTACCACCAAGTATCATCGCCCAACAGTCACCTTTGCGCCGAGTGTCCTGAGCTCGATAGGCAGTACAAGCTGAATCTACGATATCGGGAGTAAGTCGAGACGGCGGCAATACCATAGGAATGGCATTCGACAGAATCGGCTGATCCAAGGTTAAAACTGCATTAAACCACTCAGCGCGAATACCGCTTTGACCGCCAATGAAGACATTATCGCTCCGATACCGCCGAGCCAGTACTGCGTTTACCAACAGCGTTTCTGTACCTGCCGAAACAATCAGCTCGGGCGCCCGATATTCAAGGTCAGACCAATTAAAACAATGCGCAGCCCAACTTAAAGATTCATCAGAGGCCGTAGCGAGCGCTTTACGCAAATAACCACGCATCCAGTTTGAATGCATTTGCACAGAGAAATGTTGAATAGAAAGCGCAACACTTGCGGACATTATTCTTAGCAGTCCGCTGCTCTGATGCGTATGACTAAGCACCCCGTCCGTCAGAAGCAACGCGTTGAGTGGCATAACAACTAATCTCCAGCTAAATATGCACACGAAGCCTAAGCATATCGGCCGTTCTCGACCGCACTAGAACGATAAAGGTCACAATATTCCCGACAAAGGGTCTAGTTCTTCGTATTCCGCTGTAACAACAACCAGCCAGCGATGCCGCTGATCAAAGCAGCTGAAAACAAAACAAGGTGGGTATTGGCGGCGGCCATCAGCGTTGCGTCCAGATCCATATCCAAAGCACTCAATGCGGCGACAATCCCGCCGGCATAGGTTCCAAAGCCACCCGGCGCGTGCACCGGTAAAATCGCGGTCAATTCGCCACCACTGACGCCCAATAATGCAGCGGGCCAGGAAATAGACAGCAAACTTGCTAACAACCAAGCCAAAGTCAATAACTTGATCAGCCATGTAAGCCAGGTCCACATCCAACTGAGCCCAAAATCAACAAGCCGGTTCGGCAAACCGCTAAACAATCTACTCAGCAAATTCTGCCAGCGTGAACTAGGCTCCAACATCCTCCAAGCTGCGCCTCTGGCGAGCCAATACGCGCCCAACGGAATGAGCGCAACCACACCAATTAAAGCTAGAAACAGATGGCCGAACGAGGCGAGGAACATATGAACAGGAGCTGGCAGCAACGCCGCTTCTGGAACAAAAAAGACCGCAAGCAGAGCCAAAAGCACAAGCGTATGCAGATCCAAAAATCGAAACCACACCAATGCACTGGTGCCTCGAAGCACATCCACACCTAAGTGCCTGCGCAACAATAACGGTAAGCTCGCCTCCCCTAAGCGGGCGGGCAAGAGATGGTTAAACAGGTTATGCGTGAGCGTGATCGCTAACGTCAACCCAAACCGAGGCTTAATGTCGGCAACAAAATAACCGTAAAGGCGCAATGCTCGCGCAATGTATGTGAGTAACAGCAACACCACCATTTGTAGCAATAACGGCAAAGGCAGAGCAAATAACGGCGCAAGCACCGTGGACCAACCCAGCCATGCTTCGATGGCAAGGCAATAACCAACCGCCATTAAGATCCCTAGCAGTTGACCCGAGGTGAAACGATTAAAAATAGACCTACCCATCAGCGCACTGTACCTCGGTCAAACCGGCATGAGAATTCCGGAGAACGTCACCAGCCGTGGTAACATTGCACCTTTGTCGCTGTGCTCCGAAAAAGGTATGCCCATGAGCTGTAACGCCTCGCAAAGTTTGTCTATCGTCGTACCGGTCTACAACGAAGAAGATAATATTCACCCTCTGGTCACCCGAGTGCACCAAGCACTGGCAGAATACGCTCATCCGTGGGAACTGATCATTGTTGACGATGGCTCATCAGACGCGACCTGGTCTCGGCTTGTAGAGGCCCGCGAACAATTTGGCGATCACGTGCGCGCATTTGAACTTAATCGTAACTTCGGGCAAACCGCGGCTATGCAAGCTGGACTGGATCACGTGCGCGGTGCATTAGTCATAACAATGGACGGCGATTTACAGAATGACCCTCAGGACATACCCATGCTCCTTGAAGAATTGCTCAAGCGGGATCTGGATATGGTTTCTGGTTGGCGCAAAAACCGTCAGGACAAAACGCTGACCCGCCTGCTGCCCTCCTTCGTTGCGAATCGCATCATCGGTCGCGTCACTGGTATACGTCTGCGTGACTATGGCTGTTCTCTAAAAGCCTATCGTGCGGATGCCATCAAAAGGCTGTCATTGTATGGTGATATGCATCGTTTCATTCCTGCCTGGGTCGCAGTTACAACCCGCGCTTCGCGCATAGCCGAAGTACCCGTGCGGCACCACCCCAGAATTGCGGGTAAGTCTAAATATAATCTATCCAGAGTCGCGGCCGTCGTTGTAGATCTTATCTCTGTATTCTTTTTCCTCCGCTATGAATCGCGCCCTGGACACTTCTTTGGCGGCATCGGCCTCACCCTAGGCGGTATTGGCTCCGCCATTTTTGGCTACTTAGGCTTCATCAAACTTTTTCTCGGCGAAGACATCGGCAATCGCCCCTTGCTGACTCTGGGAATGATACTGATTATCGCCGCCGTACAATTGCTCACCGTTGGCGTGCTTGCAGAACTGATGACACGCACCTACTTCGAGGCCGGCAAACAAAAGTCTTACGTTGTACGCAATGCACCAGAAAGCGAACGCGATGGCTGGCATTCTGGCCACATTCAGGACTGACCACTCGTTATGTGTTAGCCCAAAGGTGTTCCAATCCGCGACAACACACCCACCTGTTCCATGGTGGTTTTTTGCGCTCATCATATGGGCATTTTTTATGAACCTTGGTGGTTGGCCACTATTCGATGTGGACGAGGGCGCTTTTAGCGGAGCGACCACCGAAATGCTTGCCAACGGTAACTACATTTCCACCTTTATTTACGGCGCTCCACGTTTCGACAAACCCATTTTGATTTACTGGCTGCAAGCACTCTGCGTTAGCGCGTTTGGTCATTCAGAGTGGGCATTTAGATTGCCATCAGCGATAGCATCAAGCCTCTGGGTATGGGTGGTTTTTGCGTTCGCTAGGCCCCGCTTGGGCGATCACGCAGCCATCCTAATCGCTGCCATGCTTTGTTTAAGTCTTGCCTGCTGGGGTATCGCGCACTTCGCCAGCGCCGACGCGTTATTAAATCTGTTTCTTGCATTAGCCTTCGTCGACATGTTCCGGTACTGGGAGCAACCCAGTGCCAGCAAACTGCGCCGGGTATACGTCTGGATAGGGTTCGGATTACTGACAAAGGGCCCTGTCGCCATATTAGTGCCTATGGCCAGCGGACTTTTGTTTTTCGCCAGCACCGGCCACCTCCACCAATATATGCGCGCGCTGCTAAATCCTGGCGGCTGGGCTTTACTACTTTTGATTGCTGCACCCTGGTACGTCGCGATCTATCTGCAGCAGGGCCAAGACTTTATCGACGGCTTTATCCTCAAACACAACGTTGCCCGATTTACGGATACTTTTGAGGGCCATGGCGGCAACATTCTTTATTATGTGCCAGTGCTTTTATTGATGCTGCTGCCATTCACTGGCTTGTTTGTTCAATTACTGCGCAAGCGCCCACTGATCGCGATAGAACCCCTGGAGCGCTATTGCTGGATAACCTTTGGTTTCGTATTTCTGTTTTTTTCATTGTCGGGCACCCAACTTCCCCACTATTTACTGTACGGATTTAGCCCATTGCTGCTGCTTTTGTGCACCCAACTACACCAATTACGCTCTACTGCACTGGCGTTTACTCCAGCACTGATTCTGCCCATCCTATTCGTGCTGTTGCCAGAGTTACTTCACTCAAGTGCTGCACAAATGGACAACGCACATCAACAAGCCATGCTTATGGCGGCAATAGACTCGACCGACGCCTCCTATCGACTACTGTCCATAGGCGGGGCCATTGCAACGGCATCCCTTATATTCATCAAAAGAGCGGCGCTTTGGCGCAGATTAGTAGCGGCCGGTATCATTCAAGCATTGGTATTGGCGTGGGCAGTATTACCGCTGCTGGGTAAGATTCAACAGCAACCTATCAAAGAGGCTGCAGCTATAGCGGCAGAAAAAAGCGGCCCTCTGGTTCTATGGAAAGCCCACTTGCCCAGTTTTGTCACCTATACTCAGCGGCCTGTACAACGCCGCGCGCCACAAGCTGGCGATGTAGTTCTGACACGCCTTCAGCATCAGTCCAAATTGGCCGCACATGAGGTGCTGCTCAGCACCAACGGTATTGTGCTCGTCCAAATGCTGTAGGGAATTTTTCCCGCGAAGATTATTTAGTTACTCCGCAACGGATAAAAGCGGATGAGTCCGTAGGCGCAACAGCTGCCAATAAGCCCTCCGACCAAAACATCCGATGGCCAATGAGCCGCTACCGCGACCCTAGAAAATCCAGCCAACACCGCGCTTGCGAGTAACAGCAGGCGTAAACCGCCGCTCTTTAGTACAAGCGCTAATAGCACCGCACCGGTAAAAACATCAGCACTATGTCCGGAGGGCATCGCATGGAAGCCAGCATCTAAAGTCCATGCGCCCCACTCGCCTGTGAACTGCCCTGGCAGATCACTGTTCGGACGGCCACGCCCCAGCAGCATTTTCAAAACTCGAACAACAACCACCGAACCAATAAGTTGCGCTACCAGATAGCGCCAAGCCAAACCGCGTAATAGAGCTTGTTGCGCAACAAATCCTACAACAAGTAGGCCCGCAAACAGCAAGTAGAAAACATACAAAAAGAGATCGGTTATCGCCTCAAAAAAGGGGCGCGCAACCAGCAACCAGTCGCTCTGCAGCAAAGTTTGAGAGGCCGAAATTTCATCGGTCGCAATCAAAGTCCAACCGCTGAGCGCAACAGCAAACAGCACGGCGATCTCGAGCATGCGCCGATTTACCGCACTCACTTGACCATCAATTTGGCTAATCAGTCGCTGCACTAACATCAATTTAGGGCTGACACGTATCGGGCTTTCCATGGCAAGGCTCTAGCTGTCATTATGCACATTCATCACTCGATCGGGGCTGCAATGTCAGTCATCAACGTACTGAAACCGATGGTCAGCTAGTATCCATATGATCGCCTCAAGATACATTAATCGCTCGGTAATCGCCGTATTTGCCACCACGCTCACAGTAATTCTGTTGATCGCCGTCGGAGAGCGTTTCACCCACTTTTTGGAAAAAGCCGCACTTGGCCAAATTCCCAGCACTACCCTTCTCACCGTAGTCGCGCTGCGTTTACCAGAGATCCTACAAATGGTCGTGCCCTTTGCTTTATATTTTTCGCTACTCCTGAGTCTAGGCCGACTCTACAGCAGTCAGGAAATGGTAGTTTTATCGAATTCCGGCGCGGCCCCAACACAGGCACTGCGCTGGCTGATGCCGCTCATAGTTAGTTTGGCCGTCGCGGTTGGCGCTATGTCTATAGTGCTCACCCCTTTGGCACGGCAGATGCTCGAAGCTCATCTGGAAGAGAGTAGCCAAAACATTGGTTTCGCAGTTTTTCGGCCTGGCATATTTCACAGTCAGAATAATGGCCAGCGGGTTAGTTATGCTGAAAGCACCTCTGACGATGGCAACATAATCAACAATGTATTCGTGAGCTGGCGCATGCCCAATGGGGAGTACACTACTATTTGGGCCTCTCGCGGAGAAAAGAATCGAAGCGCAACCCAACAGCCCGTATTGTCGCTCTTCGACGGCAAGCGATATATTGGCCGACCCGGGCAGCATCAATTGCAAGCGGCGAATTTTGAGACATTGCATATCCCACTAGAACCAATCCTGCTGGCGCAATCAGCACTACCGTTGGAGGCCGTGCCAACACCAGAACTAGGCGATGAGCCGAAGCACCAAGCAGAATTTCACTGGCGGCTGGCGTTACCTATATTTTTGCTTATCGCCGCTGTGTATGCCGTGTCTAACGCCGCCGTGCCGCCGCGTCAAAGCCCGTTCGTAAGGCTGCTGCCGGCGCTGATTTGGGTAATCGGCTATTACTTAGCCCTTGTGGCTAACCGCTGGGCCATCGCTGAAGCCCAAATTCCACTGGTGTTGGGGTTCTGGCCGAGTCATTTGCTATTCGCTGCAACAGCATATCAAGGGCTACGGCGCCTCAACCAAGTGCCGCATAACTGAACTACTTACGGTCATCAGAACGGGCCGGCAGATGATTACGCAACGACAGATCATAATAGCGCGCCAGCACCAATGCACAGCCATAGACCAGCCAAAACGCAAACACCACATCGGACAAATAATGATTGCCCTGAATATTGCGCCCTAGCCCAACCACTAGGCCTACACTAATGCCGAACCACAGAAAGCGGCGTCGAGCAAACACCCAGGCTAAACCTATAAACCAAAAGCCAAGAGCCGCATGGCCGCTGACAAAAGAACAGTTGGTTGGACACCCCCCCGAGAAATCGAAGAAATTCTGGTGCGGTGAATCACCCGCAAACATCAACGTATCGTCTGGGCGCTCGCGACCGGAATTTTTCTTCACCAGTTCATTTACGACCAGCCCAGGCCCCAATAACAACAACACAAGCAAAAAATAGACACGTCGGCGTGCAATGTGACCCGCAGGATGCCGGCGAATGGCCCAAACCATAGCCGCGAGCAAGGACAGCAGGATTGGCCACTGCAGCCACGCAAACCCTCTATAAACCCACTGGACAGGAGCCAGGTCGCGCAGAAAAAATCCATCTTCAACCCGATAAAACAGTGATGCCCACCAGTAATCTAACTCTGGCCACAAGAGAAAGGCCATTACACAGGTAATAAGCAGCGCACAATCCCATCGCCACCAAGCAAAGTTCGTCATCGGTAGCCCTTAAACCCATCGAGACGATAGATATAGAGTTGCCGCGTTAGATCCGCATAGACGGGTACCTGAATAGGCGCAAGTTGCACGCTATTATCAAAGCGTTCGAGCACCTCTTCGCCGAGCGGATTACGCGCCAAAAAGAACACGTCAGCTCCCGACTGACCACCCAAGTCCGCCACCAGCTCATAATGATTATCGATCAGTTGATTACTGTTCCATGCGCGTATCTGCGGCCGTGGCGTTTCGGAGTAGTAATGCATATTAGCCAACAGCAAACGGCTGTTACTAACCACCAGACGCTGAGGTTCTGCTTTGACAATAGGCTGCAATGCCCAAACTGCCTCACGCCAACCAGATACTCTTTTATATGGATCATTTTGCGAAGTGCGCTCAATGTCCAACGCTGCCAAAAGCGGGTGATAAAACTGCAAAGTCAGAATCAACGTTAGATTCAACACTAAACCAGCCAAGTTCTGCAGCAACCGCGCTTGGCTCATTGCAACACCCAAAAACATTGCGATACCCGCGAAGCCAGGGGCGGCCCAGTTTGCATTGGCTCTCGAAAGAAGCGCCTGTGTGCTGATTACAATAAAAAAACAAACGCTCATCATCAGCGCGAACTTGTAGCCACGCTCTAAGTGCCAACCTGGCTTTTGCGTTCCAGGGCGCAGCCACCATAAAAACCACGGCCCAAGACAAATAAGTTGCGCCGCGACGAACTCAAGAAGGCCTGCAATGTTTAACGACGAGCGATCGAGCTGAGAAATCTCAGCCGTATGTTTAAGGCTCACAAAGTCGTTTGCAGCGTTCCACAGCACATTAGGCAGAAATATCAGGGCTGCAACCAGCACACCCAAATAAGGCCCGGGGCGACGGAACAAATACCGATACTCGGGCACCCAAAGGAGCAATAATGCCGCCGACGGCAGCAAAATGGCCATCGAGTATTTGCTCATCAACCCTAAGCCGCTGCACACACCGACCAACAACCAATAGCTTAGCCGGTCCGTTTGCAAGGCATGGCTTAATGCCCAAAGTGCCGCACACCAAAAACATAACAACGGTGCGTCCGTAGTGATAAACATACTATTGAAGCCGACCAACGGCAGCGATAAAAATACCGCAGCAGCCCAGGCCGCCGAGCGGGCGTCAAACCAAAGTAGGCTAGTACGCCAAACAAAAATTGCGGCAACCGAGTAATACAATGGGCTTGCCAGGCGCACGGCCCAGCTGGATTCTGAAATTGCGGTGGTGAGCGCAATGCTCCAAGCCACCAAAGGGGGTTTCGAAAAATACCCGAACGCCAAATCTTCCGCCCAACCAAAGTAATAGGCCTCGTCGTAGAAAAGCGGCACATCTAAGAAGAGCAATACCCCGATGCGATAACACAACACTAATCCCAAAAAGCCTAAAAAATAGTTGCGGGCTGTCTGCACGGCGGCAGCGCTATCAACACTCGGAGTTGGCGAATGGTTTCTCATGGGCGTTAAGCCTAACGTGACTGAGCTTTGGAAACGACAGTCTAAAGTTCACAAAATATCGATTAGCCACCGAGCATGCTACGGCAATGAGGACACATCTAAGTGACGGCGACATCAGTCGAATTATCGAAATGGCTTGGGAAGACAGAACGCCTTTTGAGGCCATCGAACAACATTATGGCCTAAGTGAATCCAAGGTCATAAAACTGATGCGCACCGAAATGCCGATGACTGTATTCCGGCGTTGGCGGGCAAGGGTAAGCGGCCGCAAAACCAAACACCGAAAATTAAGGCCACAGGGGGTGGCTCGCCATCAGTCGAGCACCCACAACAATGTGAATCGATAAAATCGATTATTGCGAAACATGCTAGCAGCCTCGGGCATGAGACATTTTATCAATTACTGTTCCTTAGCTTCAGGGCTCTCCGGCTGCGCCGACATTGTCTCCATGCTACCCATTACAGTCGATACTAATGTGGCCACATCACCTAATTGAGCAGGTACGATCATGGTGTTATTGGTTTTTGCGAGCTGACCAAACTGCGTAACCCACTGCTCGGCCACCCGAAGGTTCACCGCATCGCGACCTCCTGGCTGTGTCAATGCCTGAGCAACCTCTCGAATGCCACTCGCGGTGGCTTCGGCAATAAGTCGAATCTCTTGAGCGCGTCCTTCAGCCTCATTTATTTGCTTCAGCTTTTCAGCTTCAGACAAATTAATGGCCTCCTGTCGGTCACCCTCAGATACATTGATGCGCGCCTGCCTTGCACCTTCAGACTCCGCTACCACTGCACGTCGCTCTCGCTCTGCGCGCATTTGTTTCTCTAGTGCGTCTTTGACAGAATCCGGCGGCACAATGTCCTTGATCTCGTAGCGCAATATTTTGACGCCCCACGGCTCGGCAGCACGATCTACCGCATTCACCACCTGTGCATTAATGGTCTCACGCTCTTCAAATGTTCGGTCCAGTTCGATCTTACCGATTTCCGAACGCAGTGTCGTTTGGGCCAACTGCGATACAGCAAAGCGATAGTCTTCAATACCATAACTAGCAGCCCGGGCATCAGACACCTGCATATAAATGACGCCGTCAATTTCGACCGAGATATTATCTTGAGTTATACAGCTCTGGGATGCGACATCGAACGTCTGTTCTTTCAGGGTATGTTTATAGGCAACCGCGTCAACGAATGGTACGAGGATATGAAAGCCAGCGTCCAAGGTCTTTGAAAATTTGCCCAGTCGCTCGACTACAAACTGCTCCCGTTGGGGAACCACTCGAGCAGTTTTAACCAGAATCACGATCACTAAAACAGCGACAAGTCCGCCAAACAATAAACTCATATCCATAGCTACTCCTCCGCAGCGGCAACAAACAATAAATTAGACTCGCGCGCAACAATTGTCGCAAAACTACCAGACGGCAGATGCGACTGATCACTTTTTGCGCTCCAAGAAGCTCCACGATAGTTTACTCGGCCCCGGCCTGGACTGGCGGCGTCAAAACCACTTTCAATCTGGACATCGCGCCCTACAAAATCTTCATCTGCCGACGAGGTAGCCACATCCCCCACCGCGACATTACTCATCCTTGAACGCAGCCCAATCAACAACGCAACAGACAGTGCGGCGAAGAGCAAAAAGGGTATACCGTTGTCCGCCGGCAAGCCTAACCATAGCGCAACCCCTGTAACGATGCTGGCAACACCGAGGAAAAACAGAATGAAATTGCCCATAAGCACTTCCGCAAGCACCAGTGCAAATCCGACGCCTAGCCAAAAATATTGCGCATCTACCTGAGAAAAATATTCAGCCACCGGCCTAACCTCAATTTAAGTTACGACAGTTTTAACGCGGTCAGCATGAGCCTGCAAGCGATGATGCTAAACTCCAGACCTCATCACACCATCAATCATTGGTACGCAACAGCCGCCCACTTGGATATGCAATTTGCCATGCGGTAATGGCTCGGTGCGCAGATGCAGGGTGCTCGGCCGGCCCATATCTTCACCCTGATGCATGACCAAGTCAGTCGATCTATCCGCCGCAAGTAATCCGGCAAGGGCACCCGCTGCACTGCCGGTGGCCGGATCTTCCTGAATACCAATCAGCGGCCCAAACATGCGTCCATGAACTACCTCCTGCGTCTCACAAAAATACACCATCAACGCTAACCTCTCCTCCGGGTAACCGTACTCGCGATCGCAATATTCAAACGCTGGCAAACTCGGCTTACACTGGGCCAGCACAGCTCGCGAGCCCACCTCAGCAAACGCAAAAGGCACGCCTACTGTCGCCACAACACCATCCCCCCGAATAAGGTCATTTGATAAACCAACACAGTCAGCTAACGCGCTCTGGGGTACAGAATGACGTTGCTGATACGCCTGAGGCATGCTGATCCAACAAGTTGTCAGGTCACCTGAAGTACCGTATTGAATATCGACGTCCACGACCCCGGCTATTTGCTCAAACGTCATGTGCCGGGTATCCCTTACGCCCGGTATCCAGTCCGGGTTTAAGGCCAACGCCCAAGCCGTCCCAACGCTAGGATGCCCGGCGAAAGGTAGCTCGGTCGTAGGAGTAAAAATTCGCACTTGTGCCGTATGCGCGGGATCCTTGGGAGGTAATATGAACGTGGTTTCGGAATAATTCATCTCCAGCGCGATAAGCTGCATTTGTGCCGAGTCTAGGTGCTCAGCACGGGGGAAAACTGCCAACGGATTGCCACCGAATGCTTGATAAGAAAACACATCCAGAGTCATAAAAGAGAGGTCGTCGGCCATTTTTATCGAATCCTTTTTTTGGTCTGCATTGCGTCGGGCTGGGTTAAAATCACTTGGCGAGTTAACTCCCACATAGTTCAGAACAAGGGCCAGCTACCCGTAATGCCATAGTTTAATGGACAACTTTACATACGCCAACACATCGCTTAAGGAATACCCTTGAAGGCTTTACTCTATGCTTCTCATGGCAGCACTAAGGTGCTGCAATACACACAAATAAAAGACCCACAGGCAGGATCGGACGACGCAATCGTGCGTGTACGCGCCAGCGCCTTAAACCGCATTGACGTGAACCAACGTGCCGGCACCTACACCGTACCGGGGTTCCAGTTGCCGCACGTCGGCGGCTTGGACATCGCAGGTGAAATTGCACATTTAGGCGCCAACGTGGCGCAAGATAGTGCATGGCAAATTGGTGATCGAGTAGTGGTAAATCCATCACTAAGCAATGTCAGTTCGGCCTCAACGTTGTGTAATCGCGGCGACCTTTATGGCGAACTCGGCGTTATAGGACTGAACGCGCCGGGCGGCCACGCCGAACTATGCGTAGTGCCAGCCAGTCACCTCTACCCCATCCCGAAATCTATGCCATTTAGCACTGCCGCCGTCTTCCCAACTGCGTGGATGACAGCCCACCATGCCTTGTTCTCAGTCGGCAAGCTTAAGCGCAACGAAATCCTCCTGATCCATGCCGCTGCTAGCGGTGTTTCGTCAGCAGCCATCCAGCTGGCAAAAGCGGCCGGCGCAAAGGTTCTAGCGACCGCCAGCAATGCCAAAAAGTGCGCGCATGCTACGGCGCTCGGCGCGGACGCCGTCGCCATCAACCGAAACAGCGAACTGGTGCCATGGGTTCATGACAACTCTAACGGTCGTGGTGCAAACATGGTGCTCGACCATGTTGGCCCGGCACTTTGGGAGACATCACTTTTTGCCATGGCGCCTAAAGCAAGGCTTGTTAGCTGCGGCAATACCACCGGCGATGCGGTGGCGATACCGTCTTTAGGTCACTTATTTAGCCAAGGACTTCAGATTCTTGGTAGCGACGCCTATCGCCACTCAGAATTTGCGCCTGCTTGGGTCGACTTTTGTGAGCAGCGCTTCGACCCCTGCATTGATACGATCTTCGATTTAAAAGACGGCGCAGACGCACACCAGTGCTTAGAGCAAGATCAAGCGTTAGGAAAACTCATACTGCAGCCCTAGTCCGAGAATTTTGATTAGTCATCGCGCTATTAGCCAATTGCACCCTGATGGGCCAGCGCTTGCATCTCATCCAAAGACAAACCGAGCTCGGCTAATACCTCAACGGTATGTTCGCCCAATTCCGCCGATGGCGCCGGGCTTGGTGTCGGGGTCGCATCAAATCGAACCGCTGACCGGGGTTGCAACAGCGCGCCACCGCGAGGATGCTCAAGCTCCAAAACCGAGCCGCTGGCTTGCACTTGCGCGTCATGCACCACCTCGCGACGCCGATTTACGCGCCCAACCGGAATTTCGTTCTCCGCAAGCAACTGCAACAGTTGATCTGTGTCGTAACCTGACGTGTCGGCACCAAGATAACTCGTAATGACGGCGCCATCTTTCGTTTCGTTAACCTCGCACATATCGGCAAGATCAGGCGAAAAATTTACCCCCTGGCCCTTAAAGCTGTAATTCCACATTAGATCGGGCCAGTTGAAATAGAGCGCTGCATCCAACATCGACAACTGCACATGCTGGCCACCAGCCCCGCGTTCACGCGCCAACAAAGCAGCAGTAATACCCTGAGCAGCTGTCAGCGCAGTTACTTTGTCATAGATAATGGTACGCACCAATTGTAAATCACCGGCGCCGGCCCCCGCCTGATGGGAATCGAGTAGACCGCTGACTCCCTGAATAACATAGTCATACACCTTCTGATCGGCTAACGGGCCAATCTCGCCCATACCATTAATCGATGCATACACTAGATTCGGATTTATGGCCCGCAGAGCGTCGTAATCCAAGCCAAGACGAGCCATTTTACCGGGTCGGTAATTCTGCAAGAGCACATCGGCATCCTTCACCAAAGCCAACACTAGGTCACGGCCCGCGGCGACCTTTAAGTTAATCGCTACGGAACGCTTATTGCGATTTATCATGGCGTAGATCGCGCTTAAACCGTTGCGACTGGCGCCAAGTCCGCGAATGCCATCGCCCCACCCCGGCGGCTCTATCTTGATAACGTCCGCGCCCTGATCAGCAAGCACTACTGCCGCCATTGGGCCCGATACAACCGAGGACAAATCTAGCACTCGAAAGCCCGCTAATGGCCCTTTGTTGTCGTTTAAATCCTGCTCACTCATAGGGATTAGTTTAGAGCCCCTAGCCCGACGGGTACAGCCATCGCCCCTTCGCCGATAACCAAGAACAGTACCCGTTGCGCCTTTCAAAAGGACCGATTCATTGTTACCGTGGCCCGCTTTCATAAATCGTGGCGAGGCCTATTTTTGAGCATCTCGCGCCCGCATCGTTGCCCGTTTCTTCCATCGCGAGAGGACCTATTATGACCGCGCCAACAACCCACAAAAGCCTGCTGACCATTATTTTGATCGTGCTACTCGGCGGCTGTGAAAACGCCGACAATACCAACCAATCACAAGCCGAAGCCCCACACACAAATTTGAGCCTTAATCAGTGGTTTGATGCGCGCTACGAAGAAGAACTGCAATTTTCGCCAGTTCAGCTGAGCTTCCTCGGCCGCAAAGAGCGTAATAACGAACTGGGTTCGTTTTCTTACGCAGCGTTTACTGAACAACTCGCGTGGAAAAAACAGACTGTCGAGGAATTACGGCAGTTATATGATTACGCATCGCTGACCCCAGCAGAACAGATTTCCTATGACATCTGGGTTTACCAGTACGAACAGGCCGCATCATCCGCTGAGTACTTTTATAGCGGCCTCAGCTTCGACCAGATGAGCGGCATTCAAAGTTTTATACCCACCTTTTTAATTAATTTTCATCGTGTCGAAGACGAAGAGGACCTGCGCGGCTACATCGCGAGGATTAAAGACGTGGCACCGCGTATGCAAGAAATGTTGGAAACCGCGCAGAAAAGTGCTGACGCGGGTGTGGTTTCTCCAGGTTTTGCGCTGGATGGCGTCATCGAACAAGCCTCAGCCATCATCGACGGACATCCGTTTACCGAAAATTCCATTAAAGACAGTGACTTGTGGGCCGATTTCCAACAGGAAACGCAAGCTCTTGTCGAGCAACAAAAGCTCACTCAGGAGGTCGCTGATGCATTAATGCAAGACGCTCAGTCAGCCTTGAAAAAGCATTTTCTGCCTACCTACCAAAGCATCATCGCGTGGGCAGAGACACAAAAAGATCGTGCACCTGACATCGTCACAGGCGTTGGCAGTCAACCCAATGGTGCCGCCTACTACACCCATCGCTTGGCTACCCAGACAACAACCTCACTTACCGCTGACGAAATCCACCAGCTAGGCTTGGACGAGATACAGCGCCTACGAAAAGAGATGCAAAGCATTATGGATGAGGTCAATTTTGACGGCGATTTAGCCGCTTTTTTTCAGCATGTAAGAGACGGCAAATGGAACTATTACCCAGACACCGACGAGGGGCGTAAGGCGTACATCACCGATGCCAGCGCCGCCATTGAAAACATAAAATCCCAGCTTCCAAAGTTTTTTGGCCTAATGCCCAAGGCCGATCTGGTGGTGAAGCGCGTAGAGGCATTTCGCGAACAAGACGGGGCAGCACAACATTACTACCCAGGAACACCAGACGGCTCCAGAGCTGGCACTTATTACGCGCATTTATCAGATATGCGCGCCATGCCGAAAAACCAATTGGAAGTTATTGCGTATCACGAGGGATTGCCAGGGCATCACATGCAAATTTCCATCGCCCAAGAATTACGAGACGTGCCAAAGTTTCGAACTCAGGCCGGATTCACCGCCTACAGTGAAGGCTGGGCTTTGTATTCCGAGGTATTGGCAAAGGAAATACCCGGAACCTACATCGACCCATACAACCGCTTTGGTCAACTGACCTCAGAAATATGGCGCGCGATTCGCTTAGTCGTCGATACAGGCCTGCACGCAAAAGGTTGGACGGAGCAGCAGGCAATCGACTATTTCATGCAAAATTCGCCGGAACCACTTGAGAGCGTGACCTCAGAAATACGCCGTTACATTGTTATGCCAGGGCAGGCCACGAGCTACAAAATCGGCATGCTAAAAATCCAAGAATTACGACATAGGGCTGAAAATGCGCTCGGGGATCAATTTGATATTCGCAGTTTTCACGACGCAGTACTCGGCGGTGGAGCCATGCCTTTGCCAATTCTCGAACGAGCGATTGATCAGTGGATAGACTCTGTAAAAACGAGCGCGACTACCTAGCGTCTTCGCGCTACAACGGAACCAATTATGACAATACTACGCAATATTACCCTAGGGCTTTGTGCTTTGGTTTTAGTAGGTCTCGGTCTTATCTACGCCACCGGCAACAGCATGTTGCTCACCATGGGTTGGACGGTAGCCTTTGGCGGGCCGAGCCTGCCCTTTGACGCCACTGACGTTGCACCTGCGCCGGACTACGCAGACACAGCCAATTGGGCAGCCTTACCTGAACGCGCGGGCGTTGAAGACCGAATGCCCGCAGGCGTAAATGATGCAAAGGTACAGGATAGCTCCGACGTAGATGTGTTCTTTATTCACCCTACCGGCTACCTAGCGGGCGATACATGGACATTCTTCATGGATCCTAATTCTAAGGCCGAGGAAAACACCCAGTGGATGATGGCAAATCAAGCCAGTGCCTACAGCAGTTGCTGCAAGATCTATGCACCAAGGTACCGCCAAGCAAACATCTTTGCCTACTTTCGCGGCGATGAGATACGCGAACAGGCCTTAGGGTTTGCGTACCAAGATGTTGAGCGCGCATTTCAGTACTTTTTGCAGCATTACAATCAAGGCCGACCCTTCGTTATTGCCAGCCACAGCCAGGGCACCCATCACGGCGTCCGCCTGCTCGCAGAGGTGATCGATAAAACACCCCTAGCCGAGCGGTTAGTCGCCGCCTACATCATCGGCGGCGGCATCGCTCAAACAAGTTTCGATGGTATGCAGGATATTAAGCTCTGCACCAGCGCGACAGATCTCGCATGTGCAGTGCATTGGGACACCTACAGCGAAGCCGTAATTGATCAGCCGGTAGCAGCAAACATTGGCAACGTATGCACCAACCCTCTCAGTTGGGAGCTCAATGGCGGATTAGCGACTACACAACAGCATCAAGGTGCAGTGCCCGCTTCTGGACAATTTCAGGTGGAACTAAGTGGTTCCTTAGAGGCCACCGGCGTGACCTTTGAGCCATTGGCGGCCCCAATGCCACAGATGCTGCAAGCCCAATGCAAGAATGGTGTGCTGTATATCTCGGATCAAACCGACACTGTTTTCGGCGGACAAGGCGGATCTTTTGGCGGCGGCAACTACCACGGCCTCGATTATCCAGTATTTCATATGGACATCCGCGAGAACGCTAAATTGCGTGCTCAGACTTTCTTGGCTCAGCAGGATTTGCGTAGTGATTAGACTCACAGCCCGATTCTGCGCAACCGCACTGTTCTGGTTGTCCGCAAGCACCTTTGCAGCGCCTTATGGTGATCTCTGGGATTATTGGGCCGCGCATCAGCCAGCATCCAACAAGTCAGTGGAGCATCAAACCTGGCAGTCGATTTTGGACAAACATGTCTCTACAAGCTCCGATGGCATCAATCGCGTTAACTATGGAGGCTTCAGCGCGGCTGACAAACAACAGCTTGAGGACTATCTGACATATATGAGCGCGCTGCAGCCAACCCAGCTCAGCCGCGAACAACAATTACCCTATTGGATCAATCTGTATAATGCGTTAACCGTCCAAGTAGTGTTACGGCACCCGGGCAAAGACAGCATCAAACAAATGAAGTCGACGCTGTTCAGTTTCGGACCCTGGGACGATGAACAAACATCCATCGAAGGCCTCGCGGTCACTTTGAATGACATTGAACACCGCATTTTACGACCAATTTGGCGCGACCACCGGATTCACTATGCCGTCAACTGCGCCAGCATCAGCTGCCCTAACCTGAGCGCCCGAGCCTATACAGCGGACAACACTCAGGCCATGTTCGCCGAGGCTGAACGCAACTATTTACAGCATCCTCGGGGCCTAACCTTTACCGAAAGTGGCAAGCTAAAACTCTCGAGCATTTTCGACTGGTATCAAGAGGACTTCGGTACCAGCGAAAAAGAACTAGTAAAATACTTAGCCCGGATCCGCAGCGACTTGAGTGACGAATTACTCAACTACTCCGGCTCAATCGAGTATCACTATGACTGGTCACTAAACAGTCGGCGAGCGGCCAGTGACTGAACCTGCAAATGTGGCGCAATTTTGGCAACAGCCACCGTGGGCAGATGCCAAACCTAAGTACCGATTAGGTCTCTCCCCAATACCACTGGAGAACTGGTTTACTCAACCGATTACCTCGGCGGTCCTGAGACACAAGCGGCAGATGCTTAACCAACAATATTCCGACGTGGTAGCCGTGAGCGAAGACCACGGAGGCCTTGTCGCGCAACGCGAGTTGAGCGCATTCCTGACGGCGGCCAATGAGTTCACCGATCCAATCGCCAATATGGCCCTGAGCATTGATGATGACCTATGCATTATGCAGGTAAGCGATGAGCAGCGGCTTGTGGCCGGCTGTGTTTGTTCGCCGAGTTACTGGAACCTGCAGAGCAAAATCGGCGAACCGTTGCGGCACATTCATGGGCCAGTAATCAGCATGAACGAAAAAATTGGCGGTCTAATCGAACGATTCATTAACCGCGCACCGCTATTACAACCGTTTGAGCGCATCAACTGGTTCATTCATGGCGATAGCCAGCGCTGGCATCCCGTAGAGGAGCCTCTGCCTCAAACACCTGTATCGACTTGGCACATTCGCTCGGAGCGAGAGACGTTGTGCCGCTTCAGTGAAGAGCATCTACTGTTTACAATTAATACGCGCTTCCAGCCTATTGCCGCTATCGCAGAACACCCTAAAGCGCAGGCGGATCTGCAGGCGACGT
>ERZ802830.179-NODE-179-length-61566-cov-11.3953_pt1 | contig 61566 bp, 43 predicted proteins | sample MGYA00345654_ERZ802830 | MGnify/ENA primary metagenome ERZ802830 (study PRJEB30503, sample SAMEA104212375) | marine metagenome | biome: Westerlies Biome; feature: [SRF] surface water layer (ENVO:00010504) within the epipelagic zone...; material: water...
CGGCGGCTCAGAAAATCGTTCGGTTGGCGGACTTAGCGGAACTCCATGCACGTGGGGAGCGTGTGGACGATATAGATCTGACAAAGGCTCGCTAATGCGTGCTCACGGAGGGGGCTTCGAAGTTAGGAAAGTGGTTTTCGAAGATATGTTGTGATACAAGATAGCGTTGGGTGAAACTGTTTACGTCTCGTGATTGGAGCTTAAGCGTATGCGTTTTTTTGGAATGGTGATGTTCGCGGTAGCCGTGGCGCAGTGTGGGTCAGAGGTTGCTGCTGCCCCAGCAAAAGTGGTTGACATGAGTGTTGCTGCAAAGCAGCCTAACCTTCGAGTGGTTGAAAATAAAATTAAGGGAAATGATCCTCTTTCTGTCGCGGCAAGTGCCTATGTCACCCAACGAGGACGGGTGGCCATGTTAAACCTTCAGAACTCAATGAAGATGTTTAAGGCAATGAACGGAAAGCCTCCGACGTTTAAAGAGTTTCAAGAGATGTTGAAACAGCACAATGTTGAGCTGAGTGTTCTACCGCCAAATAGGCTCTATGGATATGATCCGAAAACAGGCGGCATTGTGATTCTGGAAGATACCGGGGGCTGACAGGAACCAGCCTGGTGGCGTGGTCTCGAAGCCAAGTGAGGACTTCCTCTCTGTCGGGCACTTATCTTGCTACGAGCTGCTGCATCCTTTTGAAAACTGGGTTTTCCGCTGTTTCGCACAGTTCGAAGAGAATCGCTTCAGTTGTTGATAGCACGGCACCTGATCCTTCGAGTCGACGAAGAGCAACTGTGTGGTCATGTTCGCGATGGCTGCCGACTGCATCAACCGCAATAGAGACACGGAAGCCAGTCTGGAGTGCATCGAGTACAGTCTGTGCAATACAAATATGGGTTTCGATGCCACACACAATAAGTGTTTCAACACCTGGCGGAATCTGATCTAAGAAAGCTGGTGTCCCACAACAGCTAAAGCTGAGTTTCTCAAGAGATTTTCGATTCTTGAGTTTTGAGGCAATTGGTTTTACGGTCTGACCAAGTCCTTTGGGGTATTGTTCAGTAAAAATGATTGGCATGTCGAAAAGGTCGGCTGCCTCCACCAGTCGGCAGCATTCAGTTATGACGTGCTGTCCTGTTGGGATTGTGGGTATGATTTTTTCCTGAACGTCGATCACGCAGAGAATTGAATGTGCTGGTGTAACTCGCATGGCGAAACGTTTCCTGGGCGAAGAATTAGGATGATTGCATGATGAGCATCGGTATTTGTTCGTAGTTCGTTCCTGTGCCCTTGATGGTCAGCTGCCTGCTGGATTCGCCAGTTACTTTGAGTGTGATACTTAGGCGGTGGGCGGGCAGAGCGGAAGCTATTTTTTGGGGCCACTCAACGAATGCCCAGCAACGATATTCCGAAGGGACGACAAGAGCAGTGTCCCAGCCGGTTTCGATCAATTCATCAGGATCAGTTACTCGGTACATGTCGGCGTGGACAAGACGAATAGTATTTTCGGGTGATTCATGGATTGTGATGAGATTGAAGGTAGGGCTTGTCACGTGTGCTGGATCAATTTCTACGGAGTCTGCAATTGCCTTCACGAATGTTGTTTTACCGGCCCCTAATTCACCCTGAAGGGTTACGAGAGCTGACTGGGGCAGGTGCTTTACAATGCGTGATGCCACCTGGTGAAGATCATCAAGGTTTTTGATTTCGCACGTTACCGTCCTGCTCGATTCGACCGACTCATTCGAAGACATGCTCAAACCCCTTTGGTTCAAGGCGAATTGTTTGTCCGTCTGGTGTTGTGCCAGCGAAGGCAAAGCCTTCGGTTACTTTTCCAATAATGCGAGGTTGCATTGTTGTTTGTTGAACAAGAGAGCCTGGGTCGTCTTCCACAAGTGCATGTGCCGCTTGCGGAGGAATCGCAAGAAGGAGTTCAAAGTCTTCACCATCTTGCATGGCGTGCTCCAGAGGGGTTAGCTGATTCGTATCGGGCACCTCTGAAAGGCTGATTGCATCAGAGTGTATTGGCACTGATGCAAGTTCGATGATGCCGCCGACATGACTTGCCGTAAGCATCCGACTGCAGTCAATAGCAAGACCGTCACTGATATCGAGAGCGGCGTGGATAGGGTACCGAGATGCAATTGCAATCGCTTCACGGCAGCGCGGCATGACATCGAGATGCCTGCCGAGAAGGCTGCCGCCGAGTGGGCCCGTCACTACCAGGAGATCACCAGGTCGGGCTCCATCTCTCCGCCAGCATCCTCGTGGTGGAACACTTCCGATGGCTGTGACACTTATGACCAGGGGGCCGTCCCATGCGTTGGTGTCGCCTCCCGCAAGTGTCACGTCGAACGCGTCCACTTCCTCTTGGATTCCAGTGAAGAGGTCTTCGGCAAGTTTCTTACCACCACGTTGTGGAAGTGCAACTGAGACAACGACTGCCTCAGGGCATGCTGCCATTGCAGCGAGATCACTGAGGCTTACTGCTACGGCCTTTCTGCCAACCTGATGTGCTGAGGCGGACGGTGGGAAATCCTTGTCGTCACTGGACGTCGGAAACCGAAAATCAACGGATTCAGTGAGTAGATCCGTAGTGACTACGGTCCGCTTGCCTCCTGGGAGTCGAAGGACTGCGGCATCATCACCCGGTGGAACCTCGAGCCTGTGATCCTTTTTGATTTGTGGCAATAGCCAATTGAGGAATTGAGTCTCCACACCGGGTCCTTCTGCGTAACACCAGGAAATGTGATGCAATCTTGAGGGCCTATCTCAGGATTGTATCAGAGGTGAGATGGCCAAAGAGCGTATCACGCCCGCGAAGGATATAGAACTTTACTGTCTCTAGCTCGTCAGATTCGATCTGATCGAGTATGTAACTCACATTGTCAGGCTTGACTGTTTCCCAGATATGGAGTCCCACAAGAATGTCTCCAGGCCGGATCCCCTTGTCACTCGCTGGGCTTCCAAAACGAACTTCCTGAACAAGGAGGCCACCTCGATACCGCGGTTGCAGTTGTTGAACAGTGGACGGAACAGCAGACGCAAGCCTGAGTCCGAGCTGTTCCCAAGAGCGTTCAGATGCAGATGCTTTTTGTTTTCTGGCTTTCGCCAGAGCAAGGGATAGATTTTCTTCACCACCTTCTCGTGTCACAGTGACGGCAACGATCTCTCCAGCCTTTCTTCCGAGGAAAGCTCTCTCGATATCCAGCTGACTTGTCACACTTCTGTCACCGACTCGAAGAATAATATCACCGGCTCGCATTCCAATAGTCTCTGCAGGGCTTTGACTATGTACAGATTCAATAAGTGCGCCTGTACCGCATGTCTTACACACGAGACCGTGCCATGTGTGATCAATACGCTCAATAGATAGAAGGCCGGTAACAATACGGAGCACACTATCGACGGGAATAGCGAAGCCAATTCCTTGTGCCCCAGCACGAACCGCCACGTTAATCCCGATCATCTCTCCATTAATATTTAAAAGTGGTCCGCCAGAATTCCCAGGATTGATACTCGCGTCTGTCTGGATGAGATCCTCGTACCGTTGCGTTGGACTGACATCTACATCTCGGTGGAGGGCAGATATAATTCCACGGGTAACGGTGTGTTCGTAGCCAAAAGCGTTGCCAAGAGCAAGCACCGTCTCACCAATGAGGAGATCGTCGGAGGTTCCTAATTGAATGACCGGTAGCGGCTCAACAGTATCTATTTTAATGACGGCAAGATCGGTCCTTCGGTCATGAGAGATCAGACGTGCTGCTACTGTGCGACCAGACGCGAGCGTCACTTCGATCTCATGAACACCATCGACGACGTGAAAATTGGTGACAGCGTAGCCTCGGGCGTCAATTACGACACCAGTGCCCATCCCGTTGACTCGGCGGTCTTCAGATTCATCCGAGGAATCAGAGACGTATTTCTCGCCATGGATATTAACGACGCTGTCTCGGCACGACTCGATGGCCCGTACAATTGCAGTCCTTCGGAGATCTTCCGCCGGGGCAACGCTATGACATGCTGCAAAAGCAAGAATGGTCGCTAGGAGCAGGCGGACCCGCGAATACAACATGAGACAGTCCCGGACAAAAGTGGCCACTGGCGGCTACGTGTCCGGCCGCCCTTGTCGTCATTTGTCGTCGATTCGTGCGGATGAGGTTTGGTGCTATCTTCTGGGGCCGTATACCTTGCCAGTGACTCATTTTTGAAGGCATTGTCATGCCGTCTGGGCCGAGTTTGCGGGTGGCGAAAAATTTCTCAAGGGTTTTCAGAGCGAGCTGTTTTTGATTCGTCGCTGTTTCCGGAATCTTTTGGCAGGAGAAAAGGTAGCAGTTGGAGTATAAGGAAGAGGATCAATGTGGTCAGGATTGCGTACGGCCAGATTGCAGCAAGTCGTTCCCCAAAACTCCAGCCGGCGGCACGAGCAACACCGCCAACGAGGGTTGCTAAAAAAAGAATGAAAAGTCCAGCCATAATGATGCCACAGCCGAGTGACGCCATTGTGCCACGGAACGTTCCCAGTTCACTAAATTCTTCTTGATGAAGATCAATGCCTCGTCCTCTTTTAACGCTCCTGGGAATAGTCTCCGCGAGTTCGATGGTGCGTGCTGCATCGGGCCACATTGCTGGAGGGATTGACGAGTTGGAGCGATTATCTGCATCACCTTTGACAGCGAGAAGCAGGAGTTCCAAAAGGACTTCAGCTGGTTGAAAAGCAACCGTCTCGGAAGGAAATTCCGGGAGTAGATCTGATATGCCCCCATCTGTTTGCTGGGTGACTGCCCATACCCCACAGGCTCGTTCAGGAATATCAATACAAAGGCGGCCTCGCTCGCAGATGAGTTGGATCGTTAACTCTCTTGTGTGCCCTTTCGCAACCTGCCAACGAACTGAAACTTGATCTGGACCACTTAATCCAACCGCAATATTTGCCCATCCAGCGTCACCTCCACCAAGTGCCATGAGTCGAGAGGGGTCTCCAATCAGCACACGAATGACGTCAGCATCACGAGCGAAACTGGTAAGGACACTGTCTTGATCACGGTCAGGTTGTCGACGCTCAAATTGGAGTGATTCAATAGGGCCAAGTGGTCCATTGCCGGCGATCGATTGTTCAACAAGGTTTTTGAGTGAATAGATGAATGGGTGGTGCCGTGTTGCAAGTGCTGGGATGACCGTTGCCGATGAGTCGGCAAGAATCATATCAAGCTCATAAGCCCAAAGCATTGAGAGGGAGGCGGGGTGCCCGATGAGAATGGTGCGACCGGCCTGAACGAGTGTTCTCACCTGTTCCGCACGATGTTCGCTCCATCCATCGACGCCAACAAGAACAGCGTCACAGACTTCGTCCTCGAGCAAGCCCTGCCACTGTTCACGTGGCTGGCGATCAATACCAGAGAGTATTGCTGGCAGATCGTCTGGCACGTCGTAGGCAGGGCTGAGGGAATGGCCTCCCTCTACTGCTGCGACAGCTATCGCTAGAATATGATCATCACAGCCGAGGATTCCAATTTTCATCTGGAGCTTAGACTTTTCATTATAGTTACGTTGATGGCACCATTTTCGTCGGTGGGAACAACACTCTGGAAGCTGTAGTGACCACCAGGAAGAGTCGCCTGAAGAATCATACCTTAGACTGTTGGGAAAGGGATGCCGAATGTTGGCTGAAATAATTGCGATCGGTGATGAACTCACCAGCGGCCAACGTCTCGATACCAACAGCCAATGGCTCTCTCGTGAACTCGGGCTGCTTGGAATTCCCGTCGGATATCACACAACGGCATGCGATACCCTTGCGGCTGGTGTTCACGCCTTCAGAATTGCCGCACGTCGAGCGCAGGTGGTTATTGCAACTGGCGGACTGGGGCCGACTGCTGATGATCTGACGCGAGATGTGTTGTCTGAGTTAACAGGTCAGCGACTGGTCTTGTCTCAGCAGGCACTGGAAGTCATCGCATCTCGTTTTTCATCTCGGCATGCTGTCATGCCGGAGAGCAATCGACGGCAGGCATTGTTTCCCGAAGACGGCAGCCTAATAGAGAACCCCGACGGAACAGCTCCGGGGATTAAAATGGTACTGTCGGCCTCCGATGGCTGGGGTGATGGTGAGGGCGCTGTGATCTATACGTTGCCTGGAGTCCCAGCAGAGATGCGGCGGATGTGGGAGGAAACGGTTTCGGGTGAGCTGAAACAAGTGGCCGGTAAGAACAGAGTTCTTCGTCATCGGCGTCTCAAGTGCTTTGGAGCTGGAGAAAGCGCTATTGAGGAAATGCTGCCAGGATTGATTGAGCGGGGACGAGATCCAACCGTCGGTATCACCGCACATGAAGCAACAATTACGTTACGTATCTCAGCGTGGGCGGACAATGACGACAGCTGTCGTGAAAAAATTACTACAACAGAAGATATCATTCGTAAGACACTTGGGCACTTAGTCTATGGAGAGGAAGATGACGAAGTAGAAGATGCAGCAGCAAAAGCCCTCCTTGCTGCTTCGGCGAGGCTTGCGACAGTGGAGGTCGGTACTGCGGGTCGAGTCGCGGCACTCTTCGCTCAGGCCGCTCACAGGCGGAATGCGACAAGCCAGCAATTTTTTTGTGGTGGCTTGGTTTTGCCTGGGTTGCCTGCTGAAACGTCAGAACTGATTGCGGCAGCAAAAGATGTTGCCAGCAGTCATAATGCCTCTGTTGGAATGGCCGTGGGACCAGTACGACCTAGTGGAGTACGGCATGCTGTTGATGTTGTTGTTGTGAATAATGGTACACCGATCGTTACAGAACATATCCTCGGAGGGGGTGGTATTGCCATGTCGCGAGCTGCAAAGTCAGCAATTGATCAGATACGGCGGATACTGCTTTCGCACAGGAAGAACTGTAGGACATGATGATTGAAAAGCCCACGACCGGTGGAGTAAGTAGAAAAACAGTCGTACTCTTTTGTGGCTTGGTTGTGCTTGTGGGGCTCATCGTGTGGCCTTCTCTGCTTGGCCGAATTCGATATGCCCAAACAAGAGCCGAGTTGCGTGCTATTCGTGATGCAGCGATGGTCGCTGAACTTTCTTCTGTCGGGAAGCTCTTTACAACGCTTGCGAGAGTCATTGGTCCATCGGTCGTAAATGTAACAGGCGTGCGTCGTGTTCAGACATTTGTTGATGAGATCACGGCCTTGCGAGGAGGCGTTCCAACTAGCCTTGTTGATGAATCTGTTGGGTCCGGATTAATAATCTCATCGGATGGTTATATTGCGACCAACTATCATGTTGTTTCGCAGAGCGAGGCCATTGAAATTCGCCTCGCTGACAAGCGTGTGTTTCAGGCTCAGCTTGTAGGTGCTGATGCTGCAACAGATCTCGCAGTTTTAAAAATCAGAGCCGATGAGCTACCGGTTGCAGATTGGGGAGATAGCGAAACACTCGAAGTCGGTGAAATGGTGTGGGCGATCGGAAACCCGTACGGCCTTGAGCGTACATTGACGTACGGAATAGTCAGTGGCATGGGCCGACGAGGAGTTGTAGGAAACCCTTACGAAGAATTTCTTCAGACGGATGCCTCGATCAACCCTGGCAACTCCGGTGGTCCACTTGTGGATGTACATGGCAGGGTAATAGGGATCACAACTGCGATTGTTGGGAAAAGTTTCCGCGGAATCGGGTTTGCAATTCCGAGTACGACAGCGCGTCGTATTTGCGAAGAAATACGTCAAAATGGTCACGTTGAGCGAGGTCATGTCGGTCTGCGTCTACGCGAAAGACCAGCTGGAGGCGTTCTGATTGCTGCAGTTGCAACTCAATCACCTGCCTCCATGGCCGGGCTGCTGGCGGGTGACGTAATTACCAAAATAGATGGGGAATATATCGACGGCCCTGCCATGCTTGTCTTGATGCTGACACGGTTGCCGATTGGTGACGAGGTGACGCTGACGGTGCTCCGTGAAGATGACGTGATGCAGGTCCCTATCAGGGTTGGAAGGCGCCCCAAAGAATAGAGGAGTTGCATGAACTTTTGTAAGATGTCACAAAAAGTGACGGAATAAGTTTTGCCAAGCCATAAAGTTTTATTCTTAGCGAAAAATGAAAAGAGGTGTGGGGATGTTTCGGCTGTGCGTTTGTCTATTCGTAATCTGTTGTGTGACGAGTGCATCTTCCGGTGCCGAGAAGCCAAATATCATTATTCTTATGGCTGACGATCTTGGGTGGAACCATGTTGGTGTGTCTGGATCTACGTGTGGAACGGCACCCGCTATGTATCAGACGCCAAACGTGGCTCAATTAGCAGGTGAAGGGGTGAGTTTCCCTTTTGCCTATGCTCAGCCAAATTGTGCACCAACCCGCGCGGCGATGCTTACCGGACAGTATGCTCCACGTCGTTACAATGACATTTATGTCGTTGGGAATTTGAATCGGAATGGTCGCGGTGGTATTTCAAAGGAAAAGGCAAAATTCAAAGGGCCGCCGCAGCATGAAGATGTCGGGGCTGAAGCAATTACGATTGCTGAGTCACTGAAACAAAATGGATACGCAACAGCGCACATCGGCAAGTACCATGTTGGTGGACATGACGGCCCGGAAACGCTGCCCGAGAACTCAGGGTTTGATGTCAATATTGGTGGGTTTTCACAGGGGCACCAACCGGTTTGCTTTGCGTCGCGTGATGGGAAACAGTGGAAATTTAAAAATCTCGGTCGTGGTGATTTTGACCGATGGGCCGAGCCGTACGGTTCGGCATATCTTAAAAAACGTGATCTGCCTGAGTCGTTGTTGGGTACCCCGAAGCATGTAAGCGATGCGTTTGGTGATGCCATGGAGGAGACCGTTGCGAGTCTTGCGTCGGGAAGTCAGCCATTTTATTTGCAGCTTTATACATACGCTGTACATGGGCCAGTGAAAGCAAGGCCCGACCTAAGAGAGGAAGCAGCGGGACGGGCTAAGAGTAAAAAGATGGCTGAATATCTAGGTTTTATTGCGGGTATTGATGAGAACGTGGGGCGGCTCATGGCAGTGCTTGAAGACCCTAATTCAGATGGTGATACGCAGGATTCGATTCTTGAAAATACGTTGATACTCATCACTTCAGATAATGGTGGGACGCATACCGATAATCTGCCACTTCGAGGCGAAAAAGGCATGTTTACCGAAGGCGGGATTCGAGTTCCATTAATTGCTTTTTGGAAAGGGCATCTTCCGGCAGGCCTCGTAAGCCAACGGATGGTGCATGCAGTTGACTATTATCCGACATGTCTTGAGGCAGCAGGGAAAGAGTGGGTGCCCCCAAGTGATGTGCACCCACTCGACGGCGAGTCTTTTCTTGGGGAGCTTTTGCAGCCGGGGTCTGATGATGATCGTGGGCCGGTGTGTTATTTGTTTCCAGGGTACCTTGATCAACGTGCCCAGCCGGGTGCTTGGGTAATTAATGAAGTCGGAGACGATCGATTCAAGGCAAGTTTTGATTACGAGGAAAATACATGGTCTCTCTTTAATATCAGTGAGGACATTGGCGAAGAAGAAAATCTGGCAACTAAAAATAAAAAGGTTTTAGTGACGCTTGCAAAACAGCTCGATACCTGGCTGATGCAAAAGGGGCCGACATGGCAGCCCAAATATCCAATTCGAAAAGAAGATGGCATATCTGCAGGAAGGCCCCCCCGGCCGTAACATGAAACTCTGTGTGTTCTTTATCTTGACTCTTTATCGCATGAGACGCCCTATGCTACCAATGGCTAGTTATTGTTTAGGTTCGACTTCAAGGCTCCAAAGAATGGCCAAAGTTGCCCCAATGCTTTGGGTGGTGTTTGCCTGTGCATCAGTAGCCATGGCTGCTGATAATCGTGCTCCAACGCTCCAAGGAGAGCGGTTTAAGGAACTTGTTCCTTTCCATCCCGCAGCCCAGTTCATTATTGGTGCCACATTTAATTATCCGCATCTAGACACACCGGCTGAGAAGATTTTCAAAGATGACTTCCAGGTGCTCACGCCTGGGAATGCATTTAAACAAACGGCTGTGCACCCACGGCCAGGGGTATGGGGATGGAAAAAAGCTGATGCCATGGTTGCGTATGCCAAAGAGCATGGGTACGCAATGAGATTGCACGCACCTGTCAGTCCCCAATGTTCGGCGTGGGCGGAGGAAGATCACCGGAAGCCAGCAGAGCTGTTACAGAATCTTGAGGAGTACGTGGCCGGTATATGCGACCGATACAACGGCGAAGAACATATTCGATGGATCGACGTCGTCAATGAGACGGTCACTCGTGACGGTAAGTGGTTTGGCCCCAAGCCAGGTGTTGGGAAATGGCAGAATCCATGGACGCAGATCGGGTTTGATGAATCGCATCGTCTTCGACCACCGATCTATATCAAACGGACTTTCGAGATTGCAGGAAAGCATGGCCCAAACCTGAAGCTGCTTTTCAATCAGCACGGTGGTATGGAAAAGCCAATGTGGGATAAAGCAAAAGCGACAGTCGACTATTTACGAGAGTCTGATACAAGAATTGACGGCGTTGGCTGGCAGGCTCATGTTTCTGCAGGGTGGGAGAAAATCCCTGGGAACATGCAAAGCCTCGATAGGCTCATTCGGTGGACACATGCTCGTGATCTTGAATTCCATGTGACAGAAAATACTGTCTGGACGGATGACCCGCGTACAGGAACTCAGAAAGCACAGGCAGCAACGTTTCGAGCTATCGTGACGAAACTTGCTGAGCACAGCAAGGGTGGCGTTGTGGTGTGGAATGTCTGGCAGCTCTGTGATAGTCACATCCAGCGGCCACAGAAAAAAGGCACCATGTTCGATACCTCATTTCGGCCAAAGCAATCGTACTATGCAGTTCAGAATGTCTTGCGGGACTATTCAGAAGCAGTGGAGAAGTGAACACGAAGGGCAGGTTGCACTCGTTTTTTTTGCCGCAAGTGATGCTTAATAGGTTGTTGAAGCTGAGTAACTCAGGGCTTTTTGAAGAACTTGGTGCGTGCCTTGCCGTTATATCTCGGATGAGTGCTACGACTGGGCGGATTCGGAGGGCCGTGGCCCGTGAATAGACTGAGTTTCTTGTGTTTTAAGAATCAGATAGTCTCGAAAATTTGCTTTCCACAAGTTGAATATTACGATTGAGGACATTGCCTGACTCAGTTTTCTGTCAGTATGTGTTCGTTGTGGTGATGTGCAATCATTCGGCGTTCAGAGAACAAGTATTCATCTTAAGCGTACGTGTGGGCCGATACATTGCCTGAAACCGTCCGTCTTGAAAAAACGTTGGAGATTGCATGGAGTACAAAAATGACACGTACTCACGTTTCAATTCGGTGCGTCCAATCCTTGCGGGAGGACTTGTTGTTTGTGTTGCATTGGCCGGATGTACAAAGACACCCTCTGGGAAAAGTTTCATTCCTGCAATGCAGCCTCGTGCAGACAATTCCAGGGTAGAAGTTGTCACTGCTGTTCAAAAAGATGTTGACCATACGACGAGCCAGCCTGCTACCGTGCATCCATTCTTTCAGGCCGATATTATATCAAAAGTATCGGGCTATATCGAAGATGTCTTTGTCGATATCGGAGATACTGTGAAATCTGGTGATCCATTGTGTCAGTTATCAGTTCCCGAAATGGGCAAGCAACTCGACCAGATCCACGCGAAGCAACAACGACTCCTCGCAGAACAAAAGCGAGCAGAAGCAGCTGTCACCGTAGCCGTTGCTCGGATTCGCTCATCCGAGGCCGAGGCTGAGGAGGCTGCATCAAATATTCAACAGGTTGAGGCACGACTCGTCGCGAATAAAGCAGAATTAAAGCGAGTCGTTGGGCTGGTGGAGAGAAAGGCAGTGACGATTGCCAATCTAGATGAAGCACAGGCGAGTAATGATGTGTCTGAGGCGGCAAAAATTTCAGCAGAGGCTGCACTACGGTCAGCACAGGCAAAGAAAGAGATTGCCGTTGCTGAACGAGAAGCGGCCGAGGCGGAAGTGGCAACTGCACAAGCCAGGCACGCGGAATCTATTAAAGAAGGTGAGGAACTTGATGCAATGCTCCAGTACACCACACTTCGCGCACCGTTTGATGGAGTTGTAACATCACGATCAGTCGATCCGGGTGATTTTGTCACAGGGATATCACAGGCACACGGACTCCTTCGCCGACCTCTTTTTCATGTTGATCAGCAGAGTCGATTGCGAGTTCGAGTTGCGATCCCGGAGCGTGATGCATCTGAAGTTGATGCTGGAGACCCTGTCGTCCTTCGGCTCGACGCTTTTCCGAAAGCACCCATCGACGCAGTGGTGACACGTGCAGCGCAACGCCTTGACCCCTCAACCCGAACCATGTTGGCAGAAATAGAGGTCGACAATACTGGAGGGCGACTTCTGCCCGGCATGTTTGGGTGTGCGACAATTATTGCCACGACAAGCAAAGACGCGATCGTCCTTCCAGCCTCGGCACTCCGTACAGATGCTGAAGGAAATCCATATGTCTTCCTGCTCGATGAAGAGGACCGAATTGTAAAAACGCATATTGTTGTCGGTGCGGATGACGGCCATGAGATCGAGGTTGTCACCGGGCTGGCGGGTACGGAACGAGTTGTTGATGCTTTTGTTGGCTCAATTGAAGAGGGGCAGGTTGTGGAGGTCGTTCGGAGCGAATGATTGCGTTCCGAAGGAGTAAGGCACACACACTATGTTTTTGATCCGTTGGGCACTGCAGAACAGTTTCGTCGTTTTGGCGATTACACTCGGCCTCGTTTTTCTAGGCGGAGCGGTGGTGCCAGGAATACCAACGGACGTTCTTCCAGACTTTAAGACTCCAGTAGTTGTCAGTTTTTTTTCCTACCCTGGTCTGCCGACACTAGATATGGAAAAAAGCGTGACGTCCCGAGTGGAGCGAGCACTGACCCTCGCTGGCAAACTTGATAAGCAGGAGTCACGGACGCTCCCTGGTGCAAGTGTCCTCAAGATTACGTTTCAGCCCGGGACTGATGCTTCGTCGGCGATGAACGACATCGTGAATCTCGAGGCCAGTGACATGTTTCATTTGCCACCAGGAATCGAACATCCATTTACGCTTCGCAGTGAACCCGCAAATCTCCCAGTGGTCCTTGCAGCGATATCAGGCGATGGTCTTGATGAAACAGTACTCTACAAGATTGGCTACTATGCGGTTCGGAATAAAATGGGTGGCCTCAAGGGAGTGCAGATTCCGCATCCTTTTGGTGGTCGCTTTCGACAGATGATGGTGTACGTCGATCCAGCCCGTCTTCAGGCCCATGACTTAACCCTGACGGATGTTGTTGAAGCGGTTCGAAACAGCAATCTTGTACTCGGTAGTGGAACGCTACGCCTGGGTGAAATGGACTATCAGGTTCACTCAGTGAATACCTTGCCTGGAGAGGCCGAGATCAATGCGATCCCGATCGCTGTCCGTGACGGGCATCCAATCTTCCTTCGCGATATTGGCGAAGCCCGTGATGATGCAGCTATTCAAACCAATATCGTTCGCGTCAATGGTGAGCGGAGTGTGTACTGCCCGCTGTTGCGCGAGCCGGGAAGTAATACCATTGCGGTTGTTGATCGTATTCGGAAAGGTATTGCAGAAGAAATACCACGGATGAAGGCACGAGGTGAAATTCCAGAGGCAGCAAAAGTGACTCTTGTTGGAGACCAATCAAGCTATATTCGTGATGCGATCGGAAACTTGCAGCGACAGGTTGTTTTGGGCGCTTTTCTTGTAGCAATCGTCGTGGTTGTCTTTCTGAGGCGGCTGTTGCCGACGATTGCAATTCTTCTCCTCCTGCCGTCATCACTTCTTGTGGGTGTCTTGGCGCTTCATTTCTGTAACGTCTCAATTAATGTGATGACACTTGGTGGCCTGGCGCTTGCTGTTGGTACCGTTGTCGATGCAGGAATTGTGGTCGTTGAAAATATTATTCGGCACCTGGATCGCGGAGAATCGCGACAAGAAGCATCACGGAAAGGTGCTGAGGAAGTTGCGGCCCCGGTGTTGGCCGGCACCATCACGACACTCGCTATTTTCCTTCCGGCACTGTTTCTCAGCGGTATGGTGCGGTATCTCTTCGAACCACTTGCGCTTTCAGCCGCCGTATCGATTGCGGCGTCCTACATTTTTGCGATGACACTTTTGCCGGCCTTCTGTGCGAGATTCTTCCGAGAGAAGAAAAAGGATGATTCGCTGCAGTCAGATGACAGGCAGAGTACGAGCTCGTCGTGGGGGTATGGGGCTCTTCTTGCACAAGGAATTCAGAAGCCATGGCTGACCTCCTTCGGTATCGTCACCGTGGCGGCAGGCTGCTGCCTTCTTTTGCCACGCGTTGGAACAGAGTTGTTTCCGACTGTTGACGATGGTGTCTTTGAAATTCGTCTCAGAACGTTGCCTGGCACTCGCATTGAAAATACCGAAGCGATTGTGGAGCAGATTGAGGCAACAATCCAAGAGGTGATACCGGCCGACGAATTAATGACCGTGCTTGCCAATATTGGTTTGCCTGTTGGGAAGGGGGCTGGGTTTTCAACAATTCTCAGTCCGAACTCAGGGCCTGATTCCGCTTTTATTGTTGTGACACTGAAGAACACGATGACACGGACATCAACGGCAACGTATGTCAAACGGCTTCGTACCGAGTTGCACCAACGGTTTCCACGGGAGCAATTTCTGTTTCGGCAGGGTGGTATTATTCAAGCAGCTCTCAATGAAGGGTCTGCCGTGCCGATTACGGTGCAGGTGGCTGCGGGTAATCTCGCCTCTGCAAGGGAGTTTGCCGAAAAGGTGGTGACTCAGGTTCGTGGTGTCCCAGGTGCTGTTGATGTCCAGATTGGGCAAGCTCTCGACTACCCACAGCTTGATGTTGAAGTGGATCGAACGCGGGCATCATTCATGGGGTTGAGTCAAAGAAATGTCGCTGAAAATATTCTGACGGCACTTGGATCGAGTGTTGGATACGCACCATCAATCTGGGTTGATCCGACAACAGGAATCGATTTCTTTCTGGGTGTTCAATATAAAACAAACGAAGTTGAGAGTCTGGACGCGATGAGAAATCTTCCGCTCTCAGTGAGGACGCCGGAAGGTCCACGAAATGTCCCTTTATCAAATCTTGCAAAGATCCGTCGAGTCAATATTCCAGGTGAGATCGCTCACTATAATATTTCACGGGTGTATGACGTTCTTGTGAATGTTGATGGGCGAGATGTCGGATCTGTTGCCGCAGATGTTGAACGTTCTGTTAGCACCCTTGATCCACCAGATGGCGTGAATACAACGCTCCGTGGGCCAGTCGTCACGATGAAGGAAGGAACAGCCGTTATTGGATGGGGCCTTGCTGTTGCGACTCTGCTTGTTTATCTCGTCATGCTGGCTCAGTTCCGGTCGTTTGTTGACCCTCTGATTATTATGTTGGCGGTTCCTCTGGGATTGGCTGGTGTCGTTGGCCTGCTCTATCTCACAGACACAACCCTGAATATCCAGTCACTTCTTGGCACCCTTATGATGATTGGGATCGTGGTGAACAATAGTATTTTGCTTGTCGATCGTGCGAATGGAAATCTGCTCGTAGGTCAATCACCAGAAGAAGCCATTGTGGCTGCCACTCGTTCGAGACTGCGGCCCATTCTGATGACATCTCTGACGCTCTTGGCGTCGATGGCGCCGTTTTGTTTCCGTCTTGTGCCAGGAACTGAAGCAATGATTCCTCTTGCACGAGCACTTGTTGGCGGCATGGCCGTGTCGACTGTTCTGACACTTTTTCTCATTCCTTGTGTCTGGTTTCTAGTGAAACGCAGACAGCAGGTGGCTGTCTGAGAAGTTCTGCACCCGTTTCAGGTCTGAGTTGCGTGCAGAAAGCGTGAGTGTTCGAACACAGAATCTATCTTTGGTATGATTTCATCGTTCAATCTGAACGTCATAAGTCAAAAGGGGTGAGGCACATTGATGGCACATTCACGTATTTTTAGAAGTTTTGTAATTGCACTTTGTCTAGTTGGCAGTTCACAGGCGTGGTCTGCCGATGATCGTCCAAATATTGTGCTGATCATGGCGGATGATTTGGGATTTGCAGATCTTGGGTGCTACGGTTCAGAAATTAGAACACCACATATCGATCAGCTGGCGGCTAACGGCCTTCGTTTTTCTCAGTTTTATAACACCGCAAAGTGCCATTCCTCTCGTGTTTCACTTCTTACCGGCCTGTACTGCGATCAGGCTGGAGGAAACTCACTGTCACGGGGAGCAACCATCGCTGAGGTACTTGGCGACGCGGACTATTTCACGGCGATGGTAGGCAAGTGGCATCTTTCTAAGCAGCCAACGGATTTTGGGTTCCAGAGATATTGGGGTCACCTTTCTGGTGCAACGAATTTTTTTACTGGTGATAATACATTTCGTCTGAATGGGGAGGAGTGGTCAGTGCCGGCCACACTCAATGGACGCCCGTTCTATACAACATACGCTGCTATTGATTTTGCTTGTGACTTTCTTGACGAAGCCCCTTCTGACAAACCGTTCCTGCTTTACACCGCATTTAATGCACCGCATTATCCACTGCAGGCTCCAAAGGAAGCCGTTGAGAAATATCGAGGACGCTATGACGCCGGCTGGGATCAACTGCGGAAAGAGAGACACGCAAAGCAGCTTGCCAGTGGGCTTTTACCACCGAAATGGAAGTTGAGTCCACGCCCCGAGCATATTCCGGCCTGGAATACTCTGACCAAAAAAGAGCAGCAATGGGAGGCTTCCCGGATGGAAGTGTTTGCTGCGATGGTGGAAGTACTTGATGAAAACGTTGGCCGACTCGTTGAGAAACTCAAAGCGATGGGGGTCTATGACAACACGCTGATTCTCTTCTGCTCTGACAATGGGGCCTGTCCATTTGAACGAACACGTGGTCGTGGTCTCGCTCCATGGGATCCAGAGTCGTATTGGACATACGATGCAAGCTGGGCGCATGCCGGCAACACGCCATTTCGGCTTTATAAACAGAATCAGCATGAAGGTGGTATTTCGTCACCACTTGTTGTGCATTGGCCTGCAGGCCTTAAGACATCGCCTGGTTCCTACACCAGTCAACCTGGACATTTAATTGATTTCATGGCGACGTTTCTTGATGTTGGGAACGCAACCTATCCGAAGCAGGTCGGTACACGTGCAATTGATCCGTTACAAGGTCTTTCGTTGAACCCAATCTTTCGTGGCGAGCAGAGAAAGCCTCACGACACGTTGTATTTTCACTTTGGAACAGACCGTGCCCTCAGGCAGGGTGACTGGAAACTCGTCTCAGCGAAACGTGGTCGATGGGAACTGTACAATATGGATTCCGACAGAACTGAGCTTCATGATCTTTCTGCTGAGCAGCCCGAACGTGTGAAGGCGATGTCCGCAGAATGGTTTGACATGGCGAAAAACATTGACCGTGTGAAGGGTAAGCAACTTGCACCAGTCAAAGAAGAACTTTCAGTCATTGGCTTCCGGAAGGACACGTCTGACCAGCTTGCTCCGGAAGATTCAAAGTAAGTCCGCATGCCCTGTTAAATGATTGCTAGGGTAAGCCGCCAGTCTGTTTAAGTGCTGGTTGCGGATTCACTCAGGGTTAAAAGTGGTCTTTCGCGTTCTCTTTATTTTCTTTTTTGGTGCCAGAGGGTTTTCAGTTACAGGAATAGGCAAACCATCGTCTGGTTGATCCCACAAGCGGTATGGGTCGTCCAGTCTTCGCATTTCTGCAAGAAGGAGCTGTTCCATCTTGGCACGCTTTTCGGCATGCATTTTGTCATCAGCAAGATTCTTTTGGTTGGGATGCGGTGTGACTCCAGTGAGTGTTGTGACGCCCTTATGATGATGGTCCAGAAGAAATTCGTGCGGGTTGTCTGCAATATTAAAAAGCTGCGTTTCCCGAATGCCATCTTTTGTCGACTCATATTTGATTAGCTTCCAGTCGCCACTTTGAACTGTTCGAATACCTGGCTTGGAACCACCACAATACGCGCCATAAAGAACGTCACGTACTGTGTCTGATTTCCCTTCCAGAACAGGGCGAAAGCTGATTCCTTCATTCGTTACAGGGGCGTCAATACCCGTGAGGTCGCAGAGTGTTGCAAGGACATCAAGCAGGTAGACATTTCCTTGGACGCGCGATCCGGCTTTGATGCCGGGGCCTTTGGCAATGAGAGGAATCCGCCATGTGTGCTCATACAGGTTCTGCTTTCCCTGAAGGCCATGTCTGCCGATCGCCATACCGTGATCGGCAGTGTAAAAAATATAGGTATTCTCCAGTTCATCCATGGAGTCAAGTTTCTGCAAAACTCGTCCAATCTGAATATCGATATTTTCACTGCATGCGAATTCACGTCCAAGTTCATTGCGAATCGTCTGTTCGTCACGATTCGTCCAGACGCCTCTGACAGCAACTTCATCCCGAACATCCATGTGCGTGTTATCAAAAGGATGAGCCGGAAGGTAATTCGGCGGAAGATGTGGTTGTTTTGAGTTGGCAGGGGGCAGCGTATCTTGATCGGTATGGTTAATGGCACCATATTTCGATAGGAGTTCTGGCCTACCATCGCGCGTGTCATGGGGATGAGAAAAGCCAAAATAAATTAGAAATGGGTTGGAGTCTTTTGAGTCTTCACGACTCTGAAGGTATTCCAAAACCTGTTTGGCGTGCCAAGGGCTGCCCTTTTCATCGGTGGCACCGCGACGCGTTGCATCGTGCCGTACCGTAAAGTGCTCATTGGCAGCTGCAAAACTATTCCCATTTTTACATGTCCGCATGGTGTTGTAACCAGCTTGATTAAAAACAGCAGGAAGTGTGTGCTGTGGAAGATCTGGTGGCACAAGACGGGGATTGGTTCCATGTGGGTTATTCAGCCGTCCAGGTTTGTCTGGGATGTGCCAAAGGGTTCGGCCCGACATGATCATGTGTCGTGAAGGAGTACAGACACCGCCAACCCATGCGCCCATGTGATATGCCGAATCGAAAACCATGCCTTCAGCAGCAAGTTGATTGATAACGGGTGTCTCGAGAATTGAAGACTGGTTATAGACCTGCAGGTCAAACGGGGATTGGTCATCAACAAGAATGAACAAGATGTTGGGGCGCGTATTGGGTGCAGAGAATGCCTTTGATCCCGTGCATAAAATGAATGATAGGAATACGAAGGGGAATGCTGATAACAGCTTTTTGAAGAGAAGATCAGACATGACAGGATTCCAGTGAAGCAAGTACGCGCCGCAAAGATTACTACTCACTATACCAAAGTGAAGAACTTGAAATCTTCTGAATGTTCAATCAAGTCGACGTTCAGTGGAGCGTTGGTGCTTTCAAGGCAATTTTTTCAATAGCAAGCATTGAGCGGACTGCATGAAGAATAGCAACAGGGGTGGGGCCATCACCATGAATACACAGAGTGTGTGCGTCAATCGGTATGTTCGTATTCGACGTCGTTCGTATTGCGTTTTTGATCACAATATCATGAGCCTGTGCGGCGGCATCATGTGTATCAACGATTAACGACTCAGATTGCCGTCGAGGTACGAGTTTTCCTGACTCCGCGTAACGCCTGTCGGCAAAGGCTTCAAGAATAACGGTGAGCCCTTCTGCTTGAGCAATTGCTGCAAGATGGCTGCCTGCTGCCGCATAGAGAAAAAGCTGTGGCCAATCTGTTTTTAAGCAACGACTTACAGCAAGGGCCAAGTCTTCCTCGCTTCCAACCTGATGGTAGAGCGCGCCATGAAGCTTGACATGATGCAGGTCATCACCAGCAACAGCAGCGATTCTCGCCACTTGGTTCATGACTAGGTCGGCAGCCGCTTCTGGGCTTATGGGGAGTGGCCGGCGACCGAAGTGTTCAGGGTCTGAGTGGCCCGGGTGGCCGCCAATTGCAGTGGCGTGGTGACGTGCACGTGATACCGTTTCTTGAATCAACTTGAGATTACCCGCATGCTCGCCGCAGGCAATATTAACTGAACTGACGAGTGGCATAATTGCAGCGTCATGCTCGCCACCCTCGCCAAGGTCGCAGTTCAGATCAATACTCTGTAAATCGTTGGTCATTCTGCCTTCCCAGCCAAGCCGAGTGCGTGGGTGATACCTTGTTGTGCCGTTGCAAGGATGTCGTGTTGATGACGGTACAGTCGATGTGCGTCTGCGAGGGTTGTTTCAGAAAAACAGACGGTGTCACCTGGCCGAAGTTGCGCTGCACGAGGCAAATCAGCAGCAATCACCTGGCCCAGCACTGGATAGCCACCGATTGTCTGAGCGTCACAAAGAAGAAGAATCGGTTTCCCATCAGGGGGAAGCTGAATTGTTCCCGGAAGCACGGCCCGAGAAAGAGAAGTGGCCGGCAATGGTGGAAGTGCCCCATGAAAACGAATACCCATTCGGTCACTTTGTGCAGTGACATTCATTGGCGTGCTTGTCATGACACGATGTGCAGATGAGACAGGTCCCTCAGGAAGAATCCGAAGTGTGCATGGGCTCGTGGGGAGTGGGACTACGTCGTTGGCGAGGCTCCAGGTTGTCGAAAACGAAGTCACAAGCGGCTCACCGATAGCGAGTTGATCTCCAGTTTGAAGAGATCTTCCGCCGTGTCCTCCAAGTTTTGCTGGCATGTACGTGCTGCAGCTATTCAGAACGAGAGGCACACAGAAACCTCCAGCCACAGCGAGGTAGCCTCGGCATCCCTTTGCTACATGTCCAAGGTGTAAGGTGTCACCGCGTCGGACACGGATTGGCCGTAACGTAGCGAGTGAATTATTCGTAGCACCAGCAATCGCGATGAAACAATCTGTTTTAAAGTGCACTGTGGGTCCGAGGAGTGTGTACTCAAGCACTGCCGCATTCTCTGGATTGCCGAGAATACTATTTGCGAGTATGGCAGAGACTCTATCTGCAGCGCCGCTAGAGGGAACACCAGAAGCACGAAATCCACTGCGGCCAAGATCCTGAACGGTTGTCATGAGTCCCGGTTCGAGGATCGTGATATAGTTTGGTGTCGTCCCTTTTGGTTCAGCAGTAGTTGCGTGGTTGGGTGCCGGATCCACATGGTTCGTTTCGTAAAAACGGACTCGATCACCGGGCTGCAAGAGGGCAGGGGGCGAATGTATCGGATCGAAGAAAGTGGTATCTGTTCGTCCGATCAGATGCCAGCCACCAGGGGTTTCGAAAGGGTATACGCCGGTCTGGCTGCCTCCAATACCCACGGACCCAGCAGGAACACGCCGTCGAGGTGTGGAAAGACGTGGTGTTTCGAGTGTCTTTGGAAGGCCCTCAAGGTATGGAAAGCCCGGTACAAAACCGATCGCAGTCACCACATATTCCGGTTCTGTGTGCAACTGGATAAGTGTTTTGCTGTCAATCGCATGAGCGCGGCAGACTGCGTCGAAATCAGGGCCGGACTCTCCGCCGTACCGAACCGGCACGTCATGAAGCTTTCCGCTAGTCGGTGGAGACTGCGGCTGCGCCAGTGCAGCATGTACTCTGGCTTCGAAGGTAGTAAGGCAATCAATAAGCAGGGGGTCATAAATCACTGTGACGCGGTCAGGTGATACAACAACATCACCTATTCCACGAATAGATAATTCGCGAATGGCATTCGCTATGGACGAGAGTGTCTGTAGACGCTCTCCGAGGCTCGTCGGGTCAGTTAAAAGTGAATATTCAACGGCGGTGTCACCAATGAAGCGGGTTACGATTCCGCCACGTGTGGTGCTCGTTGATATGTCACGAATAGAATCCATAGACGAGATGACCCGGAGAAATCATTCTGATAGATACTACGACCCGTCGGGTTCAGGATTTTTTGAATCTCTGTCCCCGGTGTCATCTTCAGGTGGGTCATCAAGCATTTTTGCAAAGTTGAATTCATCGTCACCAAATCCATGCTTCAGTGAAAAGCCGTCATCATTATTGTTTTCCGGTTTATCAGAGGGCTGGGTGTTTGGCTTGGGTCGTTCAGTCGGGGTCCCTTGCGGTCGTGATCGTAGACGTGCAGAAAGATTCGTAAGCCATTCATCACTGGGGAATTGGTACGGCCGAAACTTTTCGAGTGTGCCCGTCTCTTCTTGCACAAAGAGGGCTCGCTGCTCTCCGAGTCTTCCTGCGGCCGGATTTTCTACAAGCTGACTTGAATCCGTGCCACTCATCTGGAAAAGGACCCGAAGTTCAAATTCTTTGAGGGTGCCGCGTTCAAATGTGCGTTGAAGGTTTGTGAGTGAATCACACCAGATGACGGCGTGGATACCGACGGTTGGTCCATCCTTCAGAATTGTAACGAGTTGTTGGGCTGGAGTTGCTTCCTGTTCACCTGACATTGAAAAGCCAAAGTCATTTTCGTTGCGCCTGATTTCACGGAACCGAGCCAGATCGCGAATGACGACAAAAACTGATTCCGCATCCAAAATCTGCTCGTCAAGTCTCCGTTGGACTTCGGCAGCCAGATCACGAAAGGCGTCAACAACTCCGAGACGGCTGACCACTTCTATGTCATGTGGCAGAAACTCTGTCAGCCTGCTGAGCATGGTATCGGGGTGTTCTTCGGCAATAGCCGGCTCAAAGAGAACAAACCGACTCGCCTTTCCGATTGCACCGCCAGGGTAGGGGTCACTGCCCGCTGCCAGGCTTACTGTGGCCATTGATAAAATACTGGTGGCGAGATCTTCTCGCTGACCGACGATGAGTAGGTTTGTACCGCCCTGACGCCGAAATGCTGCAACCGTCGGATCCTTAATGGCAATGGCATCACCGAGCCAGGCCATTGGCGCTACTGGCGGTTTGCCGTTAATTGTTCCTATATCGATAAGTTCTCGAAGCAGCGTATTCGCATCAGGATTAGCAGCATCATTCCCGTCAAAAACCAGCCTGGGTAGTTCTGGAATATCTTTCCGTGAGTCGGCGAGTTCTCTGAGTTTACCGAGATATCTTTCACGTCTCTCTTCGCCAAGCCAGACCACCTGAAACGGATGGTTCCCTTCAACCATGCCGTTGGCATCATTGTAGATTGCTTCACCAGGACGTGTCAGAAGCCTGGCGGCTGTGTTGTCCTCACTCAGAATCAGACTGCTATCAGCTTCGTTGCACTGAAGGGCAACCCGAACAGCCATCTGTCCCATCGTGGCTCGCGGGAGACTGTATGAGCCACCAAGTGTCTGAGATCCAAGGAGTACATGCATGCCGAATGCTCGACCCTGTCGTACGAGTCGATCCAGAACAAGAGAGCAATCTTGCGCAAGTTTGTCATCTTCAACAAACAATTCCTGAAACTCATCAATGATGAGCATGACACGCGGCATTGGCTCAGGGTGCCCGCTGGCTCGGTAGCCCGCCAGATCTTGAACTGATAAATCACGGAAGAGATCGCCGCGTTTTTTCAGTTCGCGATCAAGCTGTTCAAGCACAGAGAGCCCAAATTCGCGTTCACTTTCAATAGCGATGACACGGGCGTGTGGAAGTTTGTAATGGTCATACAGCTTGAACTCGACGCCTTTTTTAAAGTCAATGAGGTAAAACTGAATCTCATTGGGACTGTAGTTGAGAGCAAGGTTCGTAATCAATGCATGCATCATGGTTGACTTGCCGGAGCCAGTCTTTCCAGCGATGAGGACATGCTGGCTTGTTCCTTTGCCAAGACGCATCGATTGCGTTTTCTTCGCACCCGCCGGGCCGAGTGGTACGTTGATTTCTTTAGAGGTGTCACCAGTCCACCATTTGTCCTCAGGAGGGGCAACTCTGTCGAACGGTACTTCGACGCGCTTCGCTGCAACAGCCGCTTGGCCAACTCGATTGATGATCTGGGTGAAAACCTTGTCCTCAGGCGATGTCTCTGGGTGCAGAGGCCACTTTGAAAATTCTGGGTCGACCCAGGTAAACGTGCCACCCTTTAATGTGAGATTCGTTGTATTTGATTCGATGTCGCTGAGCGTAAAACCAGACGGCAGTGTTTGCGTGGTATCCACCGAAAGAATAGGAAAGACACCACAGCGAGCACCCGAGCTTGCAATACTTGCCAGTCGACGAGCAGCAGTCTCTGTGAAGTTTGCCGGGAAATTAGCGATTGCCACAAAGCGGTATGGTTCCGGAACTTCTGCTTCAGCATTGTATTCACCGATCGTCCGGTATTCGTTCCGCAAATACTTTTGAATGACCATCTCCATTTGTTCAGTGATTAATTCAAGTTGCTTGTCGATCTGTCCAGGTTCGGTCCAGATACGGCTCGATACGAGCAATTCGTCGTGGTCGGCGAGATGCATAAAGCCAGCAAATTGTTTGCCGAGACCAAGAGGATCAATAATTGTGAATCGGCTTTGGCCGGGTGGTAGGCCTGAGGCAATTCGAAGCATCACTGCTTGGAGAAGACTTGATGCAGCCTCTTTTTCTTCTGGCGTCGATTTAATGAGCAGCGCGGCTTGATCTGGGCACGGAATAAAAGCAGGCTGCTGCCATTCTGAAGGACCAAAACTGTTGAGTGAAGCATGCTGAGACAGCCCTCCATCAATCGACTTCATGGATAAATCAAGATGTCCGAACCGAATGCCAGGAGGTGTTGTTTCTGGAAGCTGTGCGGAGCCGTCTGATAAGACCTCCCACGCTGGAAAGGACTGAGAGTCAATTACGTTCGCGGCTGAAAAAATACGGTCTGTTTGTTCCCGGGTCGATCTCCAACGATCAGTCATCTCTTGCCACCGTTTATCTTTAGCACCTGCAAACTGTTTCTGCTTTTCTTCGCAGTCGGCTTTTATGGCATCAATCTTTTCACGGCCTTTTGCTTCAATAGCCTTTATCTTTGGTGGATACGTTTCATCGAGAACAGCAAGGCCACGGGCTCTCTTGTCTTTGATCACGTTGCATCCTGCTTCATATTTTTCTTGAAGAGTAGCAACAGCAACTTCTTTTTTTGATCCGGCAGAGGCCGACCCAGCTGCGTGTCCACCGTGCTTCTTCTCCATGTCGCGTTCGTGCCGTTTGTCGAGCTTGTGCTTATCTCGCTCTAATTTCTCTGCAATGACATCAAGGCAGCCTGTATGACAAAGCGTGAGGAGCTGCCTTTTTTCTGAAAATTCTTTCACTCGCGTTTCAAGCTCAGTGCGCGCCATTTTCTTCTTTCCCGACTGCCAGAAGAAGCCTCCGCTAAGCCCTCCGAGGAGCGTCACAAGGCCTGTAATGACGGCAATGGTAGTGATGGGGAGGTCTGATTCACTCATCGTGAGTGGGACGGCGACGGCTGCAGCGAGGAGACCGGCGAGAATGCACGGTGTGATGATGATCGAGGCCGTGACGCCATCAGAAAAGGCCCATCGAACGCTTGGTAACGCTCTCATGGCCTTTGCGTCATTTTTGAGTTCTTCGATCAGTGTTTTGAGGTATTCAATCAGCTCTTTGCCTTCAGGTAAAGAAGGGCCCGTTGGTTCTACGTGGACGGAATCCCCGGTGAATTCTTCGTCGGGGGTGTTTTCCTGAGCAGTGGGAAGCAGTGAAGAGGCTGTTGCAACGTTCCATTGAACGAGTTTGTCTTGGAACTTCTTGAGATCGTTATCAAGTTGTTCGATGGTTTGATCTAGCGATTCAATGAGACGAGACGTTTTTCTTTCAGCATCTTCTTTCTGTTGGTTGAGTGATTCGCCCGCAGAAAGGGCCTCGAATTCGAGATCGTCAGTTTTCTCTTTTTCAACTTCTTCCCATTCTCTGAGAATCTGCTCCTCTCGCTCTTTCTTCTGCTTGTCAAGTGTTGCCTGTTGGGCCTGCACTTGGCCTTCGAGACGCTTTTTGTCCTTCTCGAAGTCAGCATTGAGTGAAACAATCTGGGTCGTACAGCGGTCTTTGATTGCCTGGAGTTTTTTTTCTGTGTCTACATTCAGTTGTGCGGACTCTTCGTGAAATTTTGTCTCGATTACTTTTTCGAGTTTCGTTCGCTGAGCTGCCTCTTTACGAAGTGTGGTCATTTGCTCCCGAAGAAGATCACGGTCATAGTATGACTGTTCGTCTAATTCAGGCGTATGCTTCTGGGTTTCAGGAGTAGGCATATGTAAAAGGCTGTTGGGTCAGGGTGGAATGGGCGAACGATTAAAAAATACTAATAAACGACGTCATCGTTCACGTCACGACCCGCACGATCAAGGACCTCGGCGAGCCTGCCGACCGCCTCAAGGGTTTGCTTGACGTCAGGTTTTAGCGGGACAATAAACTCTTCATGGTAGCGTCGGGCCGTTGCATCATCCCAGGTCTCAGCGGCGAGCTCCCACTTTATTCCAAGTTGCTTCAAGGCGAGTGCTAATTTCGCTGCCCCGCTTGATAGATCACACGTCTTCATGAATCGGTACTTTCTTCGGTTGAAGGTTCGCCATCGCTATCATCTGGTTGACGAGCCACTGACTTTACGGCGGTTGATGTGCCGGAGGTATTCGTGCCACTGGGGCTCGTTACTGTCTGGTAGTTTTCCAGGGCAGTGAGCATTTGTTCAATGCGAGCGATTGCGCGTGGACAGTCAACATCGATAATTTCACGAAACCGAACGAGCCGGACACAGGTCTCTCTGAACTGTTGGAGCACTACTGGGGTCCAACGCCTTACAAGTTCTAATTTCTCTTCTGCTCGTTGGAGTCTCTTTCTCGCTTTTTCGAGGTTCTTTTTTTCTTCAGCACATGCTGGTGTGTTGTCACCAACCTTCTTGTACGTCCGGCAGTGTTCGAGATCTTTTATTGCCTGATTGACGCCGTCGGCTGCGCGTCTCATTTCTGCTTTCCAGAAGGCTGCGCGGTCAACGGTAATCCAGTCAATTCCACGTTGGCCTTCTATCTCAATATCAGCGAGTGCCTGACTTGATTCATGCGCATACGAAATCATCGCAAGCTTAACAAGGCTGAGCGTATCGATTGACTTGATGTCGGCCTGTGTTGACATGTGGACTGCCAGGTTTGTGAATGCTTCTTACCGCTGGTTTTGGTATTCCTCGACTCGCTCCGCCTTTCGGATGAGATAGGGCACGTATTCCCCTGTTGATTCCACGAATCGACCAAACGTGGTGAGTTGTTGCTCGAACTCTTCTGCGAACTTCTGATGCTCCTGGTCGCGCCAGGTTGCAGAGAGTGCCTGAAGTTGGCGTTGGACTGTCTGCATCTGTGAATGGACTTCTGTACTAAAATGGCGTAGCCGTGACGCGAAGCGCCGCAACTCCTGTGGATCGACGATTGCCTGTCCCATGGGAAATACTCCTTGAGTAGCGTTGTTCGGCTAAGGTTTGGATGCGAGCGGAATACACGGAACAACGTTTTTCCGCATTGATATCTTAACGGGTAGACGGCAGGTGCGTGAACATGCAGGATTTCATCACCGGTACGACGGCATAAAAGACCATCCGAGCGAGCCACGACAATCTCTAGAGAACCAGCTATGAGTGACCAAACAGCATCAAAAAAAGGACATCAGCGGCCCGCCGGGAGTCATCCCGGGGGCGATACAGCCATAGACGAGTCGATTTCCGTTGAACCGACAGTTGGGTGGCATTGCACCCATTCGTTCTATCGTTTCGACAGAACGAGGCTGGCTCAGCTAACAGACACTGAGCGGACGGCGGGGCTGACTGCGTTCAAAGAGGCTTTGGATGACGAATCTTCCACGGGCCCAACACGGCTTCAGAAATGGATCGTCCCTGGTCATAAAGCTGACTTTGCTGTGATGGCCCTTGATCCGTCACCCCATGCGGTGGATAGCGTTCATCAACGCCTCTTGGCAGGTCCGCTTGGGTCGGCACTTGAGTCGACCTATTCATTTGTGGGTCTCACGGAGGTCAGTGAGTATCTGCCGACTGCTGAGCAGTTTGCAGCAAAACTTGTGAAACAAGGAGAAGATCCTGAGAGTGCAAGCTACAAAGCACGAGTAAAGGGGTACGCAGCAAGGGAACCAGCAATGCAGAAGGCCAGGCTGGAACCAGACTTTCCTCCTTGGCCATGTGCGTGCTTCTACCCAATGAATAAGAAAAGAAAAGTTGGTGAGAACTGGTTCACGCTCCCGTTCTCTGAACGGAGCCGACTCATGGCCGAACATGGTGCAAGTGGAATGAAATTTGGTGGTCGAGTTTCTCAACTCATTACAGTCTCAGTTGGGCTTGATGACTGGGAGTGGGGAGTCACCCTCTGGGCTCGTCGCCCGGAGTTTCTGAAGGAAATCGTGTACACGATGAGATTCGATGAGGCGAGTGCGCGGTACGCAGAATTTGGTCCGTTCTACACAGGCTATGTTGCGACAGCAGACGAAATTATTGCCCACTGCCGGATTGATTCGTAGACACCTGCTTCGTTCATTTGGTGCATTCGATTCTGTCTATTTTGCTCGTGAGAAGACGAGTTCGACAGGCGTCCCACGTTTTGGTACGCGGCCTGTAAAGACTTCAAACAGCAGCGAATTATTTGCCTGTGAACTGGTAATTGGGAGGTCGAGTGTCGCGGCTGGAAAGTTTGAGACACACACGAGATCACCGCCGTCTGCTTGATAGTACTCAACGCCTGTTTTAGGATTTTTCCAAAAACTACTACCAGCAAAAATCCAGTTGTACCCTAACTCCTCACCGGTCTGGCTATTCTTCACCCAGCGTTGGGCAGGTGTTTCATGGTCCCCGGTATCATCCTGCCAGCGCACAGTTATGGCAACTGAATCTCCAGTTGCTGGTTTGAAATCAGGATAAAATGAAGCTGGGTTCCCTGGACGAAGACCAATCGCAAGGAGACCGGTGTGGACGAGTTGGGCAGTTGCATTGACTGCAACAACGGATTCGTGTTCTTTTGTTTTTCGCGGACAGGCAAAAAACTCAATTGGTCCATCGGCAAGCGCGACGGCACCACCTACCACAAGCTGCCGTGACTGAGCGTCGACCCAAACGGCTTGTTTCGGAGAAAGTCGGGTGAGGTCTGGATGTGGGTCAACCGGCTCTGCCGCTCCGACGACGAGCGGGACAAGTGTCATCACGATTCCAGACAAAAGCATGAGATACGATCTGATAAGAAATGATGAGAGGAGCCAATATGAGGAGCATGCCATCTTGTTTATTATTTTCTTGGAAAGGTTTCGCTGCAGAGGCTGAGCGGGTTGGTATAGTTTGTTTAACAGATTGGATTTCAATCGTGCTCGTAGTGTGGCGTATCAGGTGAGATTGAGATCACCGTGCACCATCTGGAGAAGTTTAATGCCAGGCCTGCAAAGAAAACATGCTAATCAAGTGGAGGGCGAAATACCTCACTCATACATTCTTCCGCTTCAGAGATCGTCTGATTCCGTTGAAATAGGTGTCGAAGCGTTCGGTGCAAAGTACTTTGGTAAGCCAAATTCACAACGTCGTGGGAAGCTGAAGCGACGGGAATGTGGCCGGCGTATGAAGGACCTGGCAGGTCTTTGTGGTGACAAAGAGGTGTCGCAGCAGCTTGATACCCTGTCGCAAATCATCGGAGACAAGGCATCTGACTCTCGAAAGACGAATGAAGATTGCTCTTTCCTGAGGGCATGCCTCACAGCCAGAACTCGATGGGCTCACGATGCTGATCAGTGGCTTCTGGGTGAAGCTGTCATCTGGGGTTTGGTGTGGTTTACCGGACGCTTCGGAGTTGATCATTCAGCCGAGCAACTCATAGAAGACCTTGTCCAGATTGGGGAAGCTGGCCTTCAAAATGTAGCGAAAGGGGAGCTTTCTGCGATCCCCTACCTGCTGACTCTTGGCGAACTCTTGAAGGACGTCGCTGATTGTCAGCATTGTGCTGATGTGGCGCGAGAAAATTTATATCGTGAGGTTCAAGAACACGTTGGTAATGACGGTGGTGTTGGGCTTGAGCAATCATCCGAAATTCTTTCAACAGTAACCAGATGGGTGCGTTGTCGGGACATTATTCATACGACTAGTGGCAAAAAGCTAGTGAAGGAAATAAACAAAAAGATAGACAAAGCCGTTACATTTGCTGTTTTGCTTTTGTGCAACAGTGGTCGGGCAGCAACGGAAGTCACTCGTGAGTCGCAGCGATCCGTGGCGCCAATACTTCAGGCGGCGTCACGCGGACGAAAGAAAGTTGCGGCAACAGTACTTGCACTGTTGGAGGGAAAAAATGCAGCGGGAGACGTGCGATGGACTGAAAAGGGTCTCTGCCAGCGATCGTTGTTCGATGAAAAACAAAGGATTGCAGTCTTTCGCAGTGGCTGGAAGCGTGGCGCGACACGAGTGCTTGTGTCGTATCGTGATCAGTCACCGTACCTTGAAATTGTAGCTGGAGATCGTCTGGTCATTGCAGGTAGGTGGGATATCGAGCTTCGCTGCAATGGAAAAGAGCTTCCACTTGTTGGAGCCTGGCGGCGAACCTGGTGGGATGCAAACGACAATGCGATCTATCTTGAAATGTCGGTTGATGTAGAGGGTGGCTGGCGGTTGGAAAGGTCAGTGCTGCTTCTACCGAAAGATAAAGTTGTACTCTTGGCCGATGCGGTTGTTGTGCCTGAACTCAAGTATGGCGACGAATCAGAGATGCTCGCGGCAGACCTTCAATTACAAAGTTCTCTTTGTGTAACTTCTTCAATTAAAATTGACCCGTGTGAGGAAACATGCGAGGTGTTTGGGAGTGATGCGAAGCCCCGTTTCCTTGCTGTTCCACTTGCCTTGGACGAGTGGCGTGAATCGAGTCGGGGACAAGGAAGTCTTTCCGTATCTGGCCAGCAACTCGACTTGAAGCTAAATGCAGCGGCGGGAAGGCTGTATGCGCCACTCTGGATTGACTGCAATGCAAGGCGACTGAAGCAATTACAAGAGCAGCCCGAATGCAATCAGCGAACATGGCGGCAGTTGACCGTAGCAGATACCCGGGAAGCCATCAGTGCTGATCAGGCAGTTAGTTTTCGGGTGCAATCGTGTCTCGATCAGTGGTTTGTATATCGCTCACTTGATGAGGCACGCAATCGCACCGCGCTGGGGTGTAACATGTCGTCAGAATTTCTCGTAGGTCGCATAGCTAAAAATGGTGTCGTCAAGCGATTGTTGGAAGTAGTCGAGGATCGCGTATTGTATTAATTGACTATGAATATACAGAACAGCCAGAAGCCGACGCCTGAGACGCAGTCCCTTTGCAAGGAAAACTGGCACAATGTCATGGAACGTGTGCATCGAGCATGTGACAAGGCTGGGCGAGAACCAGCTTCTGTACGAGTCGTTGGTGTGACAAAATATGTGGATATGGCATCTACGCACGCTCTCTACAATGCTGGGTGTCGAGATCTTGGTGAAAGTCGTCCACAAGCTTTCTGGGAAAAAGCCGCAGCATTTGTTGCTGCTGATCTCAAAGTGCAGTGGCATCTCATTGGCCATCTGCAGCGGAACAAAGTGGCAAAGACGACGCCATATAATCCGGTCTTTCATACGATTGATAGTGTGCGACTTGCAAAGGCAATCAGTCGTTCGGCAACAGAGTTGTCGATGGCGTGTGAGGGGTTGATAGAAGTAAATCTGTCGGAAGATGTTGGGAGAAGCGGGGTGTTGCCAGACAACCTGCTAGATGTTGCGTCACAGATTCTTGAACTCCCAGGGATGTGCATTCGTGGTCTGATGGGAATGGCAAGTCATCCAGAAGCAGGCCAAAATCCGCGGCAGCAATTTGCGCAGCTTCGCAAACTACGTGATGGCTTAAGCGACAGATTTCCTGACACGGGTGGGTTGCCGGAACTGTCGATGGGAATGAGTGGAGACTTTGAGGATGCTATTTACGAGGGCAGTACGATTGTCCGTATTGGTTCCGCGTTGTTTCAGGGATTACGTTGAGAATGAGGACGTCGTAGTTGTGCAGACGCTGATAGGTGCCGAAGAGTACGCTGGAGACGTACCATGTCAGAGCGTTTATCGCGAGAACATTTCGCTAGCTGCTATTTTTTCGATTCGTGCTTACGATTTGGCAGTCCTGTTTGGCTTATAAAATCATCAGGCGGTCGAATCTTCTCGCCCGGCTTACGGAAAACGTATGGTCGAAATTTCTCAACGATTTCTTTCCAGGCCTGAAGTGATCGAGTTGGGTAGTCTGCTGACCATCCTCCCTCTCGGAATGCATTAGTGACACCCTCATCCCGCATGTCCTCCTGCCATGTCTGAAGTGCCTGCCGCATGGCATCTGCCGTTTTCTGAAGAGAGGCTTCGTTTATCAGATTTTTGGTTTCCCATGGGTCGGTCTTAAGGTCATACAGTTCTTCGGCCGGTTTTTGAGCCGCCATGAATCGTGACTGCACTGGTGAAAGGGTGCCTTCCTGGTGCATGGCGTTCAGCACCGCAAGGGTCGGATACCGTTTTTCTTTGTATTCATTGTATTGGCAATATGCCCGTTCAGGCATGAGGTTCCGAATGTATTTGTATCGTTTACTTCGGACTGCTCGCATTGCGTCATGTGTGTCATCCATTTTATCGCGGGCGGCAAATATGTACGGACGTTCTTTGATTGCTGTCTCAAATAGGTTCATTCCATGGAGAGGGTGGGGTGGTTGAACTCCAGCAAGATCGACAATTGTTTTGCAGATATCAAGTGTGTTCACAAGATCATCACAGACTGTTTCCGGCTTGATGTGGCCAGGCCATCGCATAAGAAGCGGAATGCTGATGCCACCGTCGTACAAGAACTGTTTTCCGCGCGGCATGCATCGACCGTTGTCTCCAATAAGAATAACCAGAGTGTTGTCTCGTAGCCCATCGTCTTGGAGCTTTTGGAGAATCTTGCCTATCGTCTTATCTGCAAGTTGGAGTTGTTCGAGTCCATTTGCCCAGTCACGACGAATCATTGGTGTATCCGGGTAGTACGGTGGCAGCTCGACGATCTTTTCATCGATCGGATTTTCTTCATCACGTTTCCAGGTGCGGTGAGTAGTTGCTTCTGTTACCTGAGCAAAGAAGGGCTGGCCCGACTTCCGTTCAGACCAGTTCGTTGCAGTAAAACCAAGTTTATTTGTGAAATTCTGATCCGTCTTCTTGCTCAGTCCACATCCTAAAGCAGTGCAGTAGCCGGCCTCGGAAAGCAGCAACGGTAGTGGTTCAATGCCATAAGGAAGAGGGCGTTTTTTCTCGGTTCTGTGCTGGTTTGTATGTGTGTAGTTCTGGTAGTGGCCGGTGAGCATCGCTGACCGTGATGTGGAGCAGACTGGCGCAGTTGTGAAAGCACGGGTATAGCGAACCCCCTCAGAGGCTAATTGATCAATATGCGGAGTGTGGACGGCCTGTGTCCCATAACACGAGAGGTCTGTTCCCCAGTCTTCGAGCATAATCCAAAGAATATTTGGACGAGATGACGTGCTTGCCTTCGTTTCGGCATGGGTAGTGTGGTCGAGAAAAGGACATATGATCAGGACCGCAAGTATTCCAAGTTTCCTATACATGGCTTCGCTTTCGTTGAGCACTTGAATCTTAAGGACTGATGGCAATCTGCCCTTCAGCATGTACGTGGCATGCCGCCCATGTAATGCCTCGCTAGTCGTCAAAACGAACTTCAAGAATTTCGAAGTTCATTCTTCCAGCTGGCACATCGACACTGATTTTTTGACCCACCTTGCTGCCCATCAGGCCCTGTGCCAATGGGCTAGCAACATTAATTTTTCCTGCGTCGTAATCTTCTTCGCCGGCTCCGACAAGGACGAACGTCTCGTTATCACCAAATTCGAGGTCTTTCACAATCACGGTGGCACCGAAAACAACTTCATCGCTTGCTTCTTTTGATCGCTCGACAATGACAGCTCTCGCAAGCTTGTCGCGCAAAATATTGATCTTCGCTTGGAGCATTCCCTGGCTTTCTCGTGCTCCATGGTATTCAGCGTTTTCGCTGAGATCACCTTCGCTTCTTGCGGCCGCAATGCGTTTCGTGATCTCCGGCATTTCTTCTAATTCAAGTTGATCGACTTCTGTCTTGAGTTTGTCGTAGCCGACCTTTGTCATTGGAATACGATCAGACATCTAAAATCTCCTCGTTGATCTCCATTAAAATTAATGATGCGATGTAACAATATTCTGTCGCTGTAGCCTATGAATGTGCTTCGGGCTCATAGATTAAACGGCCGCAACTTCTGCACATTGCTACATTTCCTGCCAAGAGTTGTGACAGCATTTTGCCGGTGAATTGTTGATGACATCCTCCACAGCACCCACCCTCTGCTACTGCCATACCGTCTTCGCCTTTATGCTTGACGACACGTCGGTAGATCTCTTTCGTCTCGTCTGCAAGATCACGCTCGGCTTCTGCGAGTTGATCCATCACGCGGGCAACTTCTTCTTCGAGTCGTGCAGTGTCTTTTTGAACCTGTTGCTTCAGGGTCTCGAGTGCCTCAGACACCTGTTTGAGTTTATTAGCAGCAACCGGCTGCTGGTTATTTATTTCATCAACGCGTTCGAGAGATTCGAGAATCTCGTCCTCAAGCACTGTGATTGCCATTTTGTCCGCATCAATTTGTTCACCAAGCAGCTGATATTCACGATTTGTCTTTGCCGTGTTTCTCTTCGCCTCGAAATCATTAATCTTTGCTTCTGATGATCGGAGCAATAACTGCTTCTCATCAGCATGCTTGCGAGCTTTTTTCAGATTTTCAGCCACTTGTTCCCGCTCATGCTCGGCGTGTTCGAGACGCTTCACCTGAACAGCAATCTGTTTCGGACCGGCAGCGAGCTGACTGCGCAGGTCAGTGAGTTGCCGTTGGATACGGTGAAGCGTTCGAATAACGGTAGATGCAGTGACAACAGCCATGATAGGGCTCCAAAGGTCCCTACAAGGTACCACATGACCGGTATCCTCAAAAACGGTGGCTGATACAGGCGGCAGAAAATCGCCTCGGGCCATGGCTTGTCGCCACGGCCCGAGGTTGTTCTAGCTCACCGCATTGCCGAGAAAATTCTCCAACTGTTTTGCCCGTACGGGATGCTGGAGTTTTTTAACCGCTTTGGCTTCAATTTGTCGGACTCGTTCCCGAGTTACTCGGAATATGCGTCCAACCTCTTCAAGCGTATATGTGTATCCGTCAGTCAGGCCGTATCGCAGTCGAATGATTTCTCGTTCTCGATACGTAAGTGTTTTCAGTAACGAATCAAGTTTGTCACGGAGTAGTCCGTGAGTCGTTGATTCAGTTGGGCTCGATGAACCAAAGTCCTCGACGAGTTCACTGAAACTGGCATCTTCGCTTTCACCGATTGGTCGATCGAGGCTCATTGGCTGCCGGCCCATGTCGAGCACGCGTCGTGCGTCATCGAGTGGAACCTCTGCTGAGTCAGCAATCTCTTCGGGTGTTGGCTCTCGACCAAGTTCGTGCAAAAGTTTTTTGGCGGTTGCTCGAAGTTTGGTAAGCAGGTCGATCATATGCACAGGAATACGAATGGTGCGTGCTTGATCGGCGATTGCACGGGTGATTGCTTGGCGAATCCACCAGGTTGCATACGTAGAAAACTTGAAACCCCGCCGATATTCATACTTATCGACAGCCCGCATCAGGCCGGTGTTGCCTTCCTGAATGAGGTCGAGAAAGGAAAGCCCCCTGTTTCGATATTTCTTTGCAATCGAGACAACAAGGCGAAGGTTTGCAGCAGAAAGATTCCGCTTCGCTGCTTCGTACTCTGACTTTAATTTGTCGAGCGATGAAACTCTATTACGAAGAGATCGTGGACTCTCTTGTGTTGAAATCATCAAATCCCGAAGTTCTTTCCGCATATCTGCGCGATCATCACACGAAAGGGTGCCTGACTTGATCTGTCGAAGATCATCTTGCAGTCGGTCCATTCGTGCTGACATTCCCTTCAGAAGCTTCATCATGGGTTGGACTCGGCGGGTTCTCAGGCTGAGTTCTTCAACAAGCGTGAGCGTTTTACCACGGGTTCGACGGAATCTTCGGCGGGCTTCCCGCGCTTCAGTTCGTCCAGTACGCGTGCTGATGAGCAGTTTGAAATCGGCGTTGTTCTGCTCCATCAGACGATCAAGTGTTGCCAGGTTATGTGGCATACGAGCAAGGATCTGTTCCTTTGTGAGGCGTTCAGTTAGTGATACCTTGATCGTTCGATCGAATGGCAATTTGCTTTCATGTACTCGGCGGAGTGTTTCAACGGTTGACTGCATCGCGAAGCCACAGCCAAGAATGGCGCGACGGAATCGTTTCCGTGTCACCTCGATCCTTTTTGCGAGTGAGATTTCTTCTTCTCGCGTAAGCAGTGGAATTTCTGCCATCTGAGCAAGATACATACGAATTGGATCATTTGCCGCGTTCGATGGCGGAGTCGTAATTGCTTCATCTCGTCGCGGGCGACCAGGTTTTGTTGGAGCAGGAGTCGCTGTTGCCTGGGCAGTGGCGGCTGGCTCGAGGTGTTCTGGTAGTTCTTCGACAAGTTCAATGCCTTTGCCATCAAGGGCGACAAGGAGGGCATCAATCTTTTCAGGATCCATAGCTTCGTCAGGAAGATATTCATTCACCTGATCAAAAGTCAGGTAGCCAGTTCGACGACCTTCGGCAATTAAGCCATTGAGTTCTGCACCTTGAAGGCTTTCAGACTCAGGCTGCATCGGTTGCATCGCACCTTCGGGAGGCGTTGCGGAGTCGTGCCGCTTTGTGGACGAAGCGTTATTCATTGTCATCTACGGGTTCTCCTTCACCGGCGTATCACAAATGTGATACGCACTTTCAAGTCACTCGCACACAACCCCCCAAATCGTCATTGACGCGAGGCCAAAAGAAACGATTTGAATGTAGTGACGAGATGGACATCCTCACCCCTCCTTGGGATCGGTCATGCCCTGAGCAGCACGTCTTGCGGAGACGAGTTGCTCAATCATCGCTGCCTCGTCGTCCGGCTGGAGCGGCGAGGTTTTCAATGTTCGGACGGTTTGCCAGGCTGTTTTGTCAGCCTGACGTCTTTCCAATGCTTCACTAAGGTGATGCAAGCGGCCATTTTGATCAAGATGAGTCTGTTGACGAATTGATTCATCGAGCTGGACAAGAAGTCCGTGGAGCTCGGTTGCCGGTAATTCAAGCAATAAGGCCGCGAGACTTGGTGGCTTTTCAGCAGCAATCAGGCTCTTTGCAGCTCTGAGGATTATTTTGGCGGGTTCTGCCGAGAGCTCCTCCTCAGAAATACGGTCAAGCAGCCCAGAGATCTCTTCGGGGGCGGCAAGAATCGTAGATAGGACCTCTCTGTCCCATGGAGCAAGCTCCGCGGCATCGATTCGGAGGCCCTCATGTGAGGGGGAGGTGTCATTCGTGCGTCTGGAGCGTGCGAGTTCTTGGAGTCGTGCTTGGAGGGCGTCTCGCGAAAGTCCAAATCGGCGAGCGAGCTTTCCGAGGATCTGATCCTGTCTGAGTTGCCTCTGTGACGGGGGCAGGGGAGATCTCGGGGATACCGCAGCAAGTATTTTTAAAACGCTCTCCACGGCATTGAGCGCAACCTCATCCGAAGCATCTTGGGGTAACCGCTCAAATGTTTCCCGCATTCTGTAATCGAGTGGATCGACTGCCTCATTGATAATAGCCTCGAACGCTTCAGGGCCAGCTGTGAGACACTGATCGCACGGATCGATTCCGGCAGGCAGTCGAGCAATCCGAATATCAACAGGTTCGGCAAGCAGGACCTCAAGTACCTCGTCTGCGCGTCGGCGACCAGCGTCGTCACCATCGAGCACAACAACAATGCGATCTGCATAGCGACGCAAAAGACGTGCATGTCGCTGACCAAGTGCTGTACCGAGAACTGCAACAACGTCGTGGATGCCGGCCTGTCGCGCAGCAAGGCAATCAGTGTAGCCTTCCACAACAAGGGCTCGTCTCGAACGACTGATGGCTTCTCGAGACGAGTCGAGGCCATACAGCATTGATTGCTTGGAAAAAACCGGTGTTTCAGGAGAGTTGATGTACTTGGCACTGTCAGGTGGAGCGTTGGGTAGCACTCGTCCACCAAATGCAACACATCGACCCTGTGGGTCACAGATCGGAAACATAATCCGTCCACGGAATCGATCGTAGTGCCCGGATCGATCCTGCCTCGTGACAACCAGTCCAGCTTGTTCAAGATGGCTCGTTGAAATCCCTGAGGACTGTGCTTGCCCAAGGAGCCAGTCCCACTCGTTTGGTGCAAAGCCAACGGTGTTGGCCTCTAGTGTTTCGTCTGTCAGGCCACGCTCGCGGAGATATGCACGTGCTTCCTTGGCAAGTGAGCTGTTTTTGAAACAGTCAACAAAGCGATCGGATGCCCATCCGCAGACCTCATACAGAGATCGTTTGACATCGGTCCCTGCCCCATGTCCTCGAGAGAGTTCTATTCCAGCACGATCTGCAAGTTGTTCAAGTGCCTCACGGAAGTCCAATCGATCCATTCGCATGAGAAAACTGAATGCATCACCACCGACATTACAAACCCAACAACGAAATGTCTGACGTTCCGGATTGATCTGAAGGCTGGGGCGTGAGTCTTCATGCCAAGGGCAGAGGCCGACAAAGTTTTTTCCACTCCGACGGAGTGAAATATAACTGCCGGCAAGATCGACTATATCGATTGCCTCTCGTACGCGTTCTTTCACATCATCACCATGTGCTCCCCCGCCTGAATCATGCCCGGTGTGTGGACTCAGGTTATTGATGGGAGGGTGCATCAGTGAACGACTTCTTGAAAGTGAGTGGCCAAGTACGACGCGGTTGTTGGGACTTCTTGTTTTTCCAGAACGGGACAGAACCCCTATCGTTCTAACCCGCCGTCACCAGGTGACAAACAGAAGTTTTTTTGCCGAAGCCTATTTTCACATTTCGAGACAAAATGTGAAAATGGACAAGCTAGGCTACTGCTTTTTACGATGAAACGTCGATTTCTGCTTCACTATCAGGCAAGAAGCTTTTGAACACTTTCGAGCAAGCGGTCCATTGCAAATGGTTTGCGGATGTAGTCATCAACCCCGAGCATCTCTGCGTAGGCACGATGTCGATTGCCCTCGTTTGCTGTCACCATGATGATGTGAATCGGATGGTCATACTCGCGGCGTAGTTTTTCAAGTACAAGAAATCCACTCCGTTTCGGCATCATCATATCGAGGATTACAAGATCAGGATTTTCTCGTTCAGCGACGGCAATCCCCTGACTGCCATCACGCGCGACCAAAACAGAGTAGCCCTTTGCCTCGAGAATAGTACGCATGGATTCAATAATCTCTGCGTCATCATCAACAAGAAGAATTCTTTTTGTTGCAGCAGGGGCTGCTGCCTTGGTTGACTTTTTGGCACGGGTTGCTTTTTTAGCGCGTTTTGCTGCTGGCATTGAAAGTACTGTTACTGCTGAAGTGTGGTGAAATCTGAATGTGGTTATTCGACTTTCGGAATTCTAGCAGATTGGTTTGGGTTTGATGCGGTTCGGGTATGACAAAATGAAGGGTCCTGGTCGGTTTTGCTATCGGAATGGTTGAAAAGCCAATGAAAACTCTTCACACCGAATTGTTTGCGGTCTCTCGGCCGAGAACTATAGCGGCGCCAAGAATGCCACAGGCTGCTCCAATGCATACGTCACTTGGGTAATGAGCCATGCTGAAAATTCTTTGGAGACATGCACTGAAAGCAACGATCAGAAAAAAGAAACGTGCCTGTGGGTATTTCCAAATCAGAACAGTTGCCAACGCTGCTGCCGTTGCTGAATGCCCGGATGGGAAACTGTGGAGATCACTGCTGCCACGAGGTCCCGCAACGAGTGAGGCAGTTCCAAATGTGTCGAAGACCGAGGTGACGAGGTCAAAATTAGTTGCTCGAGGACGCGACCGGTCAACAAGTTGTTTTATGAGGAGGACTGCAAGTGGTCCGAACAGGAGCCCGCCCAGCATTCGAGCGCCACATCTTTTTTTCGTTGTGGGCTGAAAGGTAGGCCAGCAGATTGCAGGCCAACGAATCGATGGAAACTGAATAGAACGATCAAGGCAAAAGGTGCCGATCATGATCATGGTAACCCCAATACCATGACCAAATACCTCGGCAAGGTCGAGGTAACGCATCAATTCTTTTGGAGGGTGTGTGCTCTTCACCCAGAAAGCAACCGGAACATCAGCGGGGAAGGCAAAGAGGCCGAGGGTGGCGAGGAGGCCGGCAGCAACGAGCCTTGCTTTGAAGCCGGTATTGCTCAGTCGTGCAGAGGTTTGTTGTTGCGAGGAGTTCATCGAATGTAAAAGAGGCACTGGCCAGACCAAATAGGCAAGCTAATTGTCAAATGAAATGCGGTATGAGTTTGCGAAGTCTGCCACGGTATACAACAGTCTGTCGAGACGAATATGTCGAGGTGATGTGCTTTGCTCTTCTATGTCCAGAGTTTACGGTCAAGTAGCCGGTATTGAATTGCTTCACTGATGTGCTGGGCGCAAATTGTTTCTGCTCTATCAAGGTCTGCGATGGTCCGTGCGACGCGAAGCACTTTGTCGTGGGCGCGTGCAGAGAGGCCGAGAGTTGAAACCGCTGTTCGAAGTAGGTCCATCGGCTTCTTTTCAATATGGCAATGATGACGAACTTCTCGGGTTGTCATCCGGGCGTTCCAGCGATGTCCAAGCGACCTTGAATGTTCAAATCTTTTTTGTTGAATCTCACGAGCAACACCCACCTGTTCGCGTATGGCATCACTGGAGGTTCCTGGTTGCTTGGCTGCAAGTTCGTGAAAGGGGACTGCCGAAACCTCGAGATGAATATCAATACGATCAAGGAGCGGACCAGAAATTTTGCTCATGTACCGTTCGACCTGCGGTACCGTGCACTGGCAGTCGCGGTTTGGGTCTCCACGATATCCGCAGGGGCAAGGATTCATTGAGGCTATGAGCATGAAGGCTGCTGGGAAACACGTAGTGGAACGAGCACGACTGATTGTCACGGTTCCATCCTCGAGTGGCTGGCGAAGCACCTCAAGTGTGCGGCGGTTGAACTCAGGTAATTCGTCCAGAAATAGCACGCCGTTATGCGCAAGGCTGATTTCACCAGGCATTGGCACTGAGCGACCACCAATGAGGCCGGCCTCGCTGATTGTGTGATGTGGTGCACGGAATGGACGTGTTACAAGAAGCGGTTGCCCTGATTCAAGAAGCCCAAGGGCGCTGTAGATTTGAGATGTCTCAATGCTCTCTTCCGCTCGAAGTGGTGGGAGTATTGTGGGGATGCGTTTTGCGAGCATGGTTTTTCCAGTGCCCGGTGGACCAAGCATGGCAACGTTGTGGCCGCCAGCGGCGGCAATGCAAAGAGCACGTTTGGCCGCTTCTTGCCCACGGACGTCAGAAAAGTCACCGTTATAGTTCCCGCAATTCTGAAACCACTCGTCGACGCGGGGAGCAGTGGGAGTGATATCAATTTTTCCAGAAAAGAAATCAACAGCCTCACGCAGCGATGCTACGGGAATGACTTGTATTTTTTCTACAACGGCAGCTTCACCCGCGTTTGCTGTTGGTACAACAATACCTTTGAGATTGGTCTCTTTGGCTGCTCGGATCGCCATGGAGAGTGCTCCGCGTGCTGGCCTTGTTGAGCCCTCAAGAGATAACTCTCCAACCACTGCATAATCACGGAACCGATCAGATGAAAACTGGGAACTACCGGCCAGAATTCCAAGACTAATTGGTAGATCAAAGGTCGCCGCCTGTTTAGGAAGATCTGCGGGTGCGAGATTGACAACAATTCGATCGTTCGGCCGGCTAAATCCGCAGTTCACCATGGCTCGTGCAATTCGATGAGTGCTTTCTCGTACAGCTGCATCAGGTAGCCCGACTAGGATGGTCGCGGGCAGCGCACCACCGGAAACATCAACCTCCACGTCGACGGGTACGGCATCGACGCCAACCAATGAAAAAGTCTGTAGGCGAGCAAGCATGAGGTGGAGTCCTTCAAACGCGGTGCGGAGAGAATCAGCGACGGTCGATATCTACTAGGCAAAGTATACAAATGTATAGTATTTGTCTGCAAGTCAATCGATAGAGCGAGGAGCTGGTGTTTCCCAAGACGTCCGAAACCGCGAGAACGCGGTAGGATGGTGCAGTTCGTTCACTGGTGAACGAGATACGAGGCGGAAAGAGGGCGTAACAGGTGAAAGATATTCGGGCTCATTTCAGTGGTAGAGGCAATTGCTCCCGGGCGATACAAGCGGTCCTGCTTGTCATCGCGGCGTGTTGTGCCGCTCGTGCTGATGAAGGGATGTGGCTTTTCAATGCCGTGCCAGAAGAACGGTTGTCCCGAGACGTAGGGTTTGTGCCCTCGCATGTCTGGCTGAATCACCTTCAGCGATCGGCCGTTCGTTTCAATAGTGGTGGTTCCGGTGCTTTTGTTTCACCAAACGGTCTAGTGCTGACCAATCACCATGTTGCTGCCAGCAGTCTCCAGAAGCTATCGACACCTGAAAGAAATCTTGCCCGCGATGGCTTTCTATCGCGGTCGCATGAGGAAGAAATACGTTGTCTTGATCTTGAACTCAACGTGCTTCGTTCGATTGAAGATGTTACGCCACGTGTGGAAGAGGCCGTTGCGGGGGCCGGAAGTTCATCAGATGCGTTGGCAGCACGACGAGCCGCACTCGCAGCTATTGAGCAGGAGTCATTTGTAAACACAGGCCTTCGGAGTGACGTCGTTACTTTGTTTGGTGGTGGTCGTTATCACCTCTACCGATACAAACGGTACACCGATGTCCGCCTTGTGTTTGCACCTGAGAGGCAGATTGCTTTTTTTGGCGGCGATGCAGATAACTTTGAATTCCCAAGACATTGTCTCGATATCTGTTTTTTTCGGGTGTATGAAAAAGGGAAACCGCTTTCGAGCAAATCGTTTCTTCCATTTGCTGAAAATGATGTGAAACAAGATGATGCGGTCTTTGTTGCTGGTCATCCTGGGCATACAGATCGTGGTAAGACGATTGCAGAAATCCGTTCAATGCGTGGTCGAAGCCTCCCATTTCTATTGGAATGGCTGAATAGACGAGAGGTGTTGTTGCAGTCCTACGCGGAAGAAGGGCATGTCGAGCAGCAGCGGTCGATGCAGGATCTTTTCTCAGTTCAGAACAGCCGGAAAGCGCGGGGCGGTTTGTTGTCGGCCCTCCTGCGGCCCGACATTTTCAAACGCCTTGAAAAAGCTGAAGACACATTACGCAGTGAGTGGAAGGAGCAAGGCCAGGAAAGTCCATGGGAAAAAATACAACGGGCACAGCAGGCGATTGATGCAGTTGCTGTTCGATACAATCTCCTCGAAGGTGCGATGGGTTTTCGCAGTCGATTCTTTTCAAACGCCAGGACACTCTTTCGGCTGGCGACCGAGTCAGAGAAGCCAGATGGTGAACGTCTTCGTGAATATCGTGATGCTGCTCGTTTCTCACTGAAACTTCGTCTTTTTTCAGATCAGCCATTGTATGACGACTATGAGACTCTCGGGCTTGCCGATTCATTAACTTTTTTAGTAAAGCAACTTGGGATCGACGATCCTCTTGTGCAAGACGTTCTTAATGGACAATCACCTGCAGACCGTGCACGTGAGCTCGTCGCAGGCACAACCCTCGGGAAGCGTGGTGTTGGGAACGTCAAGCCGCTTCCAGATTATCGAAAAGAAGTCTATGACGGCGGCGTTGCAGCGATTGATTCAAGTGACGATACGATGATCGCACTTGCGAAGCAGATTGATAATGAATCTCGCCGCCTTCGCAATATCGTTGAAGAAAATACAGAAATTAAAAAGCAGGCACATGCTGAACTCACACGACTCAGGCTTCGGGCAGCTTCTGCAGCGTTTGCTCCCGATGCCACATTTACACTGCGACTGGCATACGGAAAGGTGCAGGGTGTTGCAGGGCGGGCGAGTGAGCTGAGGCCATGGACAACAATAAATGAGCTTTTTTCTAAGGTGGATCAAGAAGAGGGTCGAGTGCCGTTTGATCTGCCGGAATCGTGGCAGGCGGCTCGAGATGCACTGACCGATTTGGACCTGTTGTCGACTCCACTGAACTTTCTTTCGACCGCAGACATCATCGGTGGAAATTCTGGTAGCCCGGTTGTGAATGTCGCGAGTGAACTTGTGGGTGTCATTTTTGATGGCAACCAAGATTCCCTGGTCCTGGATATTGCCTATGACAGTGATCGGGCCCGCGCGATTTCGGTCTCAGTCGGTGCCATTATGAAGTCACTTGAACATGTCTATCACGCCGAGGGGTTGGTAGCTGAATTGCAGGAGGCGAGGCAGGTTGGAAGCGTCACGTGGATGCCACTTTTTGACGGACACAAACTTGGAGACTGGCAGTCAAGTGAGTTTGGCACCGATGGTCCTCTTGAGGTGATCAACAGAGAAATCTCGATAGGTATGGGCGACCCCCTCAGTGGAATCACATGGCAGGGTGAGTTTCCTCAGGACAACTATGAGTTGTCGCTTGAGGCGAAGCGGGTTGAGGGTTTTGATTTTTTCTGCGGGCTGACATTTCCTGTTGGGCAAGACAGTTGCAGCTTTATCCTCGGGGGATGGGGTGGTGGCCTCGTCGGACTGTCATCAATTGATGGGCTGGATGCATCAGAAAATGATACCAACCAATATATCCAACTCGATGACAACCGTTGGTATGCGATCAGGGTCCGCGTTGAGGCAAATTCAATAACCTGCCTGCTTGATGGCGAGGAACTCATCGTGCAAGAAAGGGCGGGGCGAGAAATTTCGATTCGGCCTGAGATGTTTATGTGCAAGCCTCTCGGTATTGCGACGTATGCAACGGCTGGCCGATTACGAAACCTACAGTATCGGCTGCTTCGTGAGATGGATGAGCCTCAGGAAGAAAAAGATGTCACACCGTGATAAAAAGCGTGGCAAGATCGCAGCAGAGGCCGCACGTCGTCTCGTGCGAGGTGGAGATATTCATCGTGCACGGTTTGGTGCCGCAAGGCGACTTTCCCGAGAGTGGGTGCCCGCTGATGAATTGCCGTCATCGAGTGATGTAACAAAAGAACTATTGCGGCAGCGACTTGTAGACGACAATGATCGTTCCGGTGGCCTCGCATCACTTATTGGTGATCGGTTTGACAAGATTGCTGCGCTGGTACGACCTCTTTCGGTAATGCGGCTTGACGCGTCCCAGCCCCATACAAGCACGATGCTTGAGGCGACCCTTCTTTCTTTCACCTACGTCGAGAAACAGAAGCCGTTTGATGAGGAGTTGCTCACGGCGGCTCTCCTTGTTGACGCTGGAAGGATCATCAATCGTCGCAATGCAATTCAAGCCATTTTGCAGGCAGCCGATAGTCTGGTGACGAGCCGAACAGCCTGGTTGATAGAAGCGAGAGACGTAGCAACGGCCTACACGAATCGAACACTTGGGCATAGGGCTCGGCATCGTCTCGCAGCTCATGCTGACTTCGATGACGTCATGCTCCTTTCCGAAGCAACTCGAGCAAACCAGCAGGAAGGTTTGGGTGCATTGTCTCTCGATGACGCTATTGAGAGACTACGCTCTTTAAGTGCGTCCTGTGATGAATAAACAGGGCGTAGCGGCGGGGACAGCGCATGTGGAAACGGAGGAAGCGTCACAATGTCGAGAACACTTGATCTGAGTGGCTATTCAATTGAGGTGGTTGGACGAGAGCTACGGATGAAGCCGAATGCAGATGGATATGCGACTGCGTTCATGTGGGCATTCTTGATGGCACTCTTCCTTGGAATTCAATGGTGGTCGTTTGGTGAGTCCAAAGATCCACGGCGAGTCGCCTTCGACAGACTGTCTGCTGAGGGTCAGGCAGAGCATCTACAGGCTGGCGAGGAAGCAAAAAAACAGGTAGCGGACATACAAGAACAGCTTCTTGACCTGCGGAAACGCACAGCTTTCAACCAGAAGCCACAGTCAGCTGTCTTCGAACAGATAATCAAACTCAATAACGAGTTGATGAAGGCGAGAAAATTGGCCGGGGAATTTGTTGTGCCCGAACGGCCACGTCCTCGGCCAATTTCGGCAATAGCGTATCGAAGCTGTCAGGCTTTGTTTGTCATTTCAGCTATTCTTCCGTTTGTCCTTCTTCCATTCATTCGTCCAAAAGTGGTCTATGAGGGTCTTCCGGGCGAAGGCGTGTTGGTTGTGACCCTCATACCGTGGGTGTGGTGGTACCGGCAAGGTGTGGTTGGCTTCCACGCTATTACGCCAACTGTAAAAAGAGAAGTACGGTTCTCAGGCAGGGGATCTGAGAGGCAAGTTCATGATGTGGGCTTTATTTGGATGATTCGACTTACACCACAACCAATCAAATCAACAGAAATTGGGCAGAATGAATTCTGTATCACATTGAAGTTAATGCCAGACAAGGGGATGGTGCGAGATCAGTTGCCTATGTACGTCCGAACCCCACTCCGGTTTTTTGAAGGTGTGACCGCGTTGCACCATGATCGAATTGTGGTCGAAGATGTAGTTGCTATCAACGCCCAGAAAACAGAGATGAGGAAAAAAACGGATGTGATATACATTCAATCAGTATGACAACGTGCCACAAAATCCGATTGGTGACATGTTTGGTTCGTCACTAGCCCATGAACGTAATCTGAATGCGGTCAGAACCTCGCGTTGACTAGCTGGCGTGCATCAGCTTCATGCAAAATAGTTGTTCCGTTATTCATGGTCCAAGGTTTCCAGTGAACCCAGACTGGAATCTCTGTTTGAAATGCGCTGCCATCTGGTTTGAGATGTTGAATGGTATAGATGACACATTCTTCACCGAATGGGCGATGAGTTAGGATCTGAATAGTGCGTGGATCATGAAACTGAGCATAGAGTTTTAAACGGGCAATTATTTCGACCTTCTCTGCATCGTACTCAGGTGGGTGAAAAATATCAGCATATGCCCAGCTAACGAGCCAGGCCTTGTGACCAATTCCAGCAGCATGCTGAGAAAACAGGATGCTGCTTAGCAAAAAAAGAACAAAGACCGAAAGGCCCAGCCGGTAAAGTCTACTCTGGAAAATGCACAAAAGCGTTTTCCGGTCTTTGATGAATGAATTGTTCAGGGTCATTATCTTCCGCCTCAGTTTTCAAAAGTTTCCTGCTAAACAGGTGTTAACCAACTGCTACGAAATAAACTCATGGATGATTCTCTTGGGCATTGAACCATCCTTGGTATATTTCATCGAGCCAAATCCTTTCGGAACTCGCCTCTTCTTGCCAATGGTAGACCTGAGCAAGATGCGTGCCGAAAAAGCCTCATACAATTGCTTTCCTCGTCGGTGACTATCTAGTCACCCCACGTTGACAGGGTTGCCGCTTTTCGTGGCGTTTGGTGTTTGAAGCAGGAAGTGTGGGTGGGTTGGAGAGCTACGGCGAGTAGGGCTCGTAACGATTGAAACGACTTTCTAGCGACCCACTAACCGGGGTCTAGATATGCTGCCCGAAAAGCAGGCACCCACTGCACGGTTTGAGAACTTTTCAATTGCTGGGCTGAACCCTCCAAGAGTCGATGATATCCCGTGTTTTGAAGGCGTAGCATGATGGCTGGTCACTTCTTTTTGTTTCGAGTCATGCCCGCCCAGCCAGCCTTCAGTTCGTCGAGTGAAACTTTGTCGTCTTGGTTTGTGTCGAGGGTTTGAAAACGCTTCTCGGCATTTTGAAGGAACTTTTCGTTCCTCCCGTGCTTGAATTCATCAAAGGTCAAGAAGTCGTCTTTGTTTGTATCCTTCTTGTCAAACATTTTCGTGGCAGTCCATTTCTTGGTTTCATCCTGCTCAGCCGACTGTGCATGTGGGCTTATAAGACACAGGCCAATTACAGCAGGTAGACAAGCGGATAAAAAAGAAACGTGTGTCATGGTGTGGCCTTATTTTGAGTTGACTATATTAGGGAAGAAGTACTCGAATTATACGGAAAGTTTCATGAGTATGGTGAGATCTTATTTGTCTGTGCTTTTCTTTCGTGTTGTTTGCAGTGCATGTGTGGGCAAGGGCAGGAAGTCACTCTCACGGATCATCCATGCTTCCAATTCTTTGCGCAGTGTGTCTTCTGTTTCAGACGTGGACGTGTTGCCAGAAAGATTACGAAGTTCGAGCGGATCGTTCTGAAGATCATAAAGCTCAGTCATTGGGCGTGGCTTTTGGAAATAAAGCCGTTGATGAAGCGGCGAGAGTCGACCCGCAGCCAGGGCCTGCTGAATAGCTTTCCAAGCGTCTTTATCAGCCATATCGACTGGCGTGTAGCTGCGTTCCGGTAAGGCATTATAAATGTAACGATACCGCGTTGATGTAATTGAACGTGAAAAATCAAGGCCGTCTGTCCGTGTGATTGGTCCGAAGTGCCAGCCACGTTCTGCGAAAACGTAACGGCGGTCGATTTGTTTCTTTCCGGTCAATTCACCGACAAAACTTTTGCCCGTCATCCCTCCTGCAGGTTTCATTCCACATGCTTCAAGAATCATTGGACCCAGGTCCGTACCACAAACAAGAGCAGAGGATTCAGAATGTGGGGCCACATGACCGGGCCAACGAATCAATAATGGAACATGTGTGCCACGGTCATAAAGCGTGCCCTTGCCGCGAAGCAGGGCCTCTCCGTTATCACCCATGAAAAGAACGAGCGTGTTGTCTTCAATACCCCGTTCGACAAGGAGTTGCATGATCTGCCCAAATCCTTGGTCCAATTCGCGAACTGATGCGAGATACCGGGCGTAATCAATCCTCACCTCAGGTAAATCAGGCCAGTCAGGTGGTAGTTCCAATTTAGCTGGATCAATTCCATCAAAAGTAGCTGAAAATTTTCGATGTGGCTGGTTGAATCCAAAATAGAGAAAGAAGGGCTTGTTGTTGGGAACCGTATCGAGTGCGGCCTCAATCCGTTTGCTTACTTGATCGAGTCCACTACCTTTTGTTCCTGCACTGCGCACAAGGTGATCAAATCTTTTTTCGAGATTTTGCATGCCGGCATGCCGAAGGGCCGTGTCGATATGCTCAGCTTCCCGAATGCGACCATCTAAGTGGTGATGGCGGCCGTCAAGGCCGACCCAGTACCCACCTGCACGAAGGACATCCGTGAAAAATGGGACATCTTCTCGAGCTGGCTGCGCAAATCGTGTGACACCTAGTCCTACAGGAGACCGACAGGCAAAGATTGAAATACGTGATGGTGCACATTGTGGAGCAGTTGTGTAGGCCCGATCAAATCTCATTCCCTGCTCAGCAAACTTCTGAAGATTTGGAGTGATATGAAATTTCGTTGTGTTCACGTCTTCATAGCAGCTGATATGTGGCACGCTATGGTCATCAGAAAGAATGAGTAGCACATTTGGTTGGGACGGGTCAGCCATGAGAGGCAAGCTAAAAGCGGACGCAAGGAAAATGGATACTATTTGACGCAGTGACTGCAGCCACACGGAACAAAGTGTTGAGAGTTCTGTATGCATTCAATTGTTTCCTGACCGCGTTGAGTACGTGTGTGATGGATTACCGCACTCTGTAGTGCGACGGCATCTGCTACTTTTTCTTTTTTTCAGTCCGCTTTCGCTTCGGGCGGTTCGCATTCAAGCCGGCAGCAGGGTACGAGGAAATTGCTTCTTGAAGCATGGTGCGCGCAGAATCAGGAACGGCTGCAGGGTTGGTCGCCGTGAGGGGTTCTTTTTCAAGCACATCGGTGGTTGTGTCGAAGAAGTCCCCGTTGTTGTAGAGCTTGAATCGCTTGTTCCGTGCAAAGCTGACTTCGTAATGACTGTATTTGTCATTGTATTTTGCAGATGATGGGCGGGGAAAATAATAGCAGTAAATCCAGTCACGTGTGCGACCTTGTTTGCCTTCACACTGCGGCCAGAAACTCCAGCCATCTCCGTCGTTGATCTGTTTTGCCGGGAGCTTCGCTGCGTCCACTATTGTTGGGAAAACATCAGAGAAACAGATGAGATCATGTATGACCCGGCCACCTTGAATCTGACCAGGCCAGTTGACGATGAGTGGTACGTGCGTTCCATAGTCGTGCGTGTAACCTTTGCCGCCTTGAATTGTCTGTCCATCGAGTTCAGAGGTCAATTGGGCGTTCGTGCCATTGTCGCTTGTAAAGAGGATAAGGGTCTGCTTGCGAAGCCCTAATGACGTCAGCGTGTCCTCTAGACGGCCGACGTTCTTGTCGATGTACTGGACCATGTCGATAAAGTTTTTTTTACTATCTGTTGACTGCGGGTCATCGCTGTCCGGAGTGACGTCAAACGGATTGTGTGGGAGAATCATTGGGAAATAAACTAGAAACGGATTGGTTTGGTTTTTCGTTATAAAATCAATCAGAAAGTCAGTGGTAATGTCCGGGCCGTAACTTTCTTTAGGGAGATCAAGCAGTTCGCCATCCTGCACTAAGGAAGGATTCCAGTAGCGATTTCTGCCACCACCAGGAATATTCCACAAACAGTGCGTGTCAAAGCCCGCTTGCTCGGGAGTGATGCCACCCTTTCCTGTAAGTAACTGCCACTTGCCTGCTACAGCTGTCTGATAACCGTGCTCCTGGAAGTAATTTGCAAATGTGGGCTGGCCTTCTGGGTACACACCAAAGTCAAAGTAGTTAAATACGTTTGACTTTCCAGACATCAGGTTGACTCGGCTCGGTGTACAGAGAGGCGTCGAGTGGCAGTTCTCGAATCGAACTCCGTTCGCTGCGAGTGCATCAAGACGCGGAGTTGTGTACTCACGGCTTCCGTATGAGCCAAAGCATTCAAAGCCGACATCATCACAAAGAATGAGGATGACATTCGGCTTTTCAGCTGCTTGGAGTTGGTGCGTAACAAAGAAAACAAGAAGAGTCGAAAAGTAAAAGAACAGTTTCATGGAAGATCCGACTGAGGGAGGTTTGTGTTGGTCGCTTCGGGGTAGTCAGAGTCCGAATTCTTTGAGCTGCATGGTTTGAAAGACAAGGTCAGCCCTGGACGACTCGTACAGAATTCCAAGTGTATTGTCATCTATCATAACGAGTGAACTGTATGCACCACCTTCCTCGTCAAGCAGGATCTGCTTGGCCCATGTTGTTCCGTCGTCGAGGCTCATCTGAACGGTCATGTTTTTTCTTTGCGATTTGTGGTGAGGATTGGAGAAAAATAACACAGTTCGGTCGTTGCTCAGACGGTGGGAGATCAGGCTGCCCATGCACACAGGCTCAGGGAGGGAACCATGGTCAGAGTTGTGTACCGTCCAGTGAGTACCAAGGTCAGAAGTAATGCTCACCGCTCGGCCATTTGTTTCTGATTTGTCTTGACGGTTTCGATTGTCGCGGCTGTTGAGCATAAGTGACCCATCAGACAGTTCCACGACAGCAGACTCGGTCGTATTTGATCGAGCAGGGCTGGATACCGTCCATGTTTTGCCATGATTGTTGCTCCACGTCAGATTGGAAAACGGTGTGCCAGCCGCATCGCGACCCTGGGTTGGAATCACTAAGAGTCCACTGGAACACGTGATGCCGTTGCCAGGCGCTGGTGCAAACAGGAACCATTCAGGGTTTTTGAGTTGGGACGTCCAGTTTTCAGGTTGGGTCCATGTCTTGCCGTCATCGTGTGACCGCACAGCCATGAATTGTGATGATTGTGCTGGGTCAATTCCAGGTTCAGAACCACCTTCTCGCCATTGATGTGTTCCGGGTTTTGCGTGAGTCCATAAAGCCGTCACAAAAATGTCACCTGTGGTTGTATCGATCAGAATGTTTGGGTCTGAGCACCCGTTCTGATCCTGCGGCAGACCTCCAAACTCTCCCATGTCCATGATCGGTCGGGGAGATTCCCAGGTTTGACCACCGTCCGTGGAACGAGATAAGCCGATGTCGATATGTGCTTGAAGATCTCGCCGGCTGGTATATCGCATGTCATAGACGGCGAGTAATGTTCCGGTCTTCGTTCTGGCAATCCCAGGGATACGAAATGTATGGCAGCCAAAGTCACCCTGACGATGAATGACAACATAAGGGCGGTCTTTATCTGCTGAGAAACACGGTTGCGAACAGATTGCGATGCCTATGATCACAAAGAAATTGAAAGCAAGTCGAATCATTAATAATGGCTTGTGCTGTTATGGAACTTGATTGGTTGTGTTCTCTAATTCATTGATTGCTCTATTCGCGACTCGAACAATGTACTTGTTCGGCTGGTTCAGCAATGACTGCTTTAAAGAGGGGAGTGCAGGGCGGGCCTCGTCGTCCATTTCATCGAGAACAATTGCTGCAGCGAGTCGCCCCCATTGATGATCACTTTTCAGCTCGGCCTCAAGGACCGGGAGTGCCTCTTCGGGAGAGCCAAGTTTGGCAACCGCCCTGGCTGCTGCGATGCGTACACTCGGTGATGGGTCGTCGAGGCATTCTGCGACACGTATGAGCGTGCTCTTGGCTGGGGCACCGATATTTCCAATGCCCGTTGCTGCCCAGTACCGTATTGATGGGTCCTTGTTGTTTAGGGCATCAAGAAGTTGCGGAATGCGTGCCGGCCCGTCAGACGCAGATGTGGCAATCTCGACGAGTGTTGCGAGGCGATTTTCGACAGGTGAGTCTCCGCGATTACCGTGCAATATTTCGAACCGTGAGCCCGCATCGTGCTCAAGAATTTCAATCTCGGCCTCTGGGATCAGTCCGATATCGCCAATCTTGTTTTGCCACACGGAGAGTGCGTGCCGCATTTCACCAAGCCTTTGAGAAAACGCCGGATCATCTACAAGGTTATGTATTTCAAACGGATCTGCGTGTGTGTCATAGAGTTCTTCAACCGGTTTCTCTTTGGCTGAAAATAATGCCATCACCGGTTCAAGCTGACCGGAGGCTTCCTGCTTGCGAATCTCTTGCATCGTCGCACCCTTCTCGGGTGTATTCATGTATTGATAGTATGGCTTGAGTGGTTCGAAATTTCGTATGTACCGATACTGTGTATCTCGGACTGTTCGGATGATGTCATACCGTTCATCCATTCTGTCACGTGCGCCGTAGACAAACTCTCTCGGTGGGCTGAGATGAAGCCCAAGGAATGCTCTGCCTTGCAAATAGGAAGGTGGGTCAATACCTGCAATGTTGAGAACTGTGGGCGCAAAATCAACGGAGCTGATCAGTTGGGTGTCTGTTGCGAGAGAGGGAGTGTCGAGTGACTTGTGAAAGTTTTCAGGAACACGAATGATTAATGGAATATGCGTTCCCGAGTCGTAGAGCCAACGTTTGGCTCGTGGAAGCCCGACACCATGGTCAGACCAGTACATAATGATTGTATTGTCATATTCACCAGCGTCTTTAAGTTGCTGGATAAGATCGCCTGCCCAGGCATCCATGGCGGTAATAAGTTCGTAGTTACGTTTCCAGTCTTCTCGGGTGATGGCGGTGTCTGGGTAGTAAGGAGGAAGTGTTGTAAGTTCTTTTGGGCTCTGCCGCTGAGAAGGTACGAGTTCTTCGGTGACTGATGTATATTTTGACTCTGAAGCAATTCCGCTTTCGTGACACCCTGTGAAATTGAAGACAGCAAAAAACGGTTGTGATTTTTGAGGCCGATTCTTCCAGTGTCCCTTCGCGCCAGAAACGTCCCATATCTCTTTTTTTGCTGGTTTTGAAAACTGATAATCGGTCTTGCTGTTATTTGTGCAGTAATACCCAGCCTCTCGAAGAAGTACAGGGAACGGTTTCAGCCATGTTGGAATTGTTGCGTTACAACGCATGTGATGCGTTCCGATACTATTTTGATACATCCCTGTAATGATTGCCGAGCGACATGGCGCACAAACTCCAGCGGTTGTAAAAGCATTGGTGTAGCGAGTACCTTCTTTGGCGAGCATGTCGAGGTTGGGCGTGATGGCGTGTGGGTCACCATAGCAGCCAAGATGCGGACTGATGTCTTCGCACGAAATCCACACAATATTGGGTTGCTCAGACATCGCAACTGATGAAAGCATGTATGGCGCAATGACGAACAGAGCAATGAATAGACGAGACATTCAAGCGGCTTTCTATCAGGGTGACGGGTTTTGTTCTGGTTTCCGGTAAAGAAATGCATCTGACGTGAGAAGTGATGTAAGCAGGGCCTTCATGCTGCCGCCACTCGATTTGTATGCCTCGTGTGCATCCTGAAGAACAACGCGGTCGTGGAGTGTTTCATTTCGTCCCATCCAGAATCGAAACGCATGGCGTACGAACACTTGCTCTGCGCGTTCGCTGGTAGCAAGGCGTTGGATAAGGTCGAGAGCATTTTCAACTGGACCATCGAGATTTTCATCACCAGAATGAATAATTTCACCGGTCGTATCTACAGGTCGTTCAAGTTCTGATGTTCGGAAGAGTCCTGCGTGGTTATACATTTCGAACGGAAGGCCAAGCGGGTCCATTTTCTGATGGCATGTCCAGCAATAGTCTTGCTTTGTCACCTCCATTCTTTCACGCAAGGTTTTCGTGGGTGCATCTGGAAGCATGGCATCAACAGTGATAGGCACGTCAGGAAGACCACCGCCGAGAAGTCGCTCCTGAATCCACCGACCTCGCCGGATCGCATGATTGTCCATAGCATCGGAATGAGAAACGAGCCAACTTGGATGGGTGAGAACGCCCAAACGCTGGCCTTCAGGTGCCTGAGTTAACATTCGCTTTGGACTGAGTGATCCGGCACCAAAGCTACGATGGCTGACTCGTGCGAAAATATCAGTCCCTTCGAAGAGTGCCTCCTCTACGTTCACATTAATCGTCGGGGCTTGTCTCGGGTTTTTCTTTTTCGGTGGCTCTTTGCCAGGGTTCGCTGCTATCCAGGCGTTTCGCTCAGCTTCTTCCTGAAGTTTTTGTTTCTCAGCAGCTTTTTTCACCTCTTTTTGTAGGGCTACTCTAGCCGCCTTGGTTCGGGGCTGTCCAAAGTACTCACTGTCATTTTTTGTAACAATTACTTTTTGTGTGGTCAGTAGTTGTCGCAGGACGTCACGGTCCTCCTTGAGAATCAACTCAATGAGTCGGTCGGTGCTTGCTGAGGCCTCGAACATTGAGCGATAGTGACGTCCCCTGGTTTTTCCACTGATACCCGTTGTTATTAGAGACCGGGTATCCTTGCAGATATATCCTCCTTGGTCGTAGTCAAAGTACTCTCTGAAAAATTGCAGGATCCGGGGTTTTCGGATGCTGTCATCTGCAAGCATTCGTTGTACTTCACGCTCGACATCGTCTCGAGTCCGCATGGCGGCGTTGAGGACACTTTTCTTGAGATCCTCATCTGGCTTGATGTATCGAAGTGCATGATTTACGGCCAGTCCGAGTTCCCAGTCTTGAAGCATGATCCGTCCGAATGCATCGGGTGTTCCATATTCAACAAGTTCAGGACGAAAGAGTGCATCACGGTCAAGGAAAATCGCTGAGAGACCTAGTACGGCACCGTCTTTCTGGCCGAGTTTGTGAACCGATTCTCTAACAATCGTCACATAGCGATCAGATTCAGATGGCTGTGGTGGCCGAAACGTAAGTGCTTCAAACAGATAGTCGACGGCCTTTCTCAGGCAATCGTCTGTTGCAGAAGGTGTGTCTATCGCTGGGATGACTGGTGTTAACGGTCGGACAGTCTTCGTGCTGTAGACCAGGCTCGATGGAAGCCCGCGATTGTCACCTGGCACATACTTTTTGAAGTAGGCGGCTGGGTCATCGGTAATCTGCTGAGGTGCAGCTATGCTTAGAGGTCCATAAGCCATGTAGCGCAGAATGTCACTCGCCGTACTCAACAGTTGCGTTGCTTCTGCGCTGTTTACAGAGTATAGATCAGGATAATTTTCAAAGCCATGCTCTCGTGCTGACGACAACACGGAAGGAATGCTTTTGACAGCCGTCGCGTAGGCAACCGTGCCACCTTGCCATTTAGTAATTCGGTCTGTACCAAAGTAAAGCTTCAGTTCCCCACCATGGTTTGTTGGTACCTCATCGCCATGTGTTCGAAGGCCAGGTTTGCTTGCATCGTAAGCAGGCTCCGTGTTGATCAGTTCATTAAGCCGGGCGATATGCTCTTGAGGAGTCACTCGCCAAAGTCGTGCCGGTGAAAATGTTGGTTCGATTTCGATATCGTCAGGGAGTGGGCCGAATAAAAGATCGTGAGCGATGAAGTTTCCTTTTGTTGGATCACGATGAGCTCGGAAGCCACCGCTCTCCGTCATGGTCGCGTCGAGGTTGTGCACAACCCAGTCCCTGAATCGAAGTCGGTCTGAGACTGACGGTTGTTCGGCTTCTTCAGGTGGCATTTCCTGAAGTGAAACCTGTGCCCAGATAGACCTCCACGTTGTTGCGTTTGCTTCATCCATGGCACCAAGAGTATCGAGTGACAAGCCGGCCTCAGGTTCACTGCCGCTGTGGCAATCCAGGCAATGCTCATTCAGGAACGGCTCAGCGAATGACTCGAAATTTGCGGGCACAGTACTGCCGGGAATGTACCGATCGGATGCAAGACATGGCAGCATAAAAATTATGCAGAGTGAGGAAACGCACAAGCGAATGACATGTTGCAACTGATCGTTATCGGATGATGAACAAGTCAGCTTTGTTCTCCGGATCGTCATGCCAAGATATCTCCGAGAACACCGTTGCCGGTATCGAAAGTCCTGGCAAGGCTGTCAGACATGTTGAATCGCTCGCATTGGCTGCCTGCCGTTTGCAAGAGCGTCGTGTACAGCGAGTTAATTGGTCGCTTTCCGTCAATCTGTGTGAAACAGCCAGTCTTAAAGGCACCGTCAAAGTTGCCAAGGAGCATCACAGGCCAGTTTGCCCCATTGGTATGTTGTTTGTCTGCGTTGTTGCTGGTGTAGACGATGAGGGTGTGGTCCATCATTGAGCCGCTTCCCTCTGGAATCGTGTCAAGTGTTTCCATAATTTTGACAAGCATTCGTGAATTGTATTGACGAATTTTGATCCAGATTGGATTGTCCGGTTGGTCCATGTGACCAAGGTTGTGTCCCTGTTCCTCGACGCCTAAACCTTTCCAAGCACCAAAGATTTCGCCACGGCCGGATCCGATGGTAAGGGTATTTGTAATTCCAGATGCAAGTGCTGAAAGACCAAGGCTTAGCAATCTGTCATGCCAGTCAGTTTCGTGCTCTGGGGTCGCGTACAACTCGTCAACGTTCGGTGCGAATGTGCTGAGATGGTCAGACACCTGCCCAAGTTTCTCGCGCAGGCTGTTTAGGTCTTGGAAGCCGTTCACAAATTGCTGATAGCGAGTTTGTTCAGCACGAGGCAGATTCATACCACCTTGTGTTGCCTGATTTTGAATCTGATCCAAAAGGTAGGAACGTGCTTCAAACTCTTTGCGAATTGCACCGTCTGATATGCCACCGAATAACAATTGGTAGAGGTGGTTGGGGTTGGAGTACATGAATATCGGCTGATCCGGTCCGCTTGCCGAAAGAGTGGCAACGGTTGGCTTGTTCTTCATGTTCTCCAGCGAATCCATGCCGATACAAAGATGGGGCAGGAGTGTTTCGGGCAGGGTCTTACTGAGTTCATAATCAATCGTTGATCCGCGGGGTGCCACGCCGTCACCGCCACGATATCCACCAAGCGCACCAAAAAACGCACTGTGTGATGGACTCGTATGTTGCCCATGGAGACCATTGATGATGTGCAGTCGTTCTTTGTATGGCTCTAATGGCTGGATAGGTTCTGGTAATGCATGACGAGCAAGTGAGCAGTTGCCTGAAACCCCAGTTGGTATACAAGTCTTTGGATCAAAGCCCTGGTTCTGCAAAAAGAAAATAATTCGCTTTGGGAGTCTCGCTGCTCCCGTCAAGGAAGAACTGGCGAGTAACGGGAGTGGCGAACCACCGAGACCTAAAGCTGTACCAGCACCTGCTGCAATGCCTTGGAGTATCGTTCGTCGACTTAGCATAAGAGAGCTTCCATGGATTGGTTTGAAGGTGTGTTAGGGAGCACTGCACTAGCGCTTTTTTTTCTTAGGTTTCTTTTTGTGTACTGCAGGAAAGTATGGAGAATCTGTTCGTGCTGTAGCAAGAAAGGTCTCGAGCTTTTGAACTACTGCAGTATTATCGGTAGCAACATTCTGTTTTTCTTGGGGATCATTTTTCAGGTCATACAGTTCAAGTGGTTCTTCAGTTCCAAAACGGATTCCTTTCCAGTCACCAAAGCGAACAGCTTGCTGAAAGGGCGAATGGATCTCCCAATAGTGCATGTCGCGTGGCTTCTGTGCGTTACCCATTAAAGTCGGTACGACCGAAATGCCATCTAGATTTTCATGAGTTTTCGCACCACCCAACTCACACAGCGTAGGATAAACATCCCGCATATCCCAGATGAAAGAACTTTTTTCCCCGGCCGGAATACCGCCAGGCCACCGCACAGCCATGGCAGCGCGAATACCACCTTCATAGAGCAATCTTTTGGTTCCCCGAAGGCCACCAGCGCTATCGATTGCCTTTGCGAACGGGGCGTTTGGTCCGTTGTCTGACGTGTAGAACATAATTGTATTCTGGTCGAGTTCTAGTTCTTTCAACAGATCAAGAATCTTGCCGACCATCTGATCAGTTCGCGTAATCATGGCGGCGTAATGCTGGACCTGTTTGCTGCCCGGAATGCCTTCGTACATTGCAAAGGCGGGATCAGTTTCTGGAATGATATAGGCCCCGTGCGGTGGTGTTACTGCCAGGTAGAGAAAGAAAGGTTTGCTTTTGTTTTGCCGGATTAATTCAAGAGCTTTTTTCTCTTGTTCATATGGGATGTAGGTTTCTTTTTTCTTATTTTGATTTCCCGGAACCGATACCATCTTTCCGCCATCCCAAATCTCATCTGGAAAATGGTCATGGGCATGGACCTGATCAAGATAGCCGTACCAGTAATCAAAGCCTTGTTTTTCAGGAACTCCTGCCGAGCCAGGGTTACCGAGGCCCCACTTGCCAACACCAGCAGTGAAATATCCGACGTCGTGAAGCGCTTCAGCAACGGTCACATCACTATCTTCAAGAAACACAAGTGGTCGACCATTTTTGTTACTCAACTCTTGTGTCAGTGCCTTCGCGGTATTGTCTCGGCGTCGGCAATGTCCAGTATGAAGGCCCGTCATTAACACGCATCGTGTGGGTGCGCAGACAGCAGATCCTGAATAGTGATTTGTGAAGGTCATGCCCTCAGCACACAAGCGATCAAAATTTGGTGTTTTTATGTAAGGTGATCCAAAAGCACCAAAGTCACCGTATCCAGCATCATCGAGCATGAGGTAGATAATGTTGGGTTTGTGCCGGTCTGCATGTGCAGCACATGCATTGGAGGCAATGGCAAGAACTCCAATAAGAAGAACACCAGTGAGAGACCGGTCCCTTGATTGACTCATCCCAGAGCACCTTTGTTTATGTGCCCGATGGTTGGGCACTGGTATGTTTGAAATTCCCCGAACGCCAGCTTTAACTAGTGCTATGTAGTGTGAGTAGCATCATTACAGTATTCAAGAAGAAAGCATACGGTTCTTTTGCTCTATGTTTTGTGTCCTGGTTGTGGGCGGGTGAAATGTAACTTGATTTGGTCTTCAATTTGGGGGACATGAATCCATAAGTGCATTGCGAGGAGAGCATAAAACCCGCGGCTTGTGAGTGAACCAAAGATGGGGTGGTGAACTTTGGCGGGGGCAGTCAGAGCAAGTCGGTTGGGTAGATCTTCGACTTCCTTGGCGTGCTCGTAAAAACGAGTGACAACTTCTTTGCTCACGCTCGATATATCATCGAATCGACTGATATCACCAAGTTCGGGTGACTCGCCACGCTCCAGAGCAGTTATGAGATGGAGGATCTGCACATGCACCAGATCAGTGTGTTCGATTGTCATAAAGACCGACCAGTCCAGCATCATTTGAGTGAGTCCAGTTCGCGGAGCTACCCGACTCCGGGCCTCGAGTACGTCATCTGGCACTCCTTCAAGAAGTTCTTTAATGCGGGCAACACCTCTGGTGAATGATCTGCGATTGCTCGCAATGGATCGGCTGCCATAGCCAATCCAATACGCGATGCGGGCAACAAAAACCATCATGGCAATACCTATGTTTCTTTTTTATTGTGTCGGTCTGGCTTGGAAATATACCTTGGGGCGAACATGAACTGCAGTAGGGTCATCTATAGGCATTGGTGTTCGTGCTGATGTCTTGGGTGATTCTTAAGTGACTCCTAAACAATAGCCTTGAATGATTGTGCGACGAAGAGGGCAGGGTTGAGAACGCGTTGAAATGAGTGGTTGTGTGTCAGGAGGAACGAGCCGATCACGTCCGGCGTTGCTGAAAAGTACAAGTTATTTCCTTTCATCTCTATCTATTAGTAGTATGGGCTTCACTCGTGCTAGGCAGTTTCTTTTGCACTCACTAAATGCATGTTGGTAGATGTCACAATCTCATACAAATCGTCCCACGTTTGCAAAGGGTAAATCTCGCGTGCCTCGGTGGACGGTAGGTGACGTCATTGACTTCGAAGAAGCGGAGCAGAAGACGCTCTCAAGTCAGGATGCCGAGAGTGTGTTGCGAGAAGATGGTAAGACACTTTCAAGGACCTTTGCAGAGCAGGGTTTTTCAGAAGTTCCTCGAGCCGCACTGTGTCATGCCTGGCTTTCACTTGCCAGAAGTAGGGATTCGCAGCTCTTTGGATCGGGCATTGATCGAGTTTTCAGCGTGCTGAGGAGTACATCGTGGGTCATGGGAATTGTGTTGGGTTGTCTCGCTGTTCCCGCCTACCTCGCATACAAGGGTGAAAAACCTATCAATGTGATGGTGGTTTTCTTTGGGTTGATTGTTCTTCCCTGGGTAATAACTGGCGGAAGTCTGTATTTTTCCGTGTGGTTGCGAGGTGGTTCATCGAAAGGGAGTGTCGGTGCAGGTATTGCGTTTCTGGTTTCTCGCCTGTCACCGGAATGGAGAGCCAGCTGGAGTGATCTAAGAAGGATTCTTAGGGAACATGGAAAACGGATTGCAAGTATTTCATCTGGGTTGTTTTTTGGATTCACTCAGCAGGTTGCTTGTGGGTTTGGTATCGGTGCATTACTCAGCATTCTTTTTCATGTGACAGTTTTTGATCTTGCCTTTGGCTGGGAAAGCACCCTGAGTATTGGTGCGGAGTTCATGTGTTTCTTTGCAAATGTCATTTCAGCGCCGTGGGCCTGGTTGTGGGCAGCAAGTGTCCCCAGTCTAGAGCAGGTTCGTGAGAGCCGGTTCTCATATCTCGCAGGCATGGAGGCAGCAAGTGTGAACGCTACACGGTCGTGGTGGCCGTTTATTGTTGGCAGCCTGATGTTCTATGTTGTCATTCCACGTTTTCTTCTTGTTGTATATGCCAGCTGGAAAACCTCGAGGCGATTGTCCACACTCGACTTCACTCGTACCCAAGATAGTGCCCTGATTCGACGTCTCAGTGGCCCCTTGTTTCAAACAGAAGAACCTTCACAGACCGGGTTTCTCGGAGAGAGTGCGGAGGTGCAACCGCCATCATTTCCTATCGATGGTGAGTGGAACCTGTTGCTTGGTGAGGGTCTTCTTCAAAGTGATGAAGACGTTCGCGCACAGGTGGAAACTGCATTGCGTGGGAAAATAAAATTTCTTGCCCATATTGAAGTTGACTATGCCGATGGGAATGAGCATGTCTTGAAATCATTATTGAAATCAAAAGATGGTGTGGTTATTGCAATACCGGCAGAGATCAATCCTGTCGACGCCATAGCGGTGACACTT
>ERZ802830.180-NODE-180-length-61556-cov-8.18549_pt1 | contig 61556 bp, 58 predicted proteins | sample MGYA00345654_ERZ802830 | MGnify/ENA primary metagenome ERZ802830 (study PRJEB30503, sample SAMEA104212375) | marine metagenome | biome: Westerlies Biome; feature: [SRF] surface water layer (ENVO:00010504) within the epipelagic zone...; material: water...
CCTTTTTTGAAACCCTTCATATTTTTATGAAGGGTTTTTTTATTTATAACGTTTTAGTTATGAACTTGTGATTAAATTTATTTAAAAAGACTGTCCACTATAGTCATTATACCTTTAAACATGAAGTAGATTGCCAATAAACAACATGTTATTCCAATAATGAGTAATGGAATAAAAAGCGGTTTGGATTGATTAGAAAAGGCAATATAAGTTAGTGTAGGTCCTATAAACATTAAAAATAAGGTTCCTAATAGGATTTTTAAACCTTTAACTAAAAGTGATTTATTGGTTCTTTTTTGACTCATTAAAGTAATTTATAGCAGCTCTCACGTTTTTATGGACATTTAGTAGAGTTAAGGCTTCATCTTTTGAAATTTTTAATTCATTTTGAATCATTTTAATACCCCTATCTATAAGTTTATGATTACTTAATTGCATATCTACCATTTTATTGCCTTTAACACGACCTAATTGTATCATTAAGCTAGTAGAGATCATATTAAGTATCATTTTTTGGGCTGTACCAGATTTCATTCTTGAACTACCTGTTAGAAATTCAGGACCAACCTCAACTTCAATAGGAAATTTAGCAACTTGGGCTAAAGGAGAACCAGGGTTTGACGTGATACAACCAGTGATAATATTCTCAGTGTTGCATTTTTCTAAAGCATGTATTACATAAGGTGTAGTTCCTGATGCAGCTATGCCAACAACAACATCATTTGAACTTATATGTTGTGCTTTTAATTCTTGCCAACCAAGAGTTTGACTGTCTTCAGCGAATTCAACAGCATTTCTAATAGCTTTGTCGCCACCAGCTATCAAGCCAATTACAATATTATTATCAACACCAAAAGTAGGAGGACATTCTGAGGCATCTAATATTCCTAATCGACCACTGGTTCCAGCTCCAACATAAAACAGTCTACCGCCGTTTGAAACCTTATCTACTATATTTGTCACGAGGACTTCTATCTGAGGTAAAGTTTTTTCTACTGCATCTGCAACTTTTTTATCTTCATTATTTATTGAGGATAATATTTTGCTAACAGGCATATCTTCAAGTTTGTCATGAAGTGAATCTTGCTCTGTTATTTTAGTAAATTTTTTATTCATTGTATTCTTGAGAACCCCCGTCTTCGGTAACTGTATATTCTACCGTATCTGTTTCAGAAAGTCTAAAAAAACCAAAAGGGTAGTTATCTTCATCACTTTTATTAACTATGTTTCCTCTAACTGTAGCGGGTGTAGTAGAAAATGGTCCGCCAGCCCCATCTGCAGTTTGACTTAAAAGTAAGAACATAAATTGGTAATAGCGTTTAGAACACCCTAAATTTTTTAATCGAAGTTTATCCCCGGTTCTTAAAGTATCTGAATTATAAAAGTTTACACTAAAGACTTGATTGTTACTTCCGTCAACAAATTGGTCATCACCAACCCCATAGATATATTCATCTTTTCTAATAAAATATTCTTCAAAAAAGTAGTAATTCTCAACACCAGGCGTGTCCAAATCTTTTAAAAAGGCTTTAATCTCTATATCCTCACCAGTAAAACCGGTATCATTAGTTTGTTCAACACGATCTATCTCAGAAGCAGGAATAAGCGTTTCGCTACCAGAGTATATTTGTCCTTTATATTCAATTTCTAGAGTATAAGATTCATTTAAAACAGGGTTAAATGTTGATGTAGTGTATAAACCAGTGTTGTTAATTTCGTTAAAATTAAAAATGTCATTATTTGAATTTATAATTTGAACATTAGCCCCTGATGCAGGTAATGTTTCATTTTGATAATAAGGGCTAGAAAGTGTAAGCTTTATTTCTTGATTTTTTCCATCAGTTCCTTTCTCCCAGTTAATGCCTGCATCAATTACTAGTCTTTGTTGCCCATCATTTAAATCAAGTTCGATAACTTCTTCACAGGAAAACATGAAGATTACTAAAAATGCATATAGGTATTTAATATTATTCATGTGATTAAAATTTAAAATTATAAGTTACAGATGGGACAACGCCAAAAATGGATAATTTTACGGCTTCGTTTTGCCTTGAATCCTCATTTTGCCCAAAGCTAATGGAATTAGCATTCATTCTGTTGTATACATTATAAACACTGAATACCCATTCGCCCTTAATTTTTTTATTGGGTTTATTAGGTTTGTATATCGCAGAAACATCTAACCTATGATAGGATGGTAGTCTACTGGCATTACGTTGTTCAAAAATGGGAACGGTTACGTTATTATATTGGTATTGTCCTTCTGGAAACGTAGCTGCTAATCCTGTTTGAAAAATAAAATTTGATGCCAATGACCATTTTTTATTGATTTCAAAGCTGTTTGTTAATGATATATCGTGGGTTTTATCATAGGGCGTGGAATACCATTGGCTATTATTAATCCCTGATTCTTCAGGAGTTCTTCCTTTGGTAAGTTGCTCTGACTTTGATAAGGTGTAAGATAACCATCCTTTGAAGCGTCCTTCGGTCTTTTTAAATAAAATTTCTAAACCGTAAGCTCTTGACTCTCCGTTAAGAATAACTTGTTCAATAGCATTATTTCCAATTAAATCTGCACCATCTACATAATCAATCCTATTTTGAACATCTTTATAGAAACTTTCAATCTCTAAAGAATAGGTATTATTAAACCTTTTAAAATAACCTATTGCAAATTGATTTAATAACTGTGGATCTATAAATTCGCCTGAGGGTGTCCATACATCTAAAGGATTAGGTGAATTTGTGTTAGAGAGTAGATGAATATACTGAGCCATTCTATTGTAACTCGCTTTGATAGAAGCATTATTTGTTAGTGCATAAGAAATTGCTGCTCTAGGTTCTAAGTTATTAAAACTCTTTATTACATCTGATCTTTCATAAGCTTTACTTCCAATAATATTTCCTGTTTCATAAATACCTTGTTCTTGGTTAAAAACAACAGTATTATTATTCTCATACACATTGATGTATTCTTGACCTAATCTTAAGAAGTTACTATATCTTAATCCTGCATAAAAAGAAACTTTATTAGATACCTTATAATCAGCTCCAAAATATGCAGCTGATTCAAGTGCGTATTTTTTAGTTAATTCATCGGGTTGAACAGGAGAATTTTGAGTTGTAGGTTCTATAATACCTGGATTGAAGTCATAGTATATACTATTTACACCATACTCTAATTTTAATTTATTAGAGATATAGTTTTTAAAATCATATTTAAGATTAAAATTCTTGATTCCAGAAGTCCAGTCAAATTCAATAAATCCAAGGTTTAAAAAGTAATCGTAATCAGAATAAATTAAAGATAAATTACTGAATAGTTTATCATTGTGAATATGATTCCATCTCAGGTTATAAAACATATTTCCAAAGGAATTATTAAACGTACCAGGAATTTTAAAAACATCTCTACCCCAATAGGTAGATAAATATAAACTGTTATTGACGTTTAGTTTATAGCTTAACTTAGTATTTAAATCATAGAAATAAGCTGTGTTATCAAGGTCAAAAAGTGGAAGAAATAAATGGGCATAACTACTTCTACCACCTACCAAAAAAGATCCTTTTTCTTTTTTAATAGGACCTTCCAGAAGTAATCTACTGGAAATAGATCCAATGCCACCACTTCCATGGAATTCATTTTTATTTCCTTCTTTTTGATAAATGTCTAAAACAGATGAAACACGACCTCCATATCTAGCTGGAATTCCACCTTTATATAATTTGAGGTTTTTAATTGCATCAGGATTAAAAACTGAGAAAAATCCAAATAAGTGCGAGGAGTTAAATACATTGGCTTCATCTAATAGAATTAAATTTTGATCTGCAGCGCCTCCACGCACATTAAATCCTGAAGTTCCTTCGCCTCCATTAGTAACTCCTGGAAGAAGGGTAATTGATTTTATGATATCAACTTCTCCAAAAACTACAGGCATTTTCTTTATAGTTTCAATAGCCAATGTGTTCACACTCATTTCAGGATTTTTGATTTTAACACGTTCAATATTTTGTTTTAATACGACTTCATCAAGATCTTCTGTGGCTTCTTTTAACGATATGTTATAGCTAATATTTTTATCGAGATTTATATTGGTTTTAATTGATTCAAACCCTAAGTAGCTAATTTCTATATTGTAATTTCCTTTAGGTAGTGTTAGAGAATAAAAACCATATTCATTAGATGTGGTCCCTGTTTGAAGTTCAGGAATAATGATATTGACTCCAATTAAGGATTCTAAACTTGATTGATCTTTTACAGTTCCGGTGAGGGTAAATTTTTCTTGGGAGTAGGTTAATAAAGTCGAAATGAGACTTAGGAGCAATAAATGTTTTTTCACTAGATTTTATTTTGAAATAAAAGTAAAAAAAAGCTCCTTTTATAAGGAGCTTTTAACAGTTACTTGCGATTTGTTTAACATTTTATTCAGTAGAGAATTTAATGTCTCACTTGGTCGCATAGATTTTATGACTTCAGACTCATCAGGGAGGTAATAACCTTTTAAATCAATTTTGTACCCTTGGATATTATTGAGTTCATCAACAATTTGGTGTTCGTTGGTAAGAAGACTGTTATATACCTCTGTGAATTCTTCTTTTAACTCTAATTCATTGTCTTGAATTGCAAGAGCCTCAGCCCAGTAAAGTGCCAAATAAAAGTGACTTCCTCTATTATCTAGCTCATATACCTGTCTAGAAGGGGATTTTCTGTTATTTAATAGCTTTTCAGTTGCAACATCTAAAGCATCTGCCAAAACTTGTGCTTTTTTATTGTCATTAGTCTGACTGTAATGTTCTAAGGATACAGCAAGCGCTAAAAATTCACCTAAAGAATCCCACCTCAAATGATTTTCTTTTTCAAACTGCTGAACATGCTTTGGAGCAGACCCTCCAGCACCTGTTTCAAATAATCCTCCACCATTCATTAAAGGTACAATAGATAACATTTTTGCACTAGTACCAACTTCTAAAATGGGAAATAAGTCTGTTAAATAATCTCTAAGTACATTTCCTGTTACAGATATTGTATCTTCTCCGTTTTTAACACGATTAAGGGTAAAACTTGTAGCCTTTTCAGGTGAAAGAATATGATATTCAACTCCTGAGATGTCGTGATATGTAATGTATTTATTAACCTTTTTTATTAATTCAGCATCATGAGCACGGTCTTGATTTAACCAGAACACTATTGGAGTATTTGTTGCTTTAGCTCTATTAACAGCTAATTTAACCCAGTCTTGGATGGGTGCATCCTTAACTTGACACATTCTCCATATATCTCCAGTTTCAACATTATGAGAAATAAGTGTGTTCCCCTTAGAATCAACAACTTTAACTATTCCATCAGCAGTTAGTTCGAAAGTTTTATCATGGGATCCGTATTCTTCTGCTTTTTGAGCCATTAACCCTACATTAGGAACAGTTCCCATGGTAGTTGGGTCAAATGCACCGTTAGCTTTACAGAAATCAATTGTTGCTTGATATATAGCGGCGTAGCTGCTGTCAGGTATGATGGCTTTTGTGTCTTGTAGTTGTCCTTCATGGTTATACATTTTTCCTGAAGTCCTAATCATTGCAGGCATTGATGCATCAATGATTACATCGCTTGGTACATGCAAGTTCGTAATTCCCAAATCAGAATTAACCATTGCTATATCTGCATTGTTTGCCAATTCTTCATTGATATCATTTATAATAGCATCTTTAAGTTGTTGGGGTAGTGTTTCTATTTTTTCAATAACATTTCCAAAACCATTATTAGGGTTGATACCTAATTTATTAAATGTTTCGTGATGTTTATTAAATACATTTTTAAAGTAGGTCTTAACAACGTGACCAAATATGATAGGATCAGAGACCTTCATCATAGTTGCTTTCATATGAAGTGAAAGCAAAATATTATTATTTTTAGCGTCTTGAATTTGCTTATCAAGGAAATTTAAAAGTGCTTTTTTCTGCATTACAGTAGCATCAATAATTTCCCCTTTAAGAACAGATAAATTTTCTTTTAATAGATTTATATTTCCAAATTTATCCTCAAAAATAATACTTAAATTATAAGATTCTTTTAATGTTATTGACTTCTCATTATGACAAAAATCACCACTATCCATAGTAGCAACGTGAGTTTTAGAGTTTGATGACCAAACACCCATGGAGTGAGGGTGGTTTTTTGCATAGTTTTTTACTGCTTTAGGAGCTCTTCGGTCAGAGTTTCCTTCTCTTAAAACAGGATTAACTGCACTACCTTTAATTTTATCATATTTTGATTTGATAATTTCTTCATCTGTATTTGAAGGATTATCTGGGTAATCAGGCAGGTTATAACCTTGATTTTGTAATTCTAAAATTGTAACCTTAAGCTGTGGAATCGAAGCACTGATATTTGGGAGTTTTATAATATTAGCTTCAGGGCGTTTTGCTAATTCACCTAGTAAAGCTAGAGCGTCTTCATGTTGTTGATCTTTATCCAAGAATTCAGGAAAATTAGCTAATACTCTGGATGCTAGAGAAATATCTTTAGTTTCTATTGTGATTCCTGAAGATTTAGTGAAAGATTTTATAATTGGTAATAATGAGCGAGTTGCTAAAGCTGGCGCTTCATCTGTTTTAGTATAAATAATTGAAGGCGATTTTACCATGAATCAGTTTTTATATTAAACACTTAGGTTCTTTTAAAGAAATGCAAATATATAAAATTATGATCATGGCTTTTCCTTTATTACTACATAGTTTTATTCAATTTTTAATTTTTATTAAAAGTTCAAAAATATCTAAAAATAAAAAGCCATATTAAAATATTTCTATTCTAATATGGCTTTCTTTTGTGAAGTTTTAATGAATTTGACTTACATCAAACACCTAACTAAAAGTAGGGTTAACGCTTCACGAGTGTTCTTTAAGTCATAATGTAATGACTTGTGAAGCCCTGTGAACCATTTTCTCATACTGTTTCATTGTTCATAAAACAATACTTGATAATCATTCTTCATAACAAAATTTGCTATGTTACCTGCTTTCGCAGGCCTTAGATATAATTCTTTCAGCGCTTACACACTGAATGAGACTATAAATCGGATTTCACTATTTCTAGAAAACTAGGTTTTATAAAAATCAAAGAACGAATGTTTTAAGTTGTTAACTTTCAACAATTCAAATATATAATTGAAATTGAATTATTCAAAAAAAAAAAACATAAAACAATTCACCATTAATTAACTGTAGTTATTAACAATTGTTAATAAAAAAAGCCTTGAGTTATTCAAGGCTTTGATTTTAATGTAGTTAATATTATTTTCTAACTTCTTTGATTCTTGCTTTCTTACCAGTAAGACCTCTGAAGTAGAATATTCTTGCTCTTCTAACTTTACCTTTCTTGTTAACTTCAATTTTTTGGAGTGCAGGTAAATTGATAGGAAAAATTCTTTCTACACCAACAGTACCAGACATTTTTCTGATAGTGAAAGTTTCAGAAGATCCAGTACCTTTTCTTTGAAGTACTACCCCTCTAAAAAACTGAGTACGAGATTTGTCACCTTCCTTTATTTCATAAAATACCGTAATGGTATCTCCTGCACTAAATTCAGGAAATTCATTTTTAGTTACGAATTCGTCTTGAACAAATTTTAATAAATCCATTTTACTTTTTTATAACGTTTATTAGAAGTAACATTCACGATTTTCGCCAGTGGTTAATCCCAAATTGGATGCAAAACTAATATTTTTTATTAAATAAACTATGTTTTGTTTGAAATTATTCATCAAGAAGATCTGGTCTTCTTGATTTCGTTCTTTTGTAAGCTTCATTTTCACGCCATTTTTCAATCTCTGGAAAATTACCACTAAATAGAACATCCGGAACTTTCATGTTTTTGTATTCTCTGGGTCTAGTATAAATTGGTGGTGCTAGTAAGTTATCTTGAAACGAGTCTGTAAGCGCAGAAGTTTCGTTGCCTAATACTCCTGGAATTAATCTAACTATAGCATCACATAGCACTGCAGCTCCTAATTCTCCTCCTGACATGACATAATCACCAATAGAAATTTCTTTCGTAATAAAATGATCTCTTACTCTTTGATCAACTCCTTTATAATGTCCACATAGAATAATAATATTTTTCTGAAGCGATAATTGATTAGCTATACCTTGATTTAAGGTTTCCCCATCTGGAGTCATGTAAATTATTTCATCATAATTTCGCTTGTTTCGAAGTTTACTAATACATTTATCTATAGGTTCTATCATCATTACCATTCCGGCTCCTCCACCAAATTGATAGTCATCTATAGACTTGTAATTATCTGAAGTAAAATCTCTGAGGTTATGAAAATTCACTGTAACAAGACCAGAGTCAATAGCTCGCTTCATTATAGACGCTTCAAAGGGACTCTTGAGTAGTTCAGGAAGTATAGTAATAATATCTATTCTCATATTAGATAATCTGGAGTTCTAAATTATTAATTCTATTGATGTGGATAAGTTAGATTCCTTTCTGTTTATTTATTTCGTCTTGTAGCTGTCTTCTTACTTTTTGCTCGCGTTCTAAAGCTATTCTTCTATGATCTTCGTATTCTTTTTCAAGATCTAATAATTGATTTTTAGCATGTTTAGTTACGCGATTACACTCAATAAATTTATAAATAAGAATTAAAATAATTAAAATTAATACTCCAATGAGTGACCAGATTAATGTGTTATAGATTGATTTAGAAGTTGCTATTCCAAGAAAATTCAACTGGTCTTTTTCTATAGATACAGCCTCATAATTTTTACTTACAACAATTAATTTTGAATTTAACTCGCTAATTTCTGAGTCTTGCTTTTTAATTTTATCATCTTTTAATTTTAAATTATCATTCAAGTTATTGATTGAATCTATGGTATTATTTTTCAGTTGATTCAATAAAACTTTTTTAACGACTTTGTAATCTTGATAATTATTTGATTTTGTAATGAGATAGCCAAACTGTTCTTCAATATTACCTTCATTAATACTTTTAGTTTTATTTTTTTCTTGAGCGTATGTATTTTGAAAATTTAAATTGAAAGCTGTTACAAAAACAAGAATAAGTTTGATAAATTTCATAGGGCTTTGCTTAATTTTTTTGGCAATATAAGGAATAATTTGTTCAGGTATTTATAAAAAAAGCTCCATTAGTGGAGCTTTTTCATGAAAATATTAGCACTCTTTTTTTTCTTATTAATAATAGGTAAAACGTCTTACATTTGAAACATATTTAGCAAGTCTAACAACTTGATGGCTGTAGCCATATTCGTTATCATACCAAACATATATTACTATATTTTTACCTTCGTTACTAACTAAAGAAGCTTTACTGTCATAAATAGATGGAGCTGCACTACCAACAATATCGCTGGATACTAATTCATCATTAATTTCATATTTAATTTGTTCAACCAAATCACCATTCAAAGCAGCTTTCTTAACTATTTCATTTAAATTCGGCAATGTTGTTGCATTTTTAATATTTAGATTTAAGATGGCAAGAGAACCATTGGGAACAGGAACTCTTATGGCATTTGAAGTAAGTTTGTCGGTCAAAACAGGAAGTGCTTTAGCAATCGCTTTTCCTGCTCCAGTTTCTGTTATTACCATGTTAAGTCCAGCTGCACGACCCCTTCTATATTTACTATGAAAATTATCAACTAAATTTTGATCATTTGTATAAGCATGTATTGTTTCTAAATGTCCATTTTCAATTTCTAAATGTTCATGGATTATTTTGAGTACAGGTGTAATAGCATTTGTTGTACATGAAGCTGCAGAACTAATATCTAATTCTTCAGGCGTATATTTTTTATGATTAACACCATATACAATATTGGGAATTTCTTTTCCAGGTGCAGTCAATATTACTTTACTGATTCCAGGGTTTTCAAAATGTTTAGACAAAGACAATTTATCCCTATTAACACCGGTATTGTCTATTAGTAAAGCATTATGTATACCATAACTATTATAGTCTATTGATTTTAAATCATCAGATGAGATAAAATATACGGTTGTACCATTTATAATAAGCGCTTTTTTTGAGAAATCTACTTGAACTGTGCCACAAAAATCACCATGTACGGAATCATACCTCAATAATGACGCTCTTTTTTCAAGAATCTCTTTAGTGATCTTACCTCTGGTTACAACTGCACGTAATCTTAATTGATTTCCAGCTCCAGTTTTAGTCATAATTTCTCTTGCTACCAATCTTCCAATTCTTCCAAACCCGAAAAGAACAACATCTTTAGGAGTCATTTTTTTAACATCATTTGAACTATTTAGCTTTTCAATTACAAAACTTAAGATATTTTTTTCAAGTGGTTCATGTAATTTATATTCAAAAGTTAATTTTCCAATATCTATTCTGGATGGAGGTAAGTCAATTGATTTCAAGGACTTTGTTATTTCAACGGTATCAAATATTGAAATAGGCTTTTCTACAAACTCTTCAGCATATTCATGTAGATTAAGAATTTCACTAACGGTTTTATCAATTAATTGATTTCTAAACAAAACTAGTTCTATAGATTTTTCATACCATAATTCGCTTATGATTTTTATTAAATCTACAGTAGCTTTTCTTCTTTTAGCTTGAAACTGTAATTCTTGTTCATATGACACTGTTATTTCCATTGTGTGAATTTTAATTTAAAGCGACAAAAATACATATTTCAAACGTTTTCGTAGATTATTTGAAGAAAAAAATAGTCCTCTGATTAGAGGACTAAAAATTATTTTGAAACTGTATTGGATTATCTAAAAATAATGCGCTCAATTTCACCTTTTGGGGACATAAATTTGATACTATAAATACTGGTATTATAAGATTGTTTTAAAGCATTAATATCATCAATACTTTCTATATCCCTGTCATTAATACTTAAAATAAAATATCCTTGAGTAATACCTGTGTTTTTTAAACTTTTATTATTTACACGCTCAATTAAAACTCCATTTTTGATTTGGAGTTTGGATTTAACAGAGTTGGAAATGTTCTTTAATTCCATGTCCATGAATTCAACAGTGAAAATCTCAGGTGTAGATAAGGTTACTTTTACTTGTTTCTGTTTATTATCTCTTAGTAATACAATATTAACTTCATCATTAGGGCGTTTGGTTTTTAAATACCCCTTCATATCAGTAAACTTAGTAATCTTGATGTTATCAATTTTTTGAATAATATCTCCATGTTTGATTCCTGCTTTTTGAGCTCCAGAGCCGTCCTCAACAGAATCTACATAAAATCCTTCGGTTTCGTTAATATCAATATTCTCTGAAACAGCACTATTTAATTCAGTACCTCTAACGCCCAAGATGCCATTTTTAACATCTCCAAATTCCATGATATCCTCAACCACTTTTCTAGCTATATTACTTGGAACAGCAAATGAATATCCAATGAATGAATTATTACCAAAAATAGCAGTATTAATTCCTATTAAATCTCCATTAAGATTCACAAGTGCTCCACCAGAATTCCCAGGGTTAACTGCGGCATCTGTTTGAATAAATGATTGGTTTTGTTCACCTGACAAGTCTCTAGATTTAGCACTTATAATTCCTGCAGTTACTGTTGATGTTAAGTTAAAAGGATTACCTACAGCTAGAACCCATTCCCCAATTTTAGCTTCATCAGAATCTCCAAACGTAGTATATGGAAGTGACTCCTCTGTATCTATTTTAAGTAGCGCTATATCTGTTTCTTTGTCAGTACCTATAAGTTCAGCTTTGTAGGATTTATTGTTATTTAGCGTAATTTCAATATCGCTTGCTCTGTCAATAACATGGTTGTTTGTTATGATATAGCCGTCGGGAGAGATTATTACACCACTTCCTGTCCCTACTTGAGATTGTGGAGGTCTTCTATTAAAGAATAAATCTTGAATGGTAACAGGCCCATTATAATTTGTAGTGTTTTTGACATGAACGACTGCATCTATAGTTTTTTCGGCTGCAGAAACAAAATCATTATTTAATGGCAACGCATTTGAAGTATTGTTAACATTGTAATTAGCCGTTTTGAATTCATAATTTGGTTTAGAAGTATTCGTTTGCTCATTATTTATGTTGTTATTTAAAGTATAAATAGTAAGAGCACTTGTCAAAATTGAAACGCATACAATTGAAATGATTTTTTTCATAATTAATTATTTATTTAACTATAATGTCAAAAATATAAATTTATTGAAATGAAAGATTGATTTAACTTTTCTTTAAATGTGTTTTAACTGCCGTTTAACAGCTTAAATTATTTTTCAATATCACTATATTTGTTCACTTTTACATATGGCACAAACTTTTTATAAATATCAGGGAACTGGAAACGATTTTATCTTGTTTGATAACAGGTCTTCTTTTTTTAATAAAACCGATAAATCATTGATTGCAAGATTATGCGACAGGAAATTTGGAATAGGTGCAGATGGATTAATGCTTCTTGAAAAGCATGAACAGTATGATTTTAAAATGGTGTATTTCAATTCTGATGGCAATGAGAGTTCCATGTGCGGTAATGGTGGGCGGTGTATTGTTGCTTTTGCTTTCCATTTAGGTATTGGAGGAAAAAAAATGGAATTTGAAGCTATAGATGGTTATCACAGAGCTCTATTAATTAATGATATTGTAAGTATTGAAATGATTCCAGTAAATCACATTGAACTTTATGATACACATGTTTTTATGAATACCGGTTCACCTCACCACGTAGAGTTAGTAGACAATGTTTCAGAAATTGATGTCTCAAATCAAGGTGCCAAAATTCGTTTTGGAGCGCCTTATTTTGATGAGGGAACTAATGTAAATTTTGTTTCTAAAAAGAATACGGAAAGTTGGTGTATAAGAACCTATGAGCGTGGTGTTGAAAATGAAACTTTATCATGTGGTACAGGTGTTACTGCAGCTGCTTTAGCATTACATAAATTAGGTTTGGTTGAATCCAAACATGTTGGTTTAGAAACTCAAGGAGGTCTTTTGAACGTTTCATTTGAAGAGCATTCAGAAGGTTATAATAATATTTGGCTAAGTGGTCCTGCTAAATTTGTTTTTAAAGGCGAAGTATCATGGTAACATTAAAGGGTAAAAAAGTTTATTTAAGAGCTTTAGAGCCAAATGATCTTGATTTTATTTTCAATATTGAAAATGATGAATCAATATGGGAATTAAGTCATGCTCAAACACCTTACTCAAAGTTTTTGATCAAAGAATATTTAACTAATGCCCACAAAGATATTTATGAGGCTAAACAATTTAGATTTGTTATTTCTGATTATGCAGAAAATGCATTGGGCTTAATTGATCTTTTTGATTTTGATTTTAAAAATAAACGAGTAGGTATTGGCATATTAATTACAAATCCTAAAGATAGAAACATTGGCATTGGTACTGAAACTCTGGACTTGGTTATCAATTATGTGTTTTCAAATTTTGATATGCAACAAGTTTATGCTAATGTACTTGAATCCAATTCAATTAGTTTAAAATTATTTGAATCTAAAGGTTTCACGATTGTAGGATTGAAAAAAAATTGGAACTATTGTATTAAAAGCAGCACTTTCCAAAATGAGTATTTATTACAACTACAGAACAAATAAAGGAAATGTATTTTAAAAAGATTTTATTAGCTATTATAGCTCTTGGTTTAGTTGGATTGGCAGTCTTCGCATATTATGTCAATAAGGTAATGTTTACAGAAAATACTGCATTTGATAATAAAACGGCATATGTCTATATATCCAGAGAAGACTCTTATTCCAAAGTGATTGATCAATTGACCCCATTACTAAAGGATATCAAAACTTTTGATGCTTTAGCAAAGCAGAAAAAATACGATACGCATATAAAATCTGGACGGTTTGTTATTGAGAGGGGTATGAATAACAATGCAATTATAAACTCTATAAGATCAAATAATATTCCAGTAAGAATAAGTTTTAATAATCAACACGATATCGAAAAACTTGCTGTCAGATTGAGTGAGCAGTTAGATTTTTCAGCTCATATTTTTTTAGAATCGGTATTAGATTCTTCTTTTCTAGCTTCAAATAATTTTAAAAGAGAAACCATTCTAGGTATGTTTATTCCAAATAGTTATGATGTATACTGGGATACAACTCCTGAAAATTTTAGACAAAAAATGCTCAAGGAATATTTAAAGTTTTGGAATGCTTCCAGACTAAATAAAGCAAAACAGATAGGATTATCTCCGATAGAGGTTATTTCATTAGCATCTATTGTCCATGAGGAGTCAAAACAAATTCTTGAACAACCAACCATAGCTGGAGTCTATTTGAATAGGTTAAAAATTCAAATGCCTTTACAAGCAGATCCAACGTTAAAATTTGCATTATATCATCAAGAAAATTATGAAGGGAAAGAAATAAAACGGATTCTTAATAAACATAAATTAATAGAGTCTCCATATAACACTTACAAGTATACTGGATTACCACCAGGTCCAATAGCTATGCCTGATATATCAGCAATAGATGCTGTTTTGAATCCTGATAAACATCGTTATATTTATTTCGTTGCAAATCCTAGTAAACTTGGTTACCACACTTTTGCTAAGACATTGTCTGAGCATAACAGAAATGCTAGGAAGTATCATAATTACTTGAATTCAAAACATATTTTAAATTAAATTCTAATCTTTTATTAGGTTATATTTTTTTATTTTAGTTAGTAAACTAACTAATTTGAAATCCAATATAAAATACGCAGTCCTAATAGTATTATTAATACTTTCATATGTGTTTTTCTCTTTGATTCCTTCTACTGTAACACAAAAAAAATCTAACTACAATGATGTTTTAGATTATAATTTAACACTTGACGTTTCTGAAAATAACTCTAAAGAACAAAATTTTCCATATAATAAAAATGGTTTTCTAGAATTTAAAGAGGCTATTGGTTTCAAAGAATCCGCTGGAAAATATGGAAGAGTTAATAAATATGGATATTTAGGGAAATACCAATTTGGAAAAGAAACACTTAAGTTGCTTGGTATTTATAATACTATCACATTTCTTAATACTCCTAAACTTCAAGAACAAGCTTTTTATGTAAATGCTAAGCGAAATAAGTGGATTTTAAGAAAGGATATTAAGCGTTTTGTTGGAAAAAAAATTGCTGGAGTAATAATTACTGAGTCTGGTATTCTGGCATCTGCTCATTTAGCAGGACCTGGAAATGTTAAACGCTTCCTAAGATCATATGGAACCATAAATACTTCTGATGCTTTTGGATCTTCAATATTAATATATATGAAACTATTTTCTGGCTATGATATCTCAGTGGTTGAAGCAGAACGAAATCCTAAAGTATCTTATTAATCTTTATGAATCAAATATATAGCTGGCCTTTTATGAAGTTCTATGTTTCTTTTTTTCCATAAATTAATTGGTAGAGAAAGAATTTTTTCTGTGGGTAGCGTTATATCAACAGCAATACATAAACGGGTGTTTTCGTTAAGGTTTTTACATAATTCTTCGAGCATTTTATCATTGCGATATGGAGTTTCTATAAATATTTGTGTCTGATTTTTTTCAAAAGATAATTTTTCAAGTTTTTTTATTGCAGACTTTCTTTTTACATTCTCTATGGGGAGATAACCATTAAATGCAAAGTTTTGACCATTCATACCAGAACTCATTAACGCTAAAATAATGGAAGAGGGTCCTGACAGAGGAACAACTTCAATACATTTGTTATGTGCTAATTTTACGATTTCTGAACCAGGATCAGCTACCCCGGGACAACCAGCCTCAGACAATAAACCAATATGGTTGCCTTCCAAGCATGGATCAAGAAAATCAATAATCTCTTCATCACTTGTATATTTATTTAAAACTTTGATTTTAAGATCGGATTGAATTTTTGATTGATTAATTTTTTTAATAAAACGTCTGGCTGTTTTTTCATTTTCAACAATATAATAATCTATGAATTCTGTAGCTTTTTTAACAGATATGGGAAGTACTTCAAGAGGTGGATTATCACCAAGTGGCGTAGGAATTAAAAAGAGTTTACCTGTAGAATTCATGATCTTTTGTTTTTTTGTAAGTATAATTATTCTTTTGACGAAATAAAAACGATTATATATCAATATTCATAAAACTACTTCTTAATTAATACTTAATATTCATTTGTTATAATTTAACTTACTTTTGCAAAAAAAAATAAAAAAGTTTGAATAATCAACGATGGGTAAATTGGTCAAAGACTGTTTCATCTTTTCCGGAATCTATAATTTATCCCAAAACACAAGACGCGTTAATTGAAGCAATCAAGAATGCAATTAGTAATAATACTAAAGTCAAAATTGTTGGAAGTGGTCATTCTTGTTCAAAAATTGCTGAAACGCATTCAGGAATATTAATATCATTAGATAATCTAACAGATATTATTAATTATAATAAAGAACTTTTACAGTTAGAAGTTCAGTCTGGTGCTACTTTAAGGTTTATAAACAACTATTTATCAAGTCAAGACGCTGCACTTTCAAATCTAGGTACTATAGATTCACAGACTATTTCTGGAGCTATTTCTACTGGTACTCATGGGACAGGTATTAATTATGGTTCTGTTGATCAACAAATTATAGAGTTAACGATTATTAATGGATTAGGTGAAATACTTATTCTAAATGAATCAACTAATTCAGAGTTATTTAATTTATGCAAAGTTGGATTAGGAGCTTTTGGAGTTGTTATTTCAGTTAAAATACAATGCGTTCCAGCTTTTAGTCTTCAAGTCATACAAAAATCAATTAATTTTTCGGAGTTCGGTTATTATTTTAATAAATTAAATGAATCAGACCATCTTCGCTTTTGGTGGGCACCACACACAAATAAAATTCAGTTATGGCAAGCTAAAAGAATTAAAGGTTTTAAAATTTTTGGTCAATCTAGGTTAAGTTGGTTCAAGGAAGTTATAATCGGAGAATGGTTTTTTCAGTTTTTAATGTTGATTTCTTCATTTATTAAATCGTTTGGAAAGTTCACGAATAATTTCATTTTTGATCAGGTATTGGGTCAAAGTTTTAATTATACTCAGTATTCGAAAAATGCATTTGTTCTTCCAATAACAATTAAACAAACGGTTATGGAATATGCTGTACCTATAGAGTATACTCTAGATGTACTTGAGAAATTACATATAATTACAAGTTCAAATGATTATTATGTTCATATGCCTATCGAATTAAGGTTTGCTCCAAAAAATAATGCTTTTCTCAGTATGTCTTATGGAAGAACATCGTGCTACATAGGTATTATTAGTTATAAGCCTTTTGGTAAATCAATACATTATGATAATTTCTTTAAGCAAGTTCACAATGTGTTAAGTGAATATGGAGCACGTCCACATTGGGCAAAAAAACACTACTATAAACCTAATGAAATAAAACAATTATATCCTCATTGGGAAAAAGCAAAGAATAGAAGAAAAGAATTAGATCCTAAAGGGATTTTTAAAAACGAATTTTTAAGCAAATTGTTTGATTAAGTATTCAGTTTTCCAGCTAAATCATCAACATACTTTTTAAATTGTTTGTCTGTAGATGACAGGTTATCTACAGTTTTACAGGCATGAAGCACCGTGGCATGATCTCTTTTGCCTATTTGAGAACCAATACTTGCTAGAGAAGCTTTGGTATATTTTTTTGCGAAAAACATAGCAAGTTGACGGGCTTGAACAATATGTCGTTTTCTTGTTTTAGATTGAAGAGTTTCCACATCCATTTGAAAGTAGTCTGATACAACCTTTTGGATATAGTCAATAGAGACTTCTTTTTTAGTATTCTTTACAAATTTATCAACAATAGATTTTGCTAGTTCAATTGTAATTTCTTTTCTATTGAAAGAAGATTGAGCAATTAAAGAAATAATGGCTCCTTCAAGTTCTCTTACATTGGTTTTTACATTTTTGGCAACGTAGTCTACAATTGAATCTGGCATTTCAACACCATCTCTGTAGAGTTTATTTTTTAGAATAGAAACTCTTGTTTCATAATCTGGATGCTGTAATTCGGCTGAAAGTCCCCATTTAAATCGTGATAAAAGTCTTTGCTCTATGTCTTGCATATCTACAGGTGCTTTGTCGCTCGTTAAAATGACTTGTTTGCCATTTTGATGTAAATGATTGAAAATATGGAAGAATACATCTTGAGTACCAGATTTACCAGACAAAAACTGAACATCATCAATAATAAGTACATCAATTATTTGGTAAAAATGAATAAAATCGTTTCGGTTGTTTTTCTTTACAGAGTCAATGTATTGTTGGGTAAACTTCTCAGCTGAGATGTACAAGACTGTTTTTTCGGGATATTTATCTTTTATATCAACTCCAATAGCATGAGCAAGATGTGTTTTACCTAGTCCAACACCTCCAAAAATCAAAAGAGGATTAAATGAAGTGCCACCAGGCTTATTGGCAACAGCTATTCCTGCGTTTCTAGCTAATCTATTTGAATCTCCCTCTAAAAAATTATCAAAATTATAATTAGGGTTTAACTGAGATTCTATCTTAACGTTTCTTATACCAGGAATTATGAACGGATTCTTTAGTTCAGGATTTTTATTTTTAAGAGGTATGTCAACATCTTGAGATTTAACTGGAGTTCTATTTGAGCTAGGTATTTTTTCAGTAAAGGGCTGTTTGTTACCATAGGTATTCTCCATTTTAATAACGTAAACTAATTTGGCAGAATTTCCAAGCTCTTTTGTTAAAGCTACTTTAAGAATCTTAACATAATGTTCTTCCAACCACTCGTAAAAAAATTTACTGGGAACTTGAATACTTAGTGCATTGTCAGAGAGCTTTACTGCTTCAATAGGATCAAACCATGTTTTATAAGCTTGTGGTTGAATATTGTCTTTTATAAAAGATAAGCAATTTTGCCAAACTGATTCAGCAGTTTTATTCATGTTAATTGATCGTATTTATGGTTTGTTAGTTGATTGTTAAGAAAGTAAAAGCTTTGTGGTAAGCTCTAATCTCCTTAGACAAATATGTGAACAAATTTTTTAAAAAAAAAATGATTTTGACTTGAATATTTAGAATTTTTTTTCAATACTTACTTTAGTTGTTTTGGGTAATTAAATTGTATGCTGTGAAAACAAATAAGACTTCGATAAGAGTACGATATGGTGAGACTGATCAAATGGGAGTGGTATACCATGCTAATTATGTTAATTTTTTTGAAATTGGCAGAACAGAGTGGCTGAGAAGTTTGGGCTACACATATAAGTCACTGGAGGCTAGTGGTGTTTTTTTGCCTGTAATAGGAATTGAGATTGATTATAAAAAATATGCAAAATACGATGATGAATTGACTGTAGAGTCTTCATTGATTGAAAAACCTAATATTAGAATTCAATTTTCACACAAAATTTTTAATCAAGAAGGAGATTTACTTGTGACAGGAACTTCCAAATTAGTTTTTTTGGATAAAATAAACAATAGACCAGTTAAGTGTCCCAAATTCTTATTGAATTTGATAGATTAAATTTTTTCTATTTAAAATTTAATCTTTGGATAATCTTTAAAATCATTAAGTACGTCATTTAATATTTCTTCCTTGATTTGAATTTTTATTTTGCAATTATTTGCTAAATCTTGTTCTACAATTTTAAGTTTATGTTTTTTAATAATTCGCATTACAATATTTAAAGAATCATAATTAAAAATTAATTTTTTTTCAAGGGTGATTGGAACAGTTTTAATAATACAATGATCTAAGGTTTCTTTAGCAGTATTTTTGTAGGCACTTATAAGGCCTCCAACACCTAATTTTACGCCTCCAAAATATCTTACAACAATTAAAAGAGTGTTTGTAATGTTTAGTGATTGAATTTATCTGTAAATAGGTAGTCCAGCAGAATTATTAGGTTCTCCATCATCATTATATCTAAATGTCTTAAATGGATTTATTCCTAATTCATAAGCGTAACAATGATGGTTAGCTGAAGCATGTTTTGTTTTAATAAAAGTAATCTTCTCTTTGGCTTCCTCAATACTATTTATTTGAAAAGCATACCCTATAAATTTGCTTTTTTTCTCTTTGATTAAAATATTTTCTACAGTTTGGTCTATTGTTTTAAAATGACTCATAATTGTAATTTATGAAGTACTTATAAGCATGATAGAAATAATAGCTAGGCTAATTCCAAGCCAGTTTTTTTTTGATAAAGATTCTTTATAGAATAAAAGTCCGATTAAAGAAGTTGTCATAACAATAGCTACATTGTTTATGGTGAAAATAGATGAGCTCTCTAGGTGTTCATTGTTTAATGCTTTGAGTAAAAAATAGATAGAACTATAGTTAACTATACCCAGAATAATTCCGGCAATAATTGTTTTAATATCATTTTTAAATCCAAAGGTCTTTTTAATTCCAATACTTAAAATTATTCCTATGCTTCCTGCTATCAAGAAGATGGTTGCACTGAAAAGCGGTATTCCATTTTCTGGTACGTAAGTAGTTTCTATAAATTTTATAGAGGTATCAATTACTCCCGACCCTAAAAATAAAAGTATCGGATAGCTGAGATGTTTTTTAAAATCTATATTTTTTTCATTTTTAATACTTGCAAGGTATACAGCAATTAGGGCTAATAAAATAGCAATAACTTTAATAAAACCGGCTTCTTCGTTATAAACATAAAACCCAAAAATTACAGGAATAATTACACTCATTTTAGAAGCTACAGAGGCAACAGAGAGACCATTTATTTGAGCTGTTTTAGCCATTAAATTGAAAATACTTATGAATAAAATACCAAGTAAAATCGCTCCAATAAACCAATTAGATCCAACGGTGTTTCCATAATTGAAATCTACCGCAGACAAAGAAACACCAACTATAGCAGCAGTAAAATAATTTACAACAATGGCTTGGAATGTATTTATTTTTTTCAATTGAAAACTTTTAAACAATACAAACAATAAAGAAGACGAAATAATACTGTAAAAAAGTTCTAACACAATAAATTATTTTTGACGGTTACTAATGAAGTGATATCCTCATTCTGTTTAAGCCACCAAGTTTTAATATTTAATTTTGATGCTGTATTAATATGCTCCAGTGTATCGTCAATAAATAGTGTTTCTTCAGCACTGATATTATTGCTCTTTAAAACAAAATGAAAGATTTCCTTATTTGGCTTTCTTAATTTAATTTCATGTGATAAGTAAAATTTATCAAAACATGATTTAAATTCATTAAAAAAGGATACATGTTCTTTGATGAAATTAATATGAAGTTCATTGGTGTTACTTAATAAAATCATTTTGTAGTCACTAGTGGCTTTTAAATTTTTTAAAAATTCAACACGATAATAAGGAAAATCAGCAATGATAGAGTTCCACAATTTTATAATAGAATCTTCGCTAAATGAATTATTATATTTTTTTAATGTCTTTACAAAAGCTTCAGTGTTAATGTTCCCTGTTTCATAATCATTTAACAAATTTAATAAGGTTTGGTTTTTGGAAATGTCTCCAAATACATTATACATTTGTTTGTTAAAATTGCTTTTATTAAGGTTAATAAATACATCTCCGAAATCAAAAATTAAAGTTTTAATCATTATAAAAAATATTAAGCTTATCGTTCAAATATTTCTTTTCTTCAAATTTCTTAGTAGTCATTTCAGGACATTTTACACCCTTAATAAGTTTAATTTTGCCAATAAATACTCTAGCTTCATCCCAAAGGTTTTCATGAATAAAACTATTTAATGTTTTGGCTCCACCTTCAATAATTACGGAAGACATATTTTTATGGTATAATTGATCAACTATATCATAAACAGATTTTGTACTATTTGATTTTAAAGAGTAGGTTAATGAAGCATTATTGAAAACACGCATTTTTTTATCTAAACGATTCTGATTATCAATCACAAAGCGCACAGGGTTTTTACCAAAATAATGTCTCGCTGATAGTTCAGGATTATCTTCTAAAGCTGTTTTAGAACCTATTAGTATACTTTGCTCTTCAGTTCTCCATTTGTGAACGTATTGTTGGGATAATTTGTTTGAAATCCAGAAAGGTTGTTGTTGTGATTTTGATAAAGGTGCTATAAAACCATTTGAACATTGTGCCCATTTCAAAATAATATAGGGTCTTTTTTTATTTTGAAATGTAAAAAAACGCTTGTGATGCCTTAAACATTCTTTTTCAAGAACATTAGTTGTAACATCACATCCATTATCTTTTAATATTTTAATTCCTTTTCCAGCTACTTTTGGATTAGGATCAATACAACCTATAATCACTTTTGGAATTTGATATTTTACAATTAGATTGGCACAAGGAGGAGTTTTACCTTGATGTGCACAAGGTTCCAGTGTTACATATAAAGTAGATTGTTTTAAAAGTGATTTATCATTCACCTCATTAATTGCGTTAACCTCGGCGTGAGGACCTCCAAAGGGACTTGTAAAGCCTTCTCCAATAATTTTGTTATCGTATACAATTACAGCGCCAACTGCAGGGTTTGGGGCGCATAATCCAATCCCTTTTTTAGCGATTTCTAAACTTCTTAGTATGTATTTTTCTTGTATATTCACAGCTGTAAATGTAGTAGTTTATTGATTAACTTAGTTGCTGTAAACTGATATTATTATAAAACACAGTACTTAAAAATTTATAACATTTCACAATCTTTCATGACCATTAAAGTACTTCGATTAAAATTTTATGATGCACTCAACAATTTATATTGCCAAAGTGAAATTGATGTTTTTTTTTATAGCTTAATGGAATATTACTTTCATAAACCTAAGGTTGATGTATACTTAAATCAAGATCAGAAACTTGATCAGACATCTGAAATAATAATGATTAATGCTTTAAATGAATTAACTAATCATAAACCTCTTCAATATATTACATCTCAAACAGAATTTTATGGTTTAAAATTTAATCTATCTGAATCGGTTTTAATTCCTAGACCTGAAACTGAAGAGTTGGTAGAATGGATTATTAAAGATCACATTTTTATAGAAAATGAGTTTAAAATCCTTGATCTAGGAACAGGTAGTGGATGTATCTCTGTATCCTTAGCTCGATTTTTAAAAAAATCTAGAGTTTATGCAGTTGATTTAAGTGATAAAGCTTTGGTTCAAGCTCATGAAAACGCTAAACTTAATAATGTAGAGGTTATCTTTGAAGAATGTGACATTTTAGATGAAAATTTACCAGACTATTTTAAAAATTTTGAGGTGTTTGTATCTAATCCTCCCTACGTTAGAAATCTTGAAAAAAATGAGATGAAGCAGAATGTAATGCATTACGAACCTCACATGGCGCTGTTTGTGTCCGATAATGACCCTTTAGAATTCTATACAGCTATTTTACAAATTGCAACTAATAGGCTAGTATCGGGTGGTAAGCTTTATTTTGAAATTAATCAATATTTAGGAATTGAAATGATGGACTTAGTTATGAGTTTTGGATTCTATGATATTGAATTAAAAAAGGATAGTTTTGGAAACGATAGAATGTTAAGAGCAATTAAAAAATAAAAATGACAATTAAAGATCAAATCATAGCCTTACGAAACGAATTAAACTTATACAATCATCACTATTACATTTTAGATGATCCTTTAGTTAGTGATTATGAGTTTGATATGAAACTCAAACAGCTTGAGAAGCTTGAAGAAGATCATCCTGAATACAGAGATGACAATTCACCAACGCTTAGGGTTGGTGGGGCAGTTACAAAGCGTTTTGATACTGTTGTTCATAACCATAGAATGTATTCGCTTGATAATTCTTATTCCAAAGAAGATCTTGAAGATTGGGAGCTAAGAATTAGAAAAGTAATAGATGGACCTATTTCATTTATGTGTGAATTGAAATATGACGGAGCTTCAATAAGTATTAGTTATGAAAATGGGAGACTTATTAAAGCAGTTACTAGAGGAGACGGTTTACAAGGAGATGATGTTACTAACAACATTAAAACAATCAAAACAGTGCCATTAATATTACAAGGCAACTATCCTTTGAAGTTTGATATTAGAGGTGAAATTATTTTACCAAAAAAAGGCTTCGAAGCTATGAATAAAATCAAGGTCTCTTTAGGAGAGGAGCCCTACAGTAATCCAAGAAACACAGCATCTGGAAGCCTCAAACTTCAAGACAGCTCTGAAGTTGCTAAACGACCTTTAGAATGTTTATTGTACAGTATTGTGGGTGCAGATCATCAAATGGATTCTCAATCAGCAATGTTAGAAGCAGCTCGTTCATTCGGTTTTAAAGTTCCAGAAGAAAGCCAATTAAAATCATCCTTAAGAGGGGTTTTTGATTATATTGATTATTGGGAAAATAAAAAAGATGATTTACCATATGAAATTGATGGTATTGTAATTAAAGTTAATCCGTTGCATTTTCAAGACGAATTGGGATATACTTCTAAATCTCCAAGATGGGCTATGGCATACAAATTCAAAGCTGAACAAGTGTCTACTATTCTTGAAAGTATAGATTATCAAGTCGGAAGGACAGGTGCATTAACCCCAGTGGCTAATTTAAAACCGGTTCAATTAGCAGGAACAATAGTTAAAAGAGCATCACTGCACAATGCAGATCAAATTCAAAAGTTAGACATTAGAATTAATGATGAGGTATTTGTTGAAAAAGGAGGTGAAATCATTCCTAAAATTGTTGGAGTTAATCTAAATTCAAGAACATTAGATAGTAAACCAACCAAATTCATTGAAGAATGTCCTGAATGTCATTCAGTTTTAGTTCGTAAGGAAGGTGAGGCTCAACATTTTTGTCCAAATCAATATGGATGTAACCCACAAATAGTAGGTAGAATTCAACATTATATTTCAAGAAAAGCATTAGACATTGAAGGTCTAGGAGGAGAGACCGTAGCATTATTAGTTCGGGAGGGTTTGATAAAAAATTATGCCGATTTGTATGAGTTAAGGACTTCTCAGATTACACCCTTGGAGCGCATGGCTGAAAAAAGTGCCGAAAATTTAATTAATGGTATTGAAGCCTCCAAGACAATTTCCTTTGAAAAAGTTTTATTTGGGTTAGGTATAAGATACGTGGGGGAAACTGTTGCCAAAAAGTTAGCAAAACATTTTAAATCTATGGATGCAATAATATTAGCTTCTTTCGAAGATTTAATTAATGTTGATGAGATAGGAGATAAAATAGCGGAAAGTGTTTTGGAATTTTTCTCAGAACAATCCAATTTGTTTTTAATTGAACGATTAAAGTCTTACAATGTTCAAATGGCTATTTCAGAAGAGGTGATGAATAATCAGACTGAATTACTAGAAGGTAACATATTTGTAGTATCTGGAGTTTTCTATAAAGTAAGTCGAACTGAATTAAAGGCAATAATAGAAACTAATGGGGGTAAAGTATCTTCATCAATATCATCAAAAACTAATTTTCTTATTGCAGGGGATAAAATGGGACCAAGTAAAAAAGCAAAAGCAGAAGCTTTAGGGCTACGTATTATTTCGGAGGAAGATTTCTTTGAGATGTTAGTTTAAACAATGATAGTTGTTTTCGAGTCTGATTTTTTATTTTTCTCTAAATCAAAATAAAAATCTATTTGCCCAAGGTATAAACCGTAACACCCCACCTGATTTACCAATGTATTTTTACCCGCTTTATTTTTAACTATTGTGGGTTTTTTTAAAAAAGTGTGGGTGTGACCACCAATAATTAAATCAATGTTAGAGGTAGATTTTGCTAAAATTAAATCAGATACTTTTTTAGGATTTTTTTTGTAATGGTACCCTAAATGTGACAAACATATAACTAAATCACAACCTTCAGATTTTAGAACCCTAGTGGTTTCAATTGCAATTTCAATAGGGTCCATGTATTTAGTTTCTTTAAACATTTTTTTGTCAACCAGGCCATAAAGTTCAATACCGAGTCCAAAAACTCCAATTTTGATACCTTCTTTTATAAAGATTTTAAAGGGTTTTACATGGGTGTCTAGAATAGTATTGGTGAAATCGTAATTTGCAGATAGAAAATCAAATTTAGCATGAGGGAGTTGCTTATATAATCCTTCAATACCATTGTCAAAATCATGATTACCAATAGTTACAGCGTCATATTTTAACATGCTCATTAATTTAAATTCCAATTCACCTCCGTAATAGTTAAAGTATGGTGTACCTTGAAAAATGTCTCCGGCATCTAGAAGTAAAGTATTTTTATTTTGGTTTCTAATTTGATTAACCAAAACCGCACGTCTAGCAATACCACCTCTATTGGCATTTCTACCTTCGTTGGGACCAAATGGGTCAATATGACTGTGAACATCATTAGTATGTAAGATGGTTATTCTTGTACCCTTAATATCATTTACACCAATATCAAAAGGAGTAATTGTAGAGGTAGCAATTAGAGCAGAAGATTGTTTAATGAATGAGCGTCTTTTCATTTTAATGGTCTAAATAAATAAATCTGTTATCACTAATAGGTGCAATGGTGTCTTTTTTAGAAAAATAATCAATTAGAGCATCTCTGATTTTATAATCAATACTTGAAACGTTTTTATTAAGTTTAAAAAAATTCATTTTATCTCCCCCATTTAGAAGGTAATCACTAGTAGCCACAACATAGTTTTTATTGAGGTCAATATCTTTGTTATTAATGCTACTTTCAATGATTTGCCCCTTTTTATTGATTGCTAATTTTAAACCTGAAATAGGATGTGCTCTTTGATTTACACTAAGGTATTTAAGGAGGTCTTGAATACCGCTAGGAGTGAGTTCAATAAGTACAATAGCATTTTCAAAGGGCATTAAATTGTATGCAGTTCTTTTACTTAAATTACCACTAGGTAAGCTTGATCTTATTCCGCCATGATTTAATAAAACAAAATCAATTGGTTTAGTATTATACTCTGAAATTTTAAGATTTGTCATTTCAAAAACAGCATCAGCCATAAAATTTCCAACCGCAGTGTTTAATGAATTTGGCTCCAAATCTTTTTTTGAGAGGTACTTTGGAGAATAGGCGATTATACTATCCAAGGAGTTATTAATCCTAGCCTTGTATGGTTTAATAAAGTTTTCAATAGTTTCATCTGAACTAATTAACTCAGAAACGTCTGTGTTTTTACCTTCAATATGTTTGAGGTATTGCTCCTTTTTACATGAAATAATAATTAAACAAAAAAGTAGGAAATGAATGGTGCTTTTAATCATTATTTGTAGTGCTTAGCGAAGTTTTTATACTTTTGTTTAAAAGATAATTAATGATTTCAAAATTAATAAAACGAAAGTCAATTCAATCAATTTTAAAGAAAAATAAGTTAAAACCTCATCCTACTCAAACCGGACACAAAATAATGAGTGTAGGAATAATTCTTAATATTGATGAGCAAATAGATTTAGATGAGCTAGTTAAAAAGATTAAAACACTTTTTAAAGATTGTCAGTCTGTTCAATTAGCTACTTTTTCATTTGAAAAATTAACTAATAAACAAGAGAATTATTACGATTTTGATGACCTTTCATTATTTGGAAAGGTAACATCTCAGCCACTCAAAGCTTTCATTAATTCAAATTTTGATTTATTAATTAATTACCACTTAAAAAGCAACGAGTTATTGTATTTAATATCGGCAATGTCTAACAGTAAATTTACCCTTGGTTTTAATCCTAAAGATATTAAGTATAATGATTTGATTTTAGATATAAAACTCTTAGATTTCGCCTTTTTTAAAGAAGAGTCTAAAAAGTATTTAAGTAAGTTTTTAAAGTTTTAATTATGATTGAACAATTTATTGGAACTGGAGTAGCATTAATTACACCTTTTAATGATGATTTAAGTATTGATCACAAAACATTATCAGAATTGGTTGAATTCAATATATCCAATAAAATTGAGTACTTAGTTATTAGTGGAACTACTGGTGAAAGTGTAACCATAACAAAAGAAGAAAAAAAGGCAATAATTAAAACAGTACTTGAAACTAATAGAAACAGGGTCCCTGTTGTATTAGGTATTGGAGGTAATAATACCCAAGCATTACTTAATGAAATTTCTGACACCGATTTTACTGGAATTGATGCTATACTGTCTGTATCTCCATACTACAGTAAACCTACTCAAGAAGGAATTTATCAACATTTTAAAGCTATTTCTGCAGCATCCCCTTTGCCAATTATATTGTATAACGTTCCTGGAAGAACATCTTCTAATATGTTACCTGAAACTATAGTGCGTTTGGCTAAAGATTTTGACAACATCATAGCAGTTAAAGAAGCTGGTAATAATGTGGCACAATATTTAAGATTACTGAAACAAAAACCAGATAATTTTTTAGTGCTTTCAGGTGATGACGATTTAGCTCTTGGTATTACTCTGGCTGGAGGCTCTGGTGTTATTTCAGTTATTGGTCAGGCATTTCCATCAGAATTTTCAGAAATGATTAGACTTGGTTTAAAAGGAGATGCAAAAGCATCTTATGAATATCATTACAGACTCATGGATATTACCTCATATATTTTTGAAGAAAATAATCCTGCAGGGATCAAAGCGGTACTTGCAGATAAAGGTATTGGTAATGGTAAGGTTAGATTACCTTTAGTGCCAGCCTCTAAACAGTTGCAGTCAAAAATTCAAGCTTTTAACACAGAATTTTAGTAGAGTATTTAATTTATTTTTAGAATTGTTTGTAAATTGTTAATTTTGCAAATTGTGAAATCACCTATGCGTTATATTTTATTTATACTTTTTTCAATAAGCCTATTTAACTGCAGTGAGTATCAGAAGGCTCTTAAGTCTACAAATACTGCTGAAAAATTTAAATTGGGCACCTCACTTTATGATGCTGAAAAGTATGCTAAAGCCAATAGGTTATTTTCACAGATAGTCCCTGTTTACAGGGGTAAACCTCAAGCTGAAAAGTTGATGTTTATGTATTCAAGTTCATTATACAAAATGGGTGACTTTTATTTATCTGGTTATCAGTTTGATAATTTTACAAGCACCTATGTGAATTCTCAGAAACTTGAAGAGGCTTCATTTTTAGGAGCTAAGAGTTACTACGAATTATCTCCAATTTTTAGTAAAGATCAGACAGAAACTGTGACTGCAATTGAAAAACTTCAGTTGTTTATAAACCAATTTCCTGATTCTAAATATTTATCAGAAGCTAATACCCTTATAAAAGAACTTGATTTTAAACTGGAGATGAAAGCTTTCGAAATAGCAAAACAATTTAATTACACGGCTTATTACGATACTTCTGATTATGAGGCAGCTATATCGTCTTTTGATAATTTTATAGTGGATTTTCCTGGCTCAGAATTAAGAGAAGATGCAATGTATTTGAGACTAGACTCAGCATATCAATTAGCCATAAATAGTATAGAATCAAAAAAACAGACCCGATTAAATACAGCCCTAGATTATTACAGGGTTTTAATAGAAGCATATCCTGAAACTAAATTTTTTGATGCAATTCAAAAAATGAATGCAGAGATGTTGCTTGCACTTGAACAAATTAATTTAAAGGCAAATACATAATTATGGATTTAAAGAAAATTGATGCTCCTTCAACAACACAAACCTATGATAGAAATGCTATAGATGCTCCAACTGGTAACATTTATGAAGCTATTTCTGTTATAGCAAGACGCGCTGATCAAATTAATTCAGACATCAGAAGAGAGTTAATTGATAAGTTGGAAGAATTTGCTACTTACAATGATAGCTTAGAAGAAGTTTTTGAAAACAAGGAACAAATTGAAGTCTCTAAGTTTTACGAAAAGCTTCCTAAACCGCACGCTTTAGCGGTACAGGAATGGCTTGAAGAAAGAATTTACTACAGATCTTCTGAAGAAGAAAGCCAGTAATATACTATACAATAATGAGTATTTTAAAAGGTAAAAATATCCTTTTAGGTATTTCGGCTGGTATAGCTGCTTACAAAACACCTCTATTAGTTAGACTTTTTGTTAAAGCAGGTGCACATGTTCGCGTAATCATGACTCCTGCTTCTAATGATTTTGTTACCCCTTTAACATTATCAACCCTTTCTAAAAACCCTGTTTTATCTGAATTTACTTCAGAAGAACATGATGGAGACGTTTGGAATAATCATGTTGATTTAGGCCTTTGGGCAGATTTATTCCTCATAGCACCTGCTACGGCCAATACGCTATCTAAAATGGCTACAGGTAATAGTGATAACTTTTTAATTGCTACTTATTTATCAGCAAAATGTCCTGTTTATTTTGCACCAGCAATGGATTTAGACATGCATAAACATGCCTCAACGGAAACCTCTTTTAAAGTACTTCAATCCTACGGAAATATAATGATTCCATCAGAATCTGGAGAGCTTGCAAGTGGTTTGTCAGGGCCAGGAAGATTAGCTGAACCTGAAACTATTGTAAAGTTTATTGAGAACGATATATTAAGTCAATTACCATTAAAAAATAAGACTGTATTAATAACCGCTGGACCTACATATGAACAAATTGACCCCGTTCGTTTTATAGGAAATTATTCTAGTGGTAAAATGGGGTTTGAAATTGCAAAAGCAGCTTCTAGTCTTGGAGCAGAGGTTATTTTAGTTTCAGGGCCATCACATGAGACCATAGATGGCTATTGTATAAAAAGAATAGATGTTAGTTCTTCTGATGAAATGTATGATAAAGTTCATCAATTTTATTCCAAATGTAATATTGCTATATTATCTGCGGCTGTTGCAGATTTTAAGCCTCAGAATAAAGCATCTGAAAAAATTAAAAAACGTGATGCTGAACTAGAGATTAGATTAGAACCTACAACAGATATTTTGGCCTCCCTTGGAGTTATAAAAACCCATCAATATCTTGTTGGTTTTGCTTTAGAAACTAATAATGAGCTTCATAACGCCAAAACAAAGCTAAAAAATAAGAACCTTGATCTAATTGTCTTAAACTCCCTAAAAGATAAAGGTGCAGGTTTTGGTGGAACAACAAATAAGGTTAAATTTATAAACTCTAACAATGAAATTGTCGATCATACGTTAAAATCTAAAACAGAGGTTGCCCAAGATTTGTTGACATATATAGTTTCTAAAATTAATGCATAAAATAATTTATATTCTTTTATTCTCAATTGGCTTAAATGTTATTGCTCAAGAGTTGGATTGTGAATTTATTGTCATTGCCGAGCAAACTGGTAATGAAAACGTTCAGGTTTTTAAAACTCTCGAAAAGCAGCTAAAAGAGTTTGTTAACAATACGACTTGGACTTCTAAAGCTTTTAAATTTCAAGAAAAGATTGAATGTAGTATGGTTATTAACATATTGGATTACAACTCTGATACTTTCAAGGCTACTATTCAAGTGCAGTCCTCTAGACCTATTTATAATACATCATACAGTTCTCCGGTATATAATTTTAACGATAAAGATTTTTCATTTAGATACTTAGAGTTCCAGAATCTTGTATTTAATCCTAACCAATTTGAGTCAAATTTAGTGTCTGTTATAGCTTTTCATATTTATATGATTCTTGGTTTTGATTCTGATACTTTTGAGTTAAATGCAGGAGATATTTACTTTAAACAAGCACAAGAAATTCTTAATTATTCTCAACAAAGCGGATTCTCCGGGTGGCAATCTAAGGATGGAAGACAAAACAGGTTTGAATTAATTGATAATGTATTGTCAAGTACATTCATACCTATTCGCAGTTCACTGTATAATTATCATATCAAAGGACTAGATCTTATGATATCAGATTCAAAATTAGCTAAAACTAATATATCTAAATCAATTACTAGTTTGGCCGATTTAAATAAAAGCCGTCCTAATTCTTTTTTCATGAGAGTTTTTTTTGATGCTAAATCTGATGAAATTCAAGATATTTTTAGTGATGGTCCTAAAATAAGTATTTCAGAAACGGTGTCGGTTTTAAATAGAATAGCTCCCATGCATTCTTCCAAGTGGAGAACTATAAATTTTTAAATTTTTAGTTGAAGACTGTTTAACTTGAATTATATTTGAGTAGATTAAATTAGTTTACTTTGCTTACCCATCTAACAATCAAAAATTATGCTTTAATTGATGAGCTTGAAGTTGATTTTACTTCAGGATTCTCTGTAATTACTGGGGAAACAGGTGCAGGAAAGTCTATCCTACTAGGTGGTTTATCATTAGTCTTAGGAAAACGTGCAGATTTATCAGTAATAAAAGATACTTCTAAGAAGTGTATAGTTGAGGCTGTTTTTAATATATCAAATTATAATTTACAGGCTGTATTTGATAATAATGACATTGATTATGATGTAATCAGTCACGTCAGACGTGAAATTCTCCCTTCAGGCAAATCAAGAGCTTTTATTAACGATACTCCTGTTTTATTAGATGTCATGCACCAAATTAGTAGCGCACTTATTGATATTCATTCACAACACCAAACATTAAAATTATCTGAGGTAGATTTTCAAATGAATTTGTTGGATTCTTTATCTGGAAATTTTGACATTTTAAATATTTTTTCAAATAAATTAAAAACTTTTAGAGCATTAAATATAGAATTACAACAATTAAATCAAAATGCACTAACATTAGCCAAAGAATACGATTATAACCTGTTTTTATTAAATGAGTTAAGGACAGTTAATTTAGAAAGTCTAACACTTTCCGATCTTGAAACTGAATACAAAGATTTGAATAATGCAGAAGAGCTTTCTCTTTTAATTTCTGAAGCTAAAGAAATTTTAGACGTTGAAAACTATGGAGTAGTATCTAATTTAAATAAGTTAAAATTCAAACTTAATAAACTCAGTTCTTTATCAGATGCATTCAACGAATTGAGAAGCCGTGTAGAGTCTACTTTCATTGAACTTGATGATTTGAGTTCTGAATTAGAGTCTAAACAAGATCATTTTTCGTCAAATCCAAAGCGTTTAGATGAATTGGGGAGTTTACTCACTAGCATCAATAATTTACTGCATAAACATCAAAGCAGTACCATTAAAGAATTGATTTTAGTAAGGGATCAACTTGAAAATTCTGTGGAGCAAACCTCTAATTCTGAAAATTTAATTAAGCAGTGTGAAAAAAATATAGAAAGTGTTAACATTGAATTGAAATCACTGAGTGAGGAACTGGATAAAAACAGACAAGCAATAATTCCAAACTTAATTAACCGTTTAAAAGAAATTTTATCAAATTTAGGTATGACAAATGCCAGATTTAAAATTTCTATAATACCTCAAGATTCTTTTAATGACTTTGGGAATTCTAAATTAGAGTTTCATTTTTCAGCAAATAAAGGTTCTAATTTCGGAACCCTTGATAAAGTTGCGTCAGGAGGCGAACTATCCAGAATTATGCTAGCTGTTAAATCTATTTTAAGTACGTACAAGCGATTACCAACCATAATGTTTGATGAAATTGACTCCGGTGTCTCTGGAGAGGTTTCAGACAAAATGGGGAATATTATGCAAGAAATGAGTCAACATATGCAAGTATTTGCAATAACTCATTTACCCCAAATTGCTGCAAAAGGAAAATCTCATTTTAAGGTGTTTAAGTATGATGAAGATGAAATAACTAAAACCCAATTAAAGCCATTAATTAAAAACGAAAGAATTCAAGAAATTGCTCAAATGTTAGCGGGAAGTAATATTTCCAATTCTGCTGTAGAACATGCTAAACAATTATTGAATTAAATATTATATTTGCCCTCAATTAACTGCATAAACAAAATTAAAATGTCATATAATCTATTAAAAGGTAAAAGAGGAATTATATTTGGTGCCTTGGATGAAAATTCTATTGCCTGGAAAACCGCTGAGCGTGTTCATGAAGAAGGAGGAACCTTTGTTTTAACGAATGCTCCAATTGCTATGCGTATGGGTCAAATTGCTTCGTTGGCTGAGAAAACGGGTTCTGAAATTATTCCTGCCGACGCAACATCTATTGAAGATTTAGAAAATCTTGTAAAAAAATCTGTTGAAATTTTAGGAGGAAAAATTGACTTTGTTTTACATTCTATAGGTATGTCTGTTAATGTAAGAAAAGGAAAACATTATACAGATCAAAAATACGATTGGACTCAAAAAGGTACAGACGTTTCTGCGATGTCTTTTCACAAAGTAATGCATGTATTATTCAAGGCTGATGCTATGAATGAATGGGGAAGTATTGTTGCCCTCTCCTATATGGCTGCACAACGCGTATTCCCTGATTATAATGATATGGCTGATAATAAAGCGTATTTAGAAAGTATAGCAAGAAGTTTTGGTTATTTTTTCGGTAGAGATAAAAAAGTTAGAGTAAATACAATTTCTCAGTCACCAACACCTACTACTGCTGGACAAGGGGTTAAAGGTTTTGATGGTTTTATAAATTATGCTGAAAAAATGTCTCCTCTTGGTAATGCAACGGCTATGGATTGTGCTAACTACACTGTGACACTTTTTAGTGATTTAACTAAGAGAGTTACACTTCAGAATTTATATAATGACGGAGGATTCAGTAATATGGGTGTAAGTGACGCAATCATGGAAAAGTTTACAGAAGAGTAGTTAAACTAAAATAACATTATCAAGCCACCTCTATTGGTGGCTTTTTCTTTTACTTTAGTATATTTAAACCCAATGGATTCAATTAGTTTTTCTATTATAATTCCGGTCTTTAATAGGCCTAAAGAAATTGATGAGTTATTAGAGAGTTTGAAAAATTCAAATTTTTCAGATGATTTTGAAGTAGTAATAGTTGAAGATGGTTCTGATATTACATCAGAAAAAATTATAGATATCTACAAAGATGTCTTAAATATATCCTATTACTATAAAAACAACTCTGGCCCAGGTGACTCAAGGAACTATGGAATGAGAAATGCCAAAGGGAATTATTTCTTGATTTTTGATTCTGATTGCCTGATTCCTGAAAATTATTTAGCAATTGTTAAAAAGCAATTATTAAATGATTTCAGCGATTGTTTTGGAGGACCAGATGCTGCACATTCAAGTTTTACAAGTATTCAGAAAGCTATAAACTTTAGTATGACTTCTTTTTGGACAACTGGAGGTATAAGAGGTGCAAAACGACAAATCAATAGTTTTGAACCTCGAAGTTTTAATATGGGAATTTCTAAAGTTGCTTTTGAGGCAACAGGTGGTTTTGGAAAAATTCATCCAGGTGAAGACCCAGACCTTTCAATCAGATTGAAAAATTTGGGATTTAAAACTAATTTATTCAGTGAAGCATTTGTTTATCACAAAAGACGCATTTCTTGGTATAAATTTTTCACTCAAGTCAATAAATTTGGAAAGGTGAGACCTATACTTAATTTTTGGCATCCTCAAACGTCAAAATTAACCTACTATTTTCCTTCAATTTTCTTTTTAGGGTTAATTTTATCTTTAATAGCTGGTATTTTTAATTTTCATTGGTTTATGTATTTGTATCTCATTTACTTTACGCTATTATTTTTTTCTGCTTTAATAATGACACAAAACTTAATAATAGCTTTACTAGCCATGTGGGCAACGATTATTCAGTTTTTTGGTTATGGTTTAGGATTTTTAGTTTCAAGCTATTATATTCATGTATTAAGAATAACTCCTGAAAAGGCTTTTCCTAATCTCTTTTTTAAATGAGTATAAAATCAAAAGAGAAACACTTAAAATCAATGAAATCAAGACAGTTTCAAGTCTTTTTGTTGTTTTTAATAATGTCTTTTTTTTTATTAATAGTAACAAAATTATCAAAGGACTACATACATGTTGCAAAAGTAGGTGTCATATATAAAAATGTGCCATTAGATCTAGTTATTCCTCCCTCAAAAAATTTTAATTTAACGGTAACAACAAAAGGATCAGGTTTTGAGATCCTATACAATACGCTATCAAAAAAATATGTACAGATAGATTTTCGAAAAGATATTGAGTCTATTGAAAATGAATTTATATGGTATTATTTATCAAATCAATTAAAACTTAAAGCTGTATTTAAATCGCAGATTGAAGTTATTGATGTGTTTCCAAAGAAAATTAGTATTGCATATGATAAAGAATTTTCAAAAAAAGTTCCTGTTAAATTGAATTCGGTAATTACTTTTTCTCCAGGATACGATCTTGCAAAACCTCAAAAAACTATTCCAGATTCTGTACTTGTTGTTGGTTCTCAAATTGATCTCAACACTATCAATTATATTGATTCTGAAGTCATAAAATTAAATAAATTACAAAATGATTTTGAAGGTGTTGCAAAACTGATCCCTCCAATTTCTGAAACACAAGTTAAATTGTCACATTCTGATGTTATTACCAAAATAGAGGTTGACAAATTTACAGAAGGCACAGTTGAAGTTCCAGTATTGATTAAAAATATACCACAAGATGTTTCTATTAATTATTTTCCCAAGCATATTTCAGTAACCTATTACTTACCCCTTTCTGATTATGGAAAATTTCAAGCATCTAATTTTAAAATTGAGTGTGATTACAAGGATACACTAAATTCAGACTTTACTTTTATGATTGCTGAATTGGTAAAAATTCCTAAATCAGTTAAAAAAGCTCGTTTATCAAGTGATAAAGTAGAATTTATTTTTCTTAAATGATAGTAGTAGGTTTGACAGGTGGTATTGGAAGTGGAAAATCAACAGTGGCAAAGTTTTTTCAGAAGCTTGGTATTCCTGTTTATAATTCTGACGACGTTGCTAAAGAACTAATGAATAATTCGGTATCTGTGCAGTCTAAAATCACACAACTTTTAGGTAAAGATGCTATTACAGATGGTCAAATTAACCGATCCTTTATTGCAGAAAAAGTTTTTGGAAACGAAAAACTATTAAAACATCTAAATGGTATTGTTCATCCAGAAGTTAAAAGCCATTTTTCAAAATGGTTAAAAAGACAAAACACAAAATATGTCATCAAAGAATCTGCACTTATATTCGAAAATAATATGCAAAATCAATTTGATTTTATAATTGTAGTTTTGTCTGAAACTAAGGAGCGAATTAATAGAATTATTAATCGTGACAGAAGATCACTTGAACAGATTAAAGCAATTATAGAACAACAAACTTCAGATGGTGTAAGATGTGCTCTTGCAGATTTTATTATACATAACCAAACTATAGAAGGTTTAAAAACTCAAGTTGAAAAGATAAATCATCAAATTTTAAATTCTTAGGCTTCCTTATTGTTAAGTTAAGGTTAAAGATTAAGCTGCTTTAGATGAATAAATTATTTTTGAATTATGGGCAAAAAGATGTTTGTTGTACTAGTAATAATGATGAGCTTCTCTCTCATTGGTATTATTTTAATCCAAGCTTATTTCATTAATAATTCTTTAATTAATGAAGAGAAACAATTCACCCTAAATGCTAAAAGATCTTTAAGTGCGGTTTCAAAAGAAATTGAAGAAAATGAGATAGGAGAATATTATCATATTAATAACCTATATAAGTTAAATGAGATTGATAGGAGTTCTAAAACTCCAGATACATCCGCTATCAAAGAAATTATTATCTATAATAATTTTAAGGATACTAATGAAACTATTATATACAGAAATGGTATTTTAGAACAGAGTTATAAAGTACCATCAATGTATTTCAAAGATGATATTGATAGCTTAAATTTAAAATTTCTATACGGTCAGAGGGAGAAAAAAATTATTCAAAACTCAAAATTAGATAATAATCAAAATACCGCTACTGAAAAATCATTTAAAACCTTTAATTCATTAGATGAGGTAACCAAAAAGCTTTTTAAAGATTTAATTCAAGATATACTCAAGGATATTCCAATTTACAGGCGTTTAGATGTTGATGAGGTAAGTTTTTTGCTGGATAAAAATTTAAAAGCATCTGGTATTAATATTAATTTTGAATTCGCAATTTTTCAGAAGGGGCTCCAAACCAATATTCAGTCAGAAAATTTTGAGATAAATACAGCATCTACTCTTGCTGTTCCAATTTTTAATAACAGTTCAAGCCAATCTTCATATACACTTCTAGTAAATTTTCCTAACAGAGCTAAGTTTTTATTATCAACTATTATTAAGGTAATTGTTTTATCAATAATTTTTACGTTAGTAATCATTTTAGCTTATTCCTCAGCAATTTATCAATTACTCAAACAAAAGAAAATTTCACAAATTAAGACAGACTTCATTAATAATATGACTCATGAGTTTAAAACACCTATTGCAACTATAAATCTTGCTCTAGATGCTATTAAAAACCCCAAAATCATAAATGATCAAGAAAAAGTTGATCGCTACACCAAAATTATTAGAGATGAGAATAAGCGAATGAATACTCAAGTTGAAAATGTTCTTAGAATTTCACGATTGGACAATAACCAATTAGATATACGAAAAGAACATGTAGACATGCATGACATACTTAAAGAAGCAATTCATCATGTACAACTTATTGTAGATAGCAGGCAAGGGTATATTTGTTCAAAGTTAGATGCTATTGAAAGATCAGTTAATATTAATATTTCTCATTTTACCAATGTATTAACTAATATTCTTGACAATGCTATTAAATATTCTAACGATGCTCCAAAAATTGACATAAATACTTATAATAAAGGAAATAATATTATATTGAGCATTAGTGACCAAGGTTCTGGAATGAGTAAACAGGTTCAAAAAAGAATTTTTGAGAAATTTTACAGGGAGCACTCAGGAGATGTGCATAATGTAAAAGGCCATGGATTAGGTTTAGCCTATGTTAAACGCATTATTAAAGAACATAATGCTGAAATTTTAGTTGAAAGTGAAAAAGGAAGAGGCAGTAAATTTTCAATAATAATGCCTTTAAACCCAAAATAATATGGAAGTACAAAACAAAAAAATTTTATTAGTAGAAGATGATCCTAATTTTGGAACAATCTTACGTGATTATTTAGCAATGAATGATTATGATGTGGTTCATGCTAAAAATGGAATGGAAGGTTTTGAAAAATTTAAAAAAGACACCTATGACCTCTGTATTTTAGATGTTATGATGCCTTATAAAGATGGTTTTACTCTTGCTAAAGAGATTAGAGAGAAGAATACAGATGTACCTATTTTTTTTCTAACTGCTAAAGCTATGAAAGAGGATGTTTTAAAGGGTTATAAAGTTGGTGCTGATGATTATTTAAATAAACCTTTCGATAGTGAAGTACTTCTGATGAAGATTAAAGCTGTAATGCAAAGGAAAACTGTTGATACAGGTTTAGAAACTAAACAATTTGAGTTCGTTATTGGTGAGTTTCATTTAAATTCTAAATTGAGATTTTTGAAATTTAAAGATGATGAACCTGTAAAATTATCTCCAAAGGAAAATGAGTTACTTCGATTATTAGCTATTTATGAAAACGATTTAATGCCCAGAGAACTTGCTTTGACTAAAATTTGGAGGGATGATAATTATTTTACATCAAGAAGTATGGATGTATACATAGCTAAACTAAGAAAGTATTTAAAGTCAGATCCCTTAGTTGAGATTTTAAATATTCATGGTGAAGGCTTTAGATTAGTAATAAACAAAAAATAAAAAAACTCCTTTTTAAGGAGTTTTTTTATTTTCAATAACTTTTATTATTTCTTTTAGTGGCGTATTGTACTTGAACCAATTTGTTTTTTTGTTTTTTCTGAACCAAGTTAATTGCCTTTTAGCGAATCTTCGTGTGTTTTTTTTAATTTCAGATACGGCATAATCCAATGTACACTCACCATCATAATACTTAAATAGTTCTTTATATCCTACAGTATTTAAAGCATTTAGATTTTTAAATGGAAGCAGCTTTTCAACTTCATTTAATAAACCTTCTTCAATCATTTGATCAACCCTTAGATTTATTCTTTCATAGACTAATGCTCTTTCAGCTTCAAGTCCAATAGTTAAAACTTCAAAATTTCTCCCTTTTTTTTCTTTTTTTAAAAAACTTGAATAAGGTAATCCTGTTCCGATACAAACTTCTAATGCTCTAATAACTCTATGTGGGTTATCTAGTGCTATAGCTTCATAACTAATAGGATCTAATGATTTAAGTTTATCTTGAAGTGATTTCAAACCATTATTTTTAAATTCAATATTTAAGTTGTCTCTAATTTCCGAACTAATGTCAGGAAATTCATCTAACCCCTCAACTACAGCATTGACATACAAGCCAGAACCACCTGCCATTATAACAACATCATTATTTAAAAATAATTGATTTAATGTATCTATAGCTTCCAATTCAAATTGACCAACCGTATAGTTGTCCTTTACTGATTTATTATGTATAAAATAATGTCTAATAGCCTTGAGTTCGACAGGAGTAGGCGCGGCAGTACCAATTTGCATTTCTTTGTAAAACTGACGGGAATCACATGAAATAATACTGGTATTAAAGTGCTGCGCTAACTTAATACTTAAACTCGTTTTACCAATGGCTGTAGGTCCTACAATAGATATTAGTAATTTGTTATTCATAATGAAGTTTAGATCCGCATTTATAACAAAATTTAGCGTCGTCAGAGTGATTATTTACAGAGCAATTTGAACAATGTTGAGAATTCAAATTTATATCATTATCAGTATTATTAAAATTATCCTTATCAGATTTAATGTATTCTGCTGATACTATGCCGGTTGGAACTGCAATAATACCATAACCTAAAACCATAATAGCTGAAGCAATAAATTGACCAATTGGAGTAATTGGTGTGATATCCCCAAAGCCAACAGTTGTTAGTGTTACAATACACCAATATATACTCTTAGGTATACTAGTAAATCCGTTTTCCTCACCTTCAACAACATACATAAGAGTTCCGAAAATAATTGAGATAATAATTACAGCATAGAGAAATACAGCAATTTTTGCTTTGCTATTTTTAATAGCTTTAATTAAATGATTTGAGGCACCCAGATAATGTGCAAGTTTTAAAATTCTAAAAACTCTTAATAGTCTTAATGCTCTTAAAACTACAAGAACTTGTGTTCCTGAAACAAGTATAGAAATATACTTAGGTAGGGTAGCTAGTAAATCTATTATGCCATAAAAACTAGTGATGTATTTTATGGGCTTATTTACAACTAAAATTCTAGCTAGATATTCTAAGCTAAATAATATAGTTATTACCCATTCTGTATAGTCAAAAAATAAAGCATATTTGTTACTAAAATGCTCTACGCTTTCTAACATTGCCAGTAATACACTTAAAACTATAATTATTAATAAAACAACATCAAAAAGTTTTCCCGCTTTTGTGTCTGCTTCATATATAATTTCATGAAGCTTATGCTTCCATTTATAACTTTTATTAGACATACATTCTACTTGTGTAAAAAGATTATTTAAATGTAATTAATTTAATTTTTTTATTAGTTCTTATGAAACTCTGTATGATATGATTAGCTTCATGAAAGTTTTGAGCGGGTGTTATAATATTTTCAAGTATTTCTATATTAGAAATCTGGTAATTTAAATCTATATATCCATAACCAGCATAATGTCCATTTTTAACTAAAATTACACTGCGTTCATCATGCGTTCTTCCATAATCAATAAGTCCAAAAGTTTTATTTTTAAATGAAAGCTTTTCTATAAAGCGATCAACTCTTTCATTATAAACTTCATTAGGTTCAATTTGATTACAAGCCCCGTAACATTCATCAATTTGGAAATTAAAACAGTGCGTTTGCGATTGTTCTAAATGACATAATTTTAAGCATAAATTATATTTGTTAGCCACTTTATTTAAATAATGTTTACCACTTTTAAAACTTTTAAAGGCAGTTACAGGTATGGCATCTTTTATTTTTAAGATACTTAGGTTCTTGTAATTATTACTATCACTTGTAATGTATAGCCCATAAGAGAATTGAGTTTGTTTCAGTGCTCTATTAAATTTAGGCTTATGTTTTTTTATTTCTTCATTTTCTTTCAATAAAGCTACCAATTCACTACCTGTTTCTTCATATAATACAGTGGTAGTTTGACGCTGCAGTTTTTTTGATTTAGAGTTGGTGTTTGTTAAATGCTGTCTTACTCTTCTTTTAATATTTTTACTTTTTCCAATGTATATAATTTGACCACTTTCATTGTACATATAATATATTCCTGTTGTTACAGGTAAATGCTCCATCAGCTGATTGAAATTATATTCATTGACTCCTTTTTCGGTATGAATAAATGATGAGACTATCTTTTTCTCAATATCCTTGTCTAATAATTTTTTAAATAATTTAACTGTTGCAAATGCATCACCACTAGCTCTGTGTCTATTACTTATTGGAATGCCTAGGCTTTTAGTTAGTTTTCCAAGACTGTAAGATTCTTGATCAGGAATTAATTCTTGAGATAATTGAACAGTACATATTGTTTTTTTTTGATAATCAAAACCAAGTCTGTCAAATTCTAAACGTAATATTCTGTAATCAAATTCCGCGTTATGGGCTACAAGAATACAATCCTCTGTAATTTCAATAATTCTTTTAGCTACCTCGAAGAATTTAGGCGCATTTTTCAGCATTTTATTATTAATTCCAGTGAGTTTAACTACAAAAGGTTGTATTTCTTTTTCTGGATTAATTAAACTAATAAATTGATCTACAACCTCGTTGCCATCAAATTTATATATAGCAATTTCTGTAATACCTTCTTCATTGTATTTTCCACCAGTAGTTTCTATGTCTAGAACAGCGTACAAAATTATTGATATTGTCTTGAACCAAAAATACTACTACCTACCCTAATCATTGTACTTCCAGAATCGATTGCAATATTATAATCTCCACTCATACCCATTGAAATAGTATTGATGTTTTCTAAAGATATTTTAAGTTCATTAAATCCTTTTTCTAATGATTGAAATTCACTTTGAATTTGATCTTTATCATCTGTAAACGTTGCCATTCCCATAACACCTTTGATAGAGATATTTTCTAGGTTTTTAAATTCTTCTGATGTTATCAATTTTTTGGCTTCATTAATTGACATTCCAAATTTTGAGTCTTCAGTTGCAATTTTAATTTGAATTAGACAATTAATAACGCGATCATTTTTTAAACCTTGTTTATTAATTTCTTTAAGAAGTTTTAAATTATCTACCCCATGGATAAGGTCAACAAATCCCGCAATATATTTTACTTTGTTTCTTTGTAAGTGTCCAATCATATGCCATTTTATGTCATTAGGAAGACTATGAAACTTGTCAACCATTTCTTGAACTTTATTCTCTCCAAATACTCTATGACCTGCGTTGTATGCCTGTAGAATATCTTCTAATGGTTTTGTTTTACTCACGGCTACCAATGTAATGTGCTCCGGGATTTGATTTTTTAATGAATTTAAATTCTCTTTAATAGACATATAATTACATCATTATAAATTATAAATGATTAAGCCACTTTTAAGTTTAGGTTCTATGTAGGTGCTTTTTGGGGGCATAACTAAATTAAGATCTGCGATCTCTTTTAGAGTTGCAATTGAAATTGCAGCCATTTTAAACCCAATTTGGAATTTATTATCTAAACAAAACTTAGCTAAATCAGACTGATTGACCTTGTCTTCAATATACTCAATTCTTTTATTGTTTCTTAAATCATTAATACCTAATATGGGATTTAATATAGTATTATATAATAATTGAGTGTTAAGTGCACTTAGAATTTTGGAAGGTGTGAATTCAGGTTTAAGCTTTAAATGATAATATGAATCAGTAATGTACATTATAAATTCATCTTGGTAGAGTTCATTATTAATTTGATCAAAACGAATTGGTTTAACAATGTAATTTTTTTCGATGCTGCTAATTATTTCATTGGGATTTAAGCTATTTAAGTCTTTTATAAATCTGTTAAATGCTTTTATTTTTAGGGTTGATTCAGGTATAAGATAAACCATGAATGATTGATGATCAATGGTTTTTTTTTCAAGCGCTAATAGTGAAGAAGATGCTGTTCTGTGATGCCCGTCAGCAATGTAAAGATGTTCAATTGTTTGAAAAGCATTGGATATTTTTAGAATATCACTTTCAGAATTTATTAACCATAACTTATGTTCTCGTTTATTTGTATCAAAAAAATGATATTCTGGATTAGAACAACTGAAGTGATTAGTGATTTGATCTAAATCAGGTACACTTTTGTAAGTCATTAAAACGGGTTCTGCATTAAATTTTACAGTTTTTAAATAATCTTTAAATAGTACTTCTCTAGTATGAATGGTGTTTTCATGTTTTTTTATAATACCATTTCTGTAGTCTTCTGTACTTGCAGCAGCAATAAACCCTGTTATACTTTCACCGTTTGAATTATTGATTTGGTAGAGATAAAAGTTTGGTTTATCATCCTTTAAAAAGACCTTTCTTTCATTAAATTTATTAAATGTGTCGTGAATTCGTATGAACTTCTCTGTAGGATCATCATTAGAATAATCTACATTTTTAGGACATAATATATTTAAAAATGAATATGGATTCGTTTTTAAAACAGTGACGATTTCATCTCTAGTGTAATTTTGAAATGAATCAGATACTACTTTTTCAACCAAATCCGACTGGGCTCTTGTCGCTCTGAAAGGTTTAATGGTGGCCAAATGATTTTAATTAAATTGAGATGAAACAATTTGGGCTTTTTTAGATGAAGTATAGTCGTAAAATCCTTCTTTAGATTTAATTCCTAACTTTTTGGCGTTAACCATATTAATAAGAAGCGGGCAGGGTGCATATTTAGGATTTTTAAATCCTTTGTACATCACATTCATTATAGATAAACAGACATCTAAGCCTATGAAATCGGCTAATTGGAGTGGACCCATAGGATGTCCCATTCCTAATTTCATGATGCCGTCAATTTCTTTAACTCCTGCAATACCATTATACAAGGTTTCTATAGCTTCGTTAATAAGGGGCATTAAAATACGGTTCGCTACAAAACCTGGATAATCCTTCACAGAAATAGGTGTTTTTCCTATTATTTCAGTGAGCTCAACAATTGTTTTAGATACAGCGCTTGAAGTATTATAACCTAATATAATTTCTACAAGAGGCATTAGAGGTACAGGATTCATAAAATGCATCCCTATCACTTGTTCTGGTCGGTTAGTATGTGATGCAATTTGGGTAATTGAAATTGAGGAAGTATTAGTGGCCAAAATAGTGTCCTCTGGGCATAGGGCGTCTAGTTCCTTAAATATTTCAATCTTGATAGCTTCGTTTTCAGTAGCCGCTTCAATTACTAAACTTGCATATTCAATTCCTTCATTTAAACTGGTATAAGTAGAAATATTTGCTAATGTTTTATTTTTATCAATATCGGTTATGATTTCTTTTGAAATCATACGGTCCAGATTTGTAGATATTGTATCAATAGCTTTTTTTAATGCTTCAGGGTTAGTATCTGTTAGCTGAACTTTAAATCCTGCTTGCGCAAAGGTATGGGCAATTCCGTTGCCCATAGTTCCTGCTCCTATGACAGCAATATTTTTCATAAGTTAGATTTGAGAAGTTATCATTTTTGCAATTCTTAAGGCTTCTGTTCCGTCGCTAAAAGTTACAATTGGGGTTGTATCATTGATTATTGCATCAGCAAAAGTTTCAAGCTCTTCAAGAATGGCGTTGTTATCTTCTATGGTAGGGTTGTCAAAATAAATTTGCTTCTTTTTACCTTCGGCATTTTGAAGAATCATATCAAAATCGCCAGGGATTTCAGGAGCATCTTTCATTTTAACAACTTCACATTGTTTTGTAAGCATATCTATTGAGATATATGAATCTTTTTGAAAAACACGAGTTTTCCGCATTTTTTTTAATGAAATTCTACTCGCTGTTAGGTTAGCTACACAACCGTTTTCAAATTCAATTCTTGCATTGGCTATATCAGGGGTCTCACTTATTACAGATACTCCACTAGCAGTGACACTTTTTACTGGAGACTTAACAATACTCAACACTAAATCAATATCGTGTATCATAAGATCAAGGACTACTGGGACGTCAGTGCCTCTTGGATTGAACTCCGCAAGTCGGTGTGTTTCAATAAACATTGGACTTGATATGCTATCCTTAACGCCCTTAAAAGCTGGATTAAAACGTTCTACGTGCCCAACTTGTCCTTTAACATTAAATGTTTCAATAAGAGAAAGCAATTCTTCAGCTTCTTCAACAGTGTTAGTAATTGGTTTTTCAATAAAAACGTGCTTTTTATTTTTAATAGCTTTCTTAGCACACTCATAATGCGAAAGGGTAGGAGTTACAATATCAACAACATCACATGAGTTTATAAGTTGGTCAATAGAATCAATATAATTGTAACCAAATTCCTCAGCAACTTGTTTTGCGTATGAAGCGTTAGCATCATAAAACCCAACCAATTGATATTTTTCAGATTGGTTAAGGAGTTTTAAGTGGATTTTACCAAGGTGACCAGCACCTAAAACGGCAACTTTTAACATAGAAATTGAGTTTACACAAATCTAATTAATTTTAGATATTTATTGGGTTAAAAAAAATGATTAATAAGTCAGATAAGATTTTCTTTTTTTAATAATTTTAACCTCATATTTTTATTTACCAATTTCTGCATTTTAATTTGAAAGACACATTAAAACATCAGGGCTTAAGAAATAAGCTAGTTTCACTTTTAAAGAAGAAGGGAATAACAGATGAAGTTGTGTTGAAAGCAATTTCAAAAATCCCTAGACATCTTTTTCTTGACTCCAGTTTTTTAGACCACGCCTATCAGGATAAAGCATTTCCTATTGGAGCAGATCAAACCATTTCTCAACCTTATACCGTTGCATACCAATCTCAGTTACTCAATATTGTTAATGGCAGTAAAGTATTAGAAATAGGAACTGGTAGTGGCTATCAAACGGCAGTCTTATGTGAATTAGGTGCAGAGGTTTATAGTATCGAACGTCAAAATGAGTTGTTTAAAAAAACAGTAAAGTTTCTTCCTAAACTTGGCTACAGACCAAAAAAATTAATATTTGGTGATGGATATAAAGGCTTTGACGAGGCAGCACCGTACGATGCCATATTAGTTACTGCAGGAGCTCCATTTGTTCCGAAACCACTTTTAAAGCAGCTATCAATTGGGGGTAGATTAATAATTCCTGTTGGAGATGAAGAACAGATAATGCAAGTTTTTACAAGGAAAAGTGAAAAGCAATATGAAAAAGAAGAACTGGGAAATTTTAAGTTTGTTCCTCTTCTTGAAAATAAAAATTAGAAATTCTTTTTAATTCTATCTAAATTTCTTTTGTTATCTCGATCTTTTATGGTTTCTCTCTTATCGTGAACTTTTTTACCTTTTGCTAAAGCTATTTCAAGTTTTGCAAAGCCATTATCATTAATGAATAACTTTAAAGGGACTATGGTAAGTCCTTTGGTAGAAACTTCTTTTTTAAGTTTTTTTAATTCTTTTCTGTTAAGTAATAGTTTGCGCTCTGCTTTTGGTTTATGATTGTAATAGGTGCCATATAGGTATTCTTCTATGGTCATATTTATAATAAATAATTCCTCTTTATCATTAAACTCACAAAAACTTTCTGCAATAGATGCTTTACTGGTCCTAATTGACTTGATTTCTGTTCCAGTTAGGACAATACCAGCCGTATATTTATCTAATATTTCATAGTTAAATCTGGCTTTTTTATTTTGTATGTTAATTGTCCTTTGCATTTGTGGCAAATTTAGATACAAATAAAAGAATTAAAAAAGAATTGTATTTAAATCCAACAAAAAAGCCCCTTTAAAGGTTTTTTTTTTAGTTAACTAGTTCTTCTTGATTTCTAAAAACCAATTTATTATCAAAAGCATCTAGAAGAATAATGCTATCAGTATTTACTATTCCACCAAGAATGTCTTTACTTAACATATTTAAAACCTCCTTTTGTATTGTGCGTTTTACAGGTCTAGCTCCGTATTCTGGTTCAAAGCCTTTATTTGCAAGATATGTTGTGGCTTCTTCTGTAGCATCCATAGTAATGCTTTGATTTGAAAGCATTTTAGTAACTCCTCTTAATTGAATTTTAACAATTTCTTTAATATTCGATTTGGTTAAAGGACTAAACATGATGATATCATCAATACGATTTAAAAATTCTGGTCTTACCCTTTGTTTTAATAAGCTAAGCACATCAATCTTAGCTGTCTCCATAGCGGTATCAGCATCTTTAATCGTTTCAAATTGATTTTGTATGATTTCACTACCTATATTGGAGGTCATAATTATAATAGTATTTTTAAAATCTGCCATTCTACCCTTATTATCTGTTAAGTGACCTTCATCAAGTACTTGAAGTAAGATATTAAAAGTGTCAGGATGCGCTTTTTCAATTTCATCAAGCAGTACAACAGAATATGGTTTTCTTCTTACGGCTTCTGTTAATTGACCTCCCTCGTCATAGCCTACATAACCTGGAGGGGCTCCTACAAGTCGGCTTACTGCATGACGCTCCTGGTATTCACTCATGTCTATTCTAGTCATCGCATTTTCATCATTAAATAAGTAAGCAGCAAGCGCTTTTGCTAACTCTGTTTTTCCAACGCCAGTTGTTCCCAAAAATAAGAAAGATCCTATGGGTTTATTGGGGTTTTGTAATCCTGCCCTTGATCTACGAACCGCATCACTTACTGCTGTTATTGCTTCCTCTTGGCCAACCACTTTTTTGTGAAGTTGCTCTTCGAGTTTTAGTAACTTACTACGTTCACTTTCAATCATTTTGGTAACTGGAATACCAGTCCATTTAGCTACAACTTCAGCAATGTCTTCGTAATTAACTTCTTCTTTAATTAAGCTGTGTTCTTCTTCATTTGCTTTTAGTTCGTTTTGAAGGTTTTCAAGTAACTCTTCTTCAGACTTAATTTTTCCATAGCGTAATTCAGCAACTTTACCATAGTCTCCATTTCGTTCTGCGGTATCCGCTTCATTTTTATAAGACTCTATATTAGATTTTGCTTGTTGTATTCTATCAACTAAAGATTTTTCACTAAGCCATTTTGCATTAATACCATTACGTTCTTCTTTAAAATTAGCTAAATCATTGCGTAATATTTTGAGTTTACTTTCGTCTTTTTCTCTTTTTATAGCTTCAATTTCAATTTCTAACTGCATTATTTTTCTATCAAGAACATCTAATTCTTCAGGTTTCGAATTAATTTCCATTCTAAGTTTAGAGGCAGCTTCATCCATTAAGTCAATAGCTTTATCAGGTAAGAACCTGTTAGTAATGTATCGTTCAGAAAGTTCTACAGCACCTATGATAGCTTCATCTTTAATCCTTACTTTATGATGAATTTCATATTTTTCTTTTATACCTCTTAAAATAGATATGGCATTTTCAGTATCGGGCTCGTCAACAATCACTTTTTGAAAACGTCTTTCTAAAGCCTTGTCTTTCTCAAAATACTTTTGGTATTCGTCAAGCGTTGTTGCTCCTATAGCTCTTAATTCACCTCGGGCTAAAGCAGGTTTTAATATGTTTGCTGCGTCCATAGCCCCTTGTCCGCCACCAGCACCAACAAGGGTGTGTATTTCATCTATAAACAGTACAATGTCACCTGTACTATTAGTTACTTCTTTTATTACAGCCTTTAAACGTTCTTCAAATTCTCCCTTGTATTTTGCACCTGCAATTAATGCACCCATATCCAATGCAAATAATTGCTTGTTTTTTAAATTTTCTGGAATATCGCCATCAACAATTCTATGGGCTAGACCCTCAGCAATTGCTGTTTTTCCGGTTCCAGGCTCACCAACAAGTATGGGGTTGTTTTTAGTCCTTCTGGAAAGAATTTGAAGTACTCTTCTTATTTCTTCATCCCTTCCAATTACAGGATCTAATTTTTTTTCAATGGCTAGTTGATTTAAGTTTTTTGCATATTTATTAAGGGCATTAAATGTTTCTTCTTGCGATTGTGAGGAAACCCGTTCACCTTTTCTCATTTCAGTAATTAAAGATTTAAGATTTTTTTTAGTAACACCGTGTTCGTTTAAAATTTTAGAAACCGCACTTTTACTATCTATAATTGCTAATATTAAATGTTCAATAGTTACATAGTCATCTTTCATTTTATTAGCAATAGTCTGTGCTTGAGTTAGAGTTTTTCCAGTATTTTGAGACAAAGTAATTTGTCCACCAGATACTTTAGGATAACGTTTTAACTCAGCTTCAATCACTTTAGTTAAAGTGTCTTTATCGACTTCATATTTTTTTAATAAATATGGTAAAACGTTATCATCAGTCTGAAGAATACCCTTAAAAATATGTTCGTTTTCAATTTGTTGATGTTCAAATCCATTAGCAATTACTTGAGCTTGCTGAATGGCTTCTTGTGATTTTATCGTATAGTTATTAAAGTTCATATCTCTTTTATATTTTTGCAATTATTAATTAATGTTTGACAATAATCTTACCAAGTATAATTACATGTCAATATGTCTGTAAAACCCTTGGTTTTGCTGACTTTTTGTCGTAATGGTTAGGTTTTTTATTTTATAAAATTATATGGGAATATTTAAAAATATATTAAGTTCAGATTCGGATAGTGAAAATCATAATATTAAACGAGTTGAATGGAAATCTTTAACTTCGGTTGAACAACTTTCTATGATTAATGAAGCTTCTAAAACGAAACCACAAGCTATTTTTAAACACTCAACACGCTGTGGAGTTAGTAGAATGGTATTAAAAAATTTTGAAGCTGATTTTAATTTAGATTCAAATTCTTATGACCTTTATCTTATAGATTTATTGAATTACAGAGAGGTATCAAGTGCTGTTTCAGAAACTTTAAATGTCCAACATCAATCACCACAATTATTAATAATTAAAAACGGTGAAGTGATTATTCATGATTCACATGGTGCAATTAACAATATAGATTTAGAACAGTACGCATAAAAAAAGCATCTTTTAAAAGATGCTTTTTTTATTAGGATTTACTTTTCAGAGGAGGCAAAAGTTTAGTTGAAACTTCACCGAAGCCAATACGTGTTCCATCTTTCTCACAGTAGCCTCGCATAATAACGGTATCATTGTCATTTATAAATTTTCGTTCAGAGCCATCTTTCATTTTTAGTGGTTTTTCTCCTCTCCAACTCAGTTCAAGCATGGAACCGTATGAGTCTTCCGTAGGGCCTGATATTGTCCCACTTCCCATCATATCTCCAGAGTTAATTGGACATCCATTAACAGTATGATGAGCCAGTTGTTGGGACATATTCCAATACATGTATTTAAAGTTGGATCTACAAACAATTTGTTCTTTAGCATTTTCTGGTTTAATTCCTACTTCAAGATTTATGTCAAAGCTTTTATCACCTTCATATTGTAGATAAGGCAATTGTTTTTTCAATGGCTTAGGACCAGCAACTCTGAAGGGTTCAAGTGCATCAAGGGTAACTATCCATGGTGATATTGATGATGCAAAGTTTTTAGCTAAAAATGGACCCAAAGGGACATATTCCCATTTCTGAATATCTCTTGCAGACCAATCATTAAATAATACTAGTCCAAATATATATTCTTCAGCTTCATCAACAGGAATGGGCTCCCCTAAATCATTGGCGTCTGTAGTAATGAATGCCATTTCTAATTCAAAATCAACCAATTTTGATGGACCAAAATTAGGGTTTTCAGCACCAGAAGCTATGGTTTGGCCATGCGGTCTATGAACTGGAATACCAGAGGGAATAATAGAAGAGCTTCTTCCATGATAACCAACAGGTATATGAAGCCAATTTGGCAATAGTGCATTATCAGGATCTCTGAACATAGTACCTACGTTAGTGGCATGTTCTTTACTGGAATAAAAGTCTGTATAATCTCCAATCTGAACAGGAAGCTGCATTTCAATTTCATCTAATCGAAACAAAACGGCTTCTTTATGTGATTTGTTGTTTTTTAAAATGGGATTATTATCATCAAATATATCTGCTATTCTGTTTCTTACAGCCCGCCATGTTTGTCTTCCGTCTGCAATAAAATCATTAAGCGTGTCTTGTAAAAAAATATCATCTGTTAAAGGGATGCCTTCAAAATAACCTAATTGATGTAATGCTCCTAGGTCTATAGCGGTATCGCCAATACGCGTTCCAATGGTTATAATGTCGTCACGCGTTAAGAAAACCCCAAACGGTATGTTTTGGATAGGGAAGTCAGAATGTTTATCAACATGTAACCAGGAAGTTCGGTCTGGGTTGTTAGCAAATACGGGCATATATATTGTTAATTAAATTGTGAAAAATTTTATATCAAATATATGTTTTTTGTCATATAAAAAATATGTATTTGTTATTTTTGCTAATATTTTTAATAACAACATAGCATGCAACGCGACGAACAAATTTTTGAATTAATTGAAGCTGAAAAAGACAGACAAATCCATGGTATAGAACTTATTGCTTCTGAGAACTTTGCTAGTGATCAGGTCATGGAAGCTGCCGGTTCTGTATTAACTAATAAATATGCAGAAGGGTATCCTGGTAAAAGATATTATGGTGGCTGTGCTGTAGTTGATGAAGTTGAGCAAATAGCCATTGATAGAGCTAAAACACTCTTTGGAGCCGAATATGCTAATGTACAGCCTCACTCAGGGAGTCAAGCTAATACCGCAGTATTTTCTGCTATACTTAAACCCGGTGATAAAATTTTAGGTTTTGATTTATCTCACGGTGGACACTTAACACATGGTTCTCCTGTTAATTTTTCAGGAAAATTATACAAACCTCATTTTTATGGCGTAGAAGAAGCGACAGGAACATTAGATTATGATAAAATTGAGGCTAAAGCTGTTGAAGTGATGCCGCAACTTATTATAGCAGGTGCATCTGCTTATTCAAGAGACATTGATTTTAAACGTTTTAGAGCCATAGCAGATAAAGTTGGCGCATTACTCTTAGCAGATATATCTCACCCTTCAGGTCTTATTGCTAAGGGTATTTTAAACGATCCTATTCCACATTGTCACTTTGTGACAACAACGACTCATAAAACGCTCAGAGGTCCTAGAGGTGGTCTTATTTTAATGGGTAAAGATTTTGATAACCCATTTGGAATTAAGCTAAAGAATGGTAATCTAAGAAAAATGTCTTCTTTATTAGATTCTGGTGTATTTCCGGGTAATCAAGGTGGCCCTCTTGAACATATTATTGCAGCTAAAGCAATTGCATTTGGTGAAGCCTTAACCGATAACTTTATGGAGTACATTCTTCAGGTTAAAAAGAATGCTAGTGTAATGGCAGATGCTTTTGTTGAAAAAGGCTACAAAATTATATCAGGTGGCACAGATAACCATATGATGTTAATTGATTTAAGAAATAAAAATATTTCTGGAAAAGCCGCCGAAGAAGCTTTGGGTAAAGCGGATATTACTGTAAATAAGAATATGGTACCATTCGATGATAAGTCTCCTTTTGTGACCTCAGGAATTAGAATTGGAACTTCTGCTGTATCCACACGTGGTTTGAAAGAATCTGACGTTTTACAAATTGTAGAGTTTATTGACAGAGTGATTGAAAATCATGAAAACGATGAGATTTTAGAAGAGATAGCTAATGAAGTAAATGCAATGATGGCTAATAAACCATTATTTGTAGCTTAATTATATTTTTAAAATAATTAAAAAGCCTGCTCATAGCAGGCTTTTTTTTAATCTTCAGGTTGAACTTGATGTTGATAGGCTCCCAAATCTGGGTTTGAAGAACGGTTTACACCAAGAATATCATTAGGAACAGCTTGTGCAGCGGAAACATCCCCTTTATTTATAGCAGCTGAATTTTCATTAATCAGGAAGTTATTATTGTAAGCATCCCAAAATTCAGGGTTTTGATTTAACATTACATTATTATATAAATCGGAATTATTAAAGTTGTAATTGGGTCCAGTATAACTGTTATTATAATCGTTAAATCTTAAAAGGGTCGATTCTAGCTTAAAGTTAAAATCCAATTCGCTGTCTGCTTGATCAACTAAAAATTCAATATTTTCACTACCATAAACAATACAGTTAGTGAAAGTGGCTTTATCCAAGCTATTAACATATATTACATCATCTTCATCTGTGATGAAATTATTTACAAGTACTGCTGGAAACTGTCTGAAACTGTTTGTCCAATAATTACTCAATGTAGCATGAGTAAACTCATAAGATCCACCTAGAGTACCTGCAAAAGCAGATTGACCACAGTTAGAAATTACTAAATTTTCAGCCTTAAGAGATGACGCTCTTGCTAATATACCAAAGCTGCTAAAGTTAAAAAGTTTAGAATTTTTGATAGAAACTTTAGGTATTGTGTTTTCTTGGTTTCCTATACAAAATAGACCCAAAGTTCCATTTTTAATTGTTGTATGGTTAATATCTATTTCTTTGCTGTCATTGTAAAGTAAAATAGTTCCCCACTGTCCCGGTATATCTGCAAAACCTGGTTCCAAACGATCACTTTCAAAAATCACCTCGTTTTCCATAGTTTCTAAGTCATTACTTAAAGCACCATTAATTTTCATTGATGCATTTTGTGTAACAATTAATCCTGAGTTGGCATGAAAGTGGATTCTTGCACCAGGATCTATAGTTAATGTTTTATTTGCTCCAACACCTGCATAACCGTATATTACATAGGGCTTATCGTTGGTAAAGTTTAATTCATTATCGTTTAAAAATCGACCTTCAAGTGTTGTTTCATCGTCTTCGCCATCTCCATCTACATCAAAAACAAGAGTTTCTTTGATGTAAACAGGATTGCCGTCTTCATCGGTATCTTCTGAACGTGCAGGATAAATAAAAACAGCATCTTTTACAAGGGTTACCAATTCTACAGTTTGGAGATTATTATTTTGATCAAACTCAATTTTATCTGTGTATAGTAGCTCATTTGAGTTTGTTTGATTTGAAATATCTATTGTAGTTTCAATAAAAATATAAAGGCTGTCTTTAGCTAATAATTCAACATCTTCAAAAACTTTACCTTCAAGATCACCACTGCTCCCTGTAGACCCATCTATATTAAGTCTAAATCTAGAATTTTCCCTTTTTGAGAGATTGATATTTGGTATTACTATGTCTTTATTACTTCTGTTATAAACTTTTAATGTATATGTACTAGAACTAATATTACTAAATACGGTATCTAAATAAACAGTATCTTTTGAGAATTCTAGACCTCCAGTGCTTGGTTCAAATTCAAAATCATTACGACATGAACTCCATGTAAGGATAAATAGAAAAATGACTGTTAGTTGGAATAAGCGTTTAAGCATTGAATAATCTTTGTTTTAAATATAAATATATTGTAATAATTCTTGAATTATTGGCTATTGAAATAAACTTTCTAATTCAAGTGTTATCCTAGTAGGTTTGTTAGTGGCTCTAGAAATTAAACACCATTGCGTTTCTGAAACTGCTAATAATTTTTTGGATTCAGCATTATAGATTTCAACAATTCTAGTGGATTTTACCCCTTTAGACTCTTTAATGAATGTTTTGAGATGAATTTTATCGTTTACTAAAGCTGCACCTTTATACTTGATCAGATGTTGCACCATAACCCAGTAATAATTTGTTTTCTGATCTTCTGAAGATTCTTTATTCCAATGCAATTCAGCAATATTTTGAACCCATTGCACATAAACCACATTGTTTACATGATTTAGAGAATCAATCTCATTGGTTGCGACTTGAATGGTTTGCTCAAATATTTGCATTACCTATCAGTAAGTTTTATTTCAAATATTTTGTTCCATAATTTACCAGTAACAAAAATAGTTTCTGTATCAGGATTAAAAGCAATACCGTTAAGCACGTCTAAGTCTTTGTGTTGCTTAACAAGTTTTCTAAGTGGGGAGAAGTCAACAACGCCTTCTACAGCACCATTTAAAGGATTTATTATAGCCACACCATTTTTGAGATAGATATTAGCAAAAATTTTACCATCTATCCATTCAAGTTCATTTAGGCTTCCTATTTTGCCTTTATTGGTATATACTTGTATTTTATCAATCTCTTTGTAATTTTTTGGATTTATACGCCAAATATTTTCAGTACCATCCGACTTGTAAATTAAATTATCATCATGACAAAGTCCCCAGCCTTCTTTGCTTCTATCGTAAGTGAAGGTCTTAGTTCTTTTCATAGAATTAATATCATAAACAAAACCTACATTGGCTTTCCATGTTAATTGGATCAATTCATTGTTAAATACCGTAAGACCTTCGGCAAAGTATTTTTTATCGAGATTGTAATTATACTCTATATTTCCTGTTTTATAGTCAATGCGTCTTAACTTAGAAGCACCATATTGCCCAGTACTTTCGTATATTTTACCATTATAAAACTCTAGGCCTTGCGTGTATGAGTATATGTCATGAGGAAATTCACTAATAATTTCAAAACCATAAACTTTTGGTCTTTTGTTATTTAATAAAGTTAAAGGAATTGTTTTTTCTAAGGTTTGTTCATCCAAATCAAAAACAGCTTTAAGTTTATGAATCCCCAAAGACATGGTATCAAGAACTAATTGATCACTAATAGGGTGTTCATTCACAAAAAAAGTAACCCCATTATATACCACGTTTTTAGAGTTTTTAATTGTAATTTTAAGCGTATCTCCTAACTTAAAAATATTGTTTTCACTGTTGGTTTTTAATGTTAAAGTCCTGAGGGTTTTGTCATTGTCTCCACATGAAACTAACATCACACAACTAAGCAGAAAAAGTATGAACTTGTGGTGCATTTTTATTTTGATTTTTTTGGCAATTTATTATTTAAAATCAGTTAAAAAAAATATTGTTAAACTATTAAATCATTGTATATTTGCCCCCGGCAAGTCCTACACAACTAGCTCCTGTTGAATCCTCCAGGGCGGGAACGCAGCAAAGGTAAATGGTTGTAGCAGTGTGATGTAGGTAGCTTGCCTTTTTTTGTACCCAATACTTTCCTATAATATTGTACATTTATTCACTGAATAAATAAATTAAAAATGTCAAAAATAATCTTAATCACTGGTGGCTCCTCAGGAATTGGTAAATCAATTGGTGAGTACCTACAAGATAAAGGATTCTGTGTTTATGGAACCAGTAGAAACCCAGACCGCTATAGCAATTCAAATATTCCACTAATTAAAATGGATGTCACTAATTCAGAGTCAATTGGGCAAGGCGTAACACGTGTTTTAGAAAAAGCTGGTCGAATAGATGTCTTAATAAACAATGCGGGTGCTGGCATAACTGGACCTATGGAAGAAATTCCAGAAGACGCGATGAAACACAATTTTGATACTAATTTTTTCGGCCCCATTAATGTTATCAAAGCGGTATTACCTGCAATGCGCCAACAAAAAACTGGGTTAATTATAAATATTACTTCAATTGCAGGTTATATGGGATTACCTTTTAGAGGTATTTATAGTGCAAGCAAAGGTGCTTTGGAAATTGTTACTGAGGCATTCAGTATGGAGTTAAAACCATTTAATATAGCAATAACAAATGTGGCACCTGGAGACTTTGCAACCAACATTGCATCTGGAAGGTATCATGCTCCAGTAATTAATAATTCTCCCTACGAAGAAGTTTATGGCAACTCATTAAAACTTATGGATGATCATGTAGATTCTGGTAAAGACCCACTAATAATGGCTAAAGCTATTCATGAAATAATTAATAGTAAAAAGGTTAAGATTCATTACAAAGTGGGGGAGTTTATGCAAAAATTTTCTATTGTATTGAAACGTCTTTTACCTGATACGTGGTATGAGAAACTTTTAATGAATCATTATAAATTATAAGATTCTATTTTCAAAAATAACCTTATCTGTATTAGTTTTATCTCTTATAAATTTTATTTTAGCACCAATAAAACAACAATCCCATGAAATTTTTTATTGATACTGCCAATCTTGATCAAATTAAAGAAGCTCAAGACCTTGGAATTTTAGACGGTGTAACTACCAACCCTTCTTTAATGGCTAAAGAAGGTATTACAGGGACTAACAATATTTTGAAGCATTATGTAGATATCTGTAATCTAGTTGAAGGTGATGTTTCTGCTGAGGTTATTGCTACAGATTTTGAAGGCATGGTTAGAGAGGGAGAAGCCCTTGCAGAATTACATGATCAGATAGTTGTTAAGCTACCAATGATTAAAGACGGCGTAAAAGCTTGTAAATATTTTTCAGAGAAAGGCATAAAGACCAACGTGACTCTAGTGTTTTCAGCTGGACAAGCGTTGCTTGCAGCCAAAGCTGGTGCTACTTATGTTTCTCCTTTTATTGGCCGTTTAGATGATATATCTACAGATGGTTTAAATTTAATTTCAGAGATCAGGCATATTTATGATAACTATGGCTTTGAAACACAAATTTTAGCAGCTTCAGTGCGTCATACGATGCATGTAATTGATTGTGCTAAGATTGGTGCTGATGTAATGACAGGACCATTAAGTTCTATTAGCGGGTTGTTGAAGCATCCTCTTACAGATATTGGTTTGGAGAAGTTTTTAGCCGATTACAAAAAAGGCAATTAGAGCTTTTTCAAGTGCTTGTCAATTTTGTTTGAAAATACACTAATTTCAGAGTTTATAATATTCATATTATCATCTACAAGTATACATCTAGACACAGAGTAGTATGATAAACCATAGGTCTTAACCCCTTCCTTAAAATTTTTAAATCGAAATTCAGTATTTAAGGGAAACTGGTAAGCTTCTAACTGTTGACGGCTATTAATCATAGGTTCATTGTTAATGTTAATTCCAATGAAATCTACATCTGGATATTGTTTAGAAAGCAGATTGATTTTATTATGAATTTCTATGAAATGTTCTGTGTAATGATAAGACCAAAAGTATATGACAGATGGTCTTAATATTCTTGAATTAAAATCAACGGTATGGTTACTGTAATCAACAAAATCAGTTAAAGGCAGTTTATTACCTGGTTTTAAGTTCTCAAGGCGTTCAACTAAAGAAGTTAAATCAGCAACATAATCTTCATTATTACATTTCTCTTTGAAATGATTTAAAATAGATTTGTTGTCATTATAATTTTTTGAGGTATAAATAAATTCTCTAGCTGCGTATTTTAAGTTGTGATTTTTGATAGATTTTTTATCAATGTATTTATCTATTAAATCAAGTTTCGTTTTGTTGTAATCAACACAGTTTTTATCAAATTTCCTTGATACATCTTTTTTATAAAAATTATCAAGCGCCAGATTATTAAAGTAAAAAAACAAAAAGCGATTATAGCCAATATGGTCGTTTAAAAATGGTGCATTAAAATTAATGGTGTTTCTGTGCGCAAAAAAGGCATCAGGCAGGCTTTTATATTTTCCTAACTCAGCATAACCAAAGTGACCAAAAGGATATACTTCATAAGATCTATAACTATTAAAATCAATATCAGCCTTTGCAATGTCGTAAAACGCATCAGAGGTTGATTTATTTGAAGTAAAATGGTTGAGTTCATCCATTCTAAGCTTGTGCCTCTCTTGAATAAGATTGTGATAAGTTTCTGGTGATAATCTACAATCATTATAACTCTTTAATTCGTCTTTTTCGTTTTTAAGAAAAGAACGGATTAAGAAGTTATTTTTCCTGGCACCTTTACCATGGTAGGTTAAAGATTCATCAAAATCTTTGGTGTTTACAAAAACGTTAATACTATCTCCGGGTTCTAAAAATACCTGTTGATGTTCTATACCGTGTTTGAATATGAAGAGATTACTATTTTCGTTGGGGATAGTAATTAGGAAAGAAGCATTTTCATCAAGTGAAATAGAGTCTAATATTTCTCCGCTTTTTAATAATAAAACCTTATCGTCTACAGCGTTTTGGATGGTACCACCAAAGAAAGAAAGTTTTTTTTCTTTACTAGAATTACATCCAATAATAATTAGACAAAAAATTGAGGAGTATAAGAATTTAAAATTCATAAATTATTGGATAACTAAACAAAATTAGATTTTGAATATTAATTCTGTTGTTAAGGCGTTGTTAAAACTTACTATAGTTGTCAATTATTTTATGGTTTTACTTGAATTATCTACTTTTGCACAAAATTTTAAAGCTAGGATATGTTATCAGTTTCAAATCTTTCTGTTCAATTTGGGAAGCGAGTATTATTCGATGAAGTAAATACCGCTTTTAATCAAGGAAATTGTTATGGAATTATTGGTGCTAACGGGGCTGGAAAGTCAACGTTTCTCAAAATACTTTCAGGTAAAATGGAAGCAACCTCAGGACATGTTCACTTGGAGACAGGTAAACGCATGTCTGTTCTGGAACAAAATCATAATTTATACGATCAAAATACAGCACTTGAAACGGTTATAATGGGTAACAAACCCTTGTTTGAAATTAAAGTAAAAATAGATGCATTGTACGCTGATTATTCAGACGAAAATGCTGAAAAAATTGGAGAGCTTCAGGTACAATTTGAAGAAATGAACGGGTGGAATGCCGATAGCGACGCAGCATCGATGTTATCAAATTTAGGTATCAAAGAGGAGTTGCATTACATGCAGATGAGCGATTTAGATGGCAAACAAAAGGTACGTGTTCTATTAGCTCAGGCCTTATTTGGTGAACCTGATGTGTTAATCATGGATGAGCCTACCAACGATTTGGATTATGAAACCATTTCTTGGTTAGAAAATTTCTTAGCCAATTATAATAATTGTGTGATTGTGGTTTCTCACGACCGTCACTTTTTAGATGCTGTCTGTACCCACATATCTGATATTGATTTTGGTAAAATTAATCACTATTCTGGTAATTATACCTTTTGGTATGAATCTTCACAATTAGCTGCCAAACAACGTGCTCAGCAAAACAAAAAAGCAGAAGAAAAGAAAAAAGAATTACAGGAGTTCATTGCTCGTTTTAGTGCGAATGTTGCTAAAAGTAAGCAGGCTACTAGTAGAAAGAAAATGATTGATAAATTGAATATTGAGGAAATTAGGCCATCTAGTAGACGTTATCCTGCAATTATTTTTGAAAGGGAACGTGAAGCTGGTGATCAGATACTTAATATTGAAGGTTTATCTGCAACTTTAGAAGGCGACGTATTATTTAAAGATGTAGATATTAATTTAGCTAAAGGCGATAAAGTAGTTGTTTATTCAAAAGACTCAAGAGCGACTTCTGCTTTTTATCAAATTATTAATGGCAAAGAAACCACTGAGTCTGGAAAATATGCATGGGGTGTTACCACATCTCAATCTTACCTTCCTTTAGATAATAGTGAGTATTTTCAACAAAAATTAACATTAGTTGATTGGTTGAGACAGTACGCAATGACAGAAGAGGAGCGCGAAGAAGTATACATCAGAGGGTTTTTAGGTAAAATGATTTTTAGTGGAGAGGAGGCTTTAAAAACTGCAAATGTATTATCAGGAGGGGAGAAAGTAAGATGTATGTTAAGTAGAATGATGATGTTACGCGCTAATGTATTAATGCTAGATGAGCCGACGAACCATTTAGATTTGGAGAGTATCACTGCTTTCAATAATTCTTTAAAGAACTTTAAAGGAACCGTATTGTTTACTACTCATGATCATGAATTTGCTCAGACCGT
>ERZ802830.182-NODE-182-length-61314-cov-41.8603_pt1 | contig 61314 bp, 61 predicted proteins | sample MGYA00345654_ERZ802830 | MGnify/ENA primary metagenome ERZ802830 (study PRJEB30503, sample SAMEA104212375) | marine metagenome | biome: Westerlies Biome; feature: [SRF] surface water layer (ENVO:00010504) within the epipelagic zone...; material: water...
GTTACATTCTAATATTTAGGCTAAAATTAAAGGGAGCTTTGGCTCCCTTTTTTTTATAAAGATTGATGTATAAATTTATTTTTACTTTTTTATTTACTTCTATTACATGGAGTGCGAGCGCTGAGTTGCCCGATTACGAGTTTGAAGACTGGGCAGGCACTTCTTTACCTACCTTCGTAGCCAAGCCTAATAAAATAAATGCAGAGACAAGGCTTGTGGTTGTTATGCATGGAAGGAAAAGAAACGCTGAAGAGTATAGAGATCAATGGGTGAAAGCATCTCAGGAGTTAAATCTTTTGGTGATTGTTCCTGAATTTAGTGAAGAGAGTTTTCCAGAAGTGTGGGGTTTTAATTATGGAAATATCAAAACTAAAAATCTAGATCCTATTGAGCAAGATTTGCATGCGTTTATGGCTATTGAACCTCTTGCCAACAATGCATTGAAGAAATTTAAAATTAAATCAGAGAATTGGGGTATATATGGTCATGGTGCTGGAGCACATTTTGTTCATCGGTTTGTGCTTCATCATCCACAAGCGTCTTACACCTTGGCAATTGCAGCGAATTTAGGGTGGTATCTGTCAATGTCAGATCAAGAGTGGCCTTTTGGTCTAACTAATTCAAATATAGATGATGCAAAGCTAAGACAAGCTTTTAGTAAGTATTTTCTATTAATGCTTGGAAGAGCAGATACCTCAACTAAACCAAATACACCTTATGTAGCAGATCATTGGGACATTATTAACTTACAGGGAGAGCATCGTCTTGCTAGAGGAAGAAACTTCTTTAAATCTGCAGTAGCTAAATCAAAAGAAGTTAATCAATTTTTTAAATGGGGAATGGTTGAAGTTCCAACCACTAAAGGCCACAGCAATACAGAGCAAATGGTTCCCTATGCTGCTGAAATGTTTTATGCGAGGTTGAAATAATGCAGGCTTATAAAAAAAGGGGTTTTTGGCTAGGTTTAGCAGCCTTCTTTTTTATTCTTCTAACGCCTAATCCAGATTCTCTCTCGCCAATAGGTTGGGCTGTGGCTGCTGTTACTCTGTTGATGGCGATTTGGTGGGCAACTGAGGCAGTTCCAGTGGCCGTTACTGCGTTATTGCCATTAGCTTTGTTCCCAATGCTTCATGTAACTGATTTTAAGACAGCTGCTCTACCCTATGCGAATCCAAATATTTATTTATTCATGGGTGGCTTTATTTTAGCTCTGGGTATTGAATCATCCGGATTGCATAAACGATTGGCATTAAAAATGTTAATAGCGATTGGAAATAGTGGAGCAAAATTAGTTGGTGGCTTTATGCTTGTTTCTGCCTCTATAAGCATGTGGGTGATGAATACATCAACGACTTTGATGCTTTTACCAATTGGTTTGGCGGTATGCTCAAGTGTTGCTGAAACTATTCCAAATTTCTCAGCAAAAGAAAGAAAAAACTTTGAAACATCGCTTTTGCTTGGCATTGCATATGCTGCTTCAATTGGAGGGATGTCAACTTTGGTAGGTACAGCTCCAAATATAATATTTGTAGGTTTTATACAAGAAACCTATGGCATTGAAATTTCTTTTGTGGATTGGATGAAATTAGGGGTACCTTTAGCCATTCTTATGCTAGGCGCATCCTGGTATGCAATTACAAAAATAGTGTATCCCGTTCATTTTATAGCTAGTATAGAAACAAAATTACAGCTTCAAAACATGCTGACTGATTTAGGTCCTTTAGGCAGAGATGAAAAAAAAGTTTTAATCATTTTTTCTATGGCAGCGAGTGCTTGGATGTTCAGAACATTGCTTGATAACTTTGTTCCTTTGTCTGGCCTTACGGATGCAGGGATTGCTATATTTGCAGCATTGAGTTTTTTCTTTATTCCCTCTGAGAATGCAAAAACAGATTTACTAACTTGGGAACAAGCTAATAAGCTGCCGTGGGGATTGCTTGTCTTGTTTGGAGGTGGATTATCTTTAGCTGCATCTATTGGTTCATCAGGTCTTGGGGGTTGGATTGGCCAAGGCTTAACCATTCTAGGAAATGTCCCACCCATTGTCCTGATACTAGCAGTTGCAACTTTAATTATATTCTTAACAGAAATCACATCTAACGTTGCAACCACCTCAACATTTTTACCAGTAGTTGGAGCAGTTGCAGTTGCTCTTGGTATAGCTCCAGTAGCCTTGACAATCCCTGTTGTATTAGCTGCAAGTTGTGCATTTATGTTGCCTGTAGCGACACCACCTAATGCAATTGTTTTTGGCTCAGGAAAATTAACCATACCAGATATGATGAGAGCAGGATTTGCATTAAATATTATTGGGGTCTTTTTAGTCACCATATTTGCCTTCTATTTAGCTCCAATGATATTTTGAAATTCATGACTCTTAGAAATATTTTATTTTATCTTCTATTTGTTTCCTTTAATGCTTGGGGGCAAGTTAGATATATTGACTATCCATCTCCCTTTCATCCTACCATTGGAAGTTCTGGAATGGTCGTTTCACAGAATCAAGCTTCTTCAGATATTGGAATAGAAATTTTAAATATGGGTGGTAATGCAATTGATGCAGCAGTTGCAGTTGGGTTTTCTTTGGCAACAACACTTCCTAGAGCAGGTAATTTAGGGGGTGGAGGCTTTATGTTGGTTTATTTAAAGGATGAAAATAAAACAATAGCAGTAGATTTTAGAAGTGCTGCACCCAAAAATATTTCAAATGATGACTTTTTATTTTTAAAGAATAATTATGATCAAAGGAGATATGGATATAAAGCATCTGGGGTTCCTGGAACTGTGGCTGGGTTATTACAGACACATGATCGCTATGGGAAATTACCATTAAAGAAAATATTGCAGCCCGTTATAAAACAAGCGCAAAAAGGAATACAAGTTAGCTATGATCTCAATCAAGCTATTGGTAGTGCTGATCAAATAAATCTCGATTCAGAATCTGAAAATATCTATTATCAAAATGGTGATCCGGTAAAAGAACATTTAGTAATGAAGCGGCCTGATTTAGCTTGGACTTTTCGAGAAATAGCTAGAAATGGTGAGGAGGCTTTTTATACTGGATCTATTGCCAAGAAAATAGTTCAAGCCATGAAACAAAATGGTGGGTACATTTCTGCTAAAGACCTTAAAGAATATAAACCTAGGTTTGCAGAACCCATTCAAACAACTTACAGGAATCACAAAGTCCTTGCCCACCCTCCTCCAGCCGGGGGTGCTGCAGTGTTGCTTGAAGGATTAAATATTCTAGAAAACTTTGATACTGCTAAAGTCGGACCAAACTCAGCAAGCTTTCTTCATCTATTCGCAGAAGCATTACAACGTGGACATATGGATAGATCAAGATACATGGGAGATCCTCAGTTTTATGGTGTCCCGATAAAAAAAATAATTTCAAAGGAAAGAGCAAAATCATTAGCCAAGTCAATCAATTTTCAAGAAGCCACCCCACCGGAAGCCTTGAATCCTGATTCATTATTTCAAGAGGGTGAAAATACAACTCATTACTCAATCATTGATAAACATGGCAATGTTGTTTCTAACACATATACATTAGGTTACTCATTTGGCTCTGGGGTAACTATTCCAGGTACTGGAATTCTTCTTGATAATCAAATGAATAACTTTGCTTATCAGTATGGAAACCCTGAAGTAATAGATCGCTCAGCAAGCATAGGCAATAGATTTGAGCCAGGCAAAAGACCTATGAGCACTATGACTCCAATTATTATCTTCAATGAAAAAAATGAGTTAAAGCTCATCACAGGATCTCCTGGGGGTGCTTTAATACCAGCTGCTGTGTTGAGAGTTGTGACTGGGGTCATAGACTTTGATTTAAATCTTGGGGAAGCCACCATGCTCCCAAGACTTCATAAAGATTGGCCTTATAAAAATTTACGTTTAGAAAAAGGGTTTAGCAAAGATACGTTACAAATACTTGAATCATATGGTCATGAGCTCGAAGAATCAAAAACTATGGGTTCAACACAAAGCATTTTAATCTCTTCAAAAGGCAAAGAGGGTTTTGCTGATTTAAGAAGGCCCAATGCAGGGGTAGCAATTCAAATTGATTAAAGCTTTAGCATTTATTCATAAGATGGAAGGGTTATCTGATGATGATTTTAGGGATTACTATGAAAACCAACATGCTCCCCTTGCCTCCTCACTTCTGTCTTTTGAGGGTTATGAGCGAAATTATGTTAACTCAGGGCTGAATCCACTTTATAAATCGCTAGGATCAATAAGTATTTTTAAATACCAATCAATGGAATCGTTAGATGTTATTGGAAAACAAATGTCCTCTGATGCTGGCGATATATTGCGAAATGATGAAGTGAAATTTATGAATGTTCCAAAAAACTATTTTGTTTTAACCCAGTCAGATCAATTAACTGAAATGGAATTTAATAAAAAGATTTTTTATTCTGCCAATGACATGAAAAACTTAAATCTATTAGATTGTTATGACGGCATACAAAAAATTTCAGACAATCTAGTTATTGAGCCTAATCAAATCTTTGGCATTGCTGAGTATGGGATCACTAAAGAAGCATCTTTAGATACCTTGGAACGTTTAACTCAAGAGCATCCCCAGGCAATAATTGCCTCATGTGTTTTCTAAGTGGAATGAGCCAAATATTTTAGCGCTGCATCAATTCTGTTGTTCACCTCAACCAAATCAAACAATGAAAGCGTTAAGCCCAAAGAAGGAGATTGAGTAGATCCCGTCATTGCGATTCTTATTGGTTGATTAAGCTTTGGAGTTGGCAAGCTTAATGCAGTTTGAGCCTCTTGCAATGCATGATCTATAGATTCCTCATTCCAAGCTTCTAATTTATTTAATTTTCTTTGCACATATTCCAAAACAGGCTCTGATCCGCTTAAAAATTTATTTGCTGCTTTTTCATCATATGAATCTATTTCAAAAAAATAGGGTATAAGATCTTTGGCAACTCCAAGAAGAGTTGGTTTAGAGCTCCTCATGGCTTCAATAATTTTATTGCTGTTTTGATTTTGAGTTAAATCAATTTCAAGGCTATTAAGAAATGGGGTCAATCTTTCCTTAAAATCATCAAAAGATAGTGCAGCTAAGTGATGATTATTAATCCAGTCTAGCTTTACTGGGTCAAAGACAGCGCCAGCTTTTTGAACTTCCTGAATTCTAAAGTCTACAATTAAGTCATCTAAATAAAAAATTTCTTTGTCACCTTTAGACCAACCCAATCTAGCAAGCATATTGATCATAGATGATTCAAGATATCCTTGATCAAAATAATCCTGCAAGCTTGTTACAGCATTTCTTTTAGATAATCTTTTTTTATCTTGACCTAGAACCATTGGTAAGTGTGCATACTCAAGAGGTGGATAACCTAACGCTTGTTGTATGTGTATTTGTCTAGGTGTATTGCTTAAATGATCTTCTCCCCTTACTACAGTTGTAATTCCTTGATTAAAATCATCAACCACATTGCATAGATGATATGTTGGAGAGCCATCGCTTCTAAGAAGAATCAAATCATCTAATTCAGAGTTCTGGAAAACTACTTCGCCTCTTACCAAATCATGAAAAACTAAGTTGCCATCTTTTGGTGTTTTTAATCTTAGGACTGTATTTTCAGAACGCTTCAGTCCAAGATTTCTACTTCTTCCGTCATACATAGGTTTTTTACCAGCTGACTCCTGCTCTTTGCGCATTTCTTCGAGAGCTTCTTTAGAACAATCACACCAATAGGCATTGCCGGATTCTATTATTTTTTCTGCAGCCGACCTATACAGCTCAGATCTTTCAGATTGCCTGACAGGAGGCTCATCTGGATCAATGCCAATATCAGATAATCCTTTGAGAATATTGTCTTCATACTCCTTTGTTGATCTTTCAGCATCTGTGTCCTCAACTCTGATTAAGAACTTACCTTTATTTTGCTTGGCATACACATAGTTAAATAATGCAGTTCGTACTCCACCTATGTGCAAGGCTCCCGTTGGACTAGGTGCAAATCTGGTAACTTTGGTCATGATGAATCCCTTTTTGAATTAATTGCACTCATTCTTTTGTCGTTGGCCAACATATCTTCTTTGGAGACGATAATTTTAGGAATGGGAAATTTCTTTAAATCAATATTAAGTGAGCTCATATCAGTTTCAGGATTAGAATTTATATTTGATGTCATAAATTCAAACTTGCTTTGACCACCAGTTAAATGAATATATACATCTGCAAGAATATTTGCATCTAATAAAGCACCATGAAAGCTTCTGTCGTAACCACTTATCTCAAATCTATTTGCAAGGGCGTCTAATGAGTTACGCTGACCAGGGAATTTACTTCTTGCCATCAACAAGGTGTCTTCAACATCACATATTTCCTCAAGAGCTGGATACTTAGAGGAGACTCTCTTTAACTCAGCATTAAGGAAACCCAAATCAAAAGCAGCATTATGAATGACCAATATGCTTCCTTCTACAAACTCTAAAAAACTTTCTGCAATCTCTGAGAACTCTGGTTCATTTGAAAGTCGCTCCATTGAAAGGCCATGAACTTTCTCTGCCTCCTCATCAATAGATCTTTGGGGGTTAAGATATGAATGAAAATGTAAATCTGTTCTTTTTCTATCTGCAAGAGCAACGGCACCTACCTCAACAATCCTGTGGCCTTGCTCAACCTCCAATCCGGTTGTCTCAGTATCGAGAACGATGAGTTTCTTTGTCATAAGATAGAATCTATTCCTTTATTCGCCAATAAGTCTGCTGTTTCATTACCAACATCGCCAGAGTGGCCTTTTACCCAATGCCATTGTACTTGATGCTGGGAAATTAACTGATCTAATTTTTGCCACAATTCTTTGTTTTTCACATCTTTTTTTGCGGCAGTTCTCCAATTATTTTTTTTCCAGTTTTGGATCCATTTAGTTATACCATCCATTACATATTTTGAATCAGTAAACAGCTCTACACTGCAAGATTCTTTTAACGAAGCTAAGCCCTCAATTGCAGCTGCAAGCTCCATTTGATTATTTGTTGTATTAGCTTGACCTCCATAAATTTCTTTTTCAATGCTATCAAATTTAATTAAGGCTCCCCACCCTCCTGGGCCTGGGTTACCTCTGCAGGCTCCGTCTGTATAAATAATTACCTGTTTCATGAGTTAAAATATGACATTAATACTTATGACTAATCAATCTATAAAAGCTTATACTGATAATTATATTTGGTTAATTGTAACTAATGAAGATAATCTTTTGCTTACACACAGAGAATCCCAACTTATCCAAAGATTATAAAATTTGAAGTCATGAATAGATTCTTATTAATTCTTGTATTGCTTGTAGCCTCAGGCTGCGAATTACCTTCTATTATTCAAGCTGATCAATATATAGAGCCCATTCCATTAGAAGCATCTGAAGATATTCTCGTTTATGAGAATGTTTGGGATCGAATAAAAGATGCCAGCTCAAGCGAACAAGCCAATCTTGATGAAAAAACACTCGGATACATAAATACGTACCTTGCTAACCCAGCTCAGCTCGATAAACTTCTTGAAAAAGGAAGATACTTTATATTTTTTGTTCTTGAGGAGTTAGATAAATACAGACTGCCAGCTGAATTAGCGCTGCTTCCCTACATTGAAAGTAACTATGATCCATTCTCAATCTCAGCATCAGGTGCAATGGGAATATGGCAGTTTATGCCTGCAACAGCAAGAATATACAACCTTGAAGATACATGGTGGTATGAGCAAAGACATGACCCCTTAGTGTCATCAAAAGCTGCTGTAAGGTATTTGGCCTATCTTCATAATAGATTCAATAGGGAGATTACCTATACCCTTGCCGCCTATAATGGCGGTCCAACTCGACTTGAAAAACAAATCAAACTCAATAAAAGAGCTGGAAAACCCACTAATTATGGAAATCTTAAACTTCCAAAACAAACGAAGGAGTATGTGCCAAAATTTAAAGCAATACTTGAATTAGTTGTTAATGCTGAAAAGTACGGAATTAATCTGCCAAATTTTCCAAATAAAAAAGTTTTGGGTAGCATAGAGCTTGATGGTCAAGTTGAAATATTGGCTTTCAGTGAGTTTGCTGGCTTGAAACCTGAATTTGTTTATAAATTGAATGCAGGATATACAAAATGGGCTTCTCCTCCAGGAAATAAAACTATATTTAATATCCCCATTGAATTAGAAGATATATTAAATCTTAAAAAAGATCAGTTTATTCAAACAAATCAAATCAATTGGGTCACGCATAAGGTTTCGAAAGGAGATAGCCTATGGAAGATAGCTGAAGAATTTGAAACAGAGGTAAATGTCCTGAAAAAAGTTAATTATCTAGCTTCTAATGTCTTAAGTTTAAATCAAGAGTTATTAATTCCTTTGAGCAACGATCAAAATCAAACATTTATTCCCTATCAGGCCCATATCATTAGCGAAGGTGATACTTTATGGAATCTTGGAATTCAATATAAAATTTCTCCTGCAGAAATAGCAAAGAACAATGGTTTAAGGATGAATTCACCTTTAACAATTGGGAAAGAATTAAATATTGGAAATAAAAATATTTATCGAACAATTAATTCAAAAAAAAGAACTATTTTGTATAGCGTCAAACAAGGAGATAGTCTTTATCGAATAGCGGATATATTTAATATTGAGATCTCAGATATTAGAAGTATTAATGAATTATCAAATAATGAAATCAAACCTGGGCAGGTATTAAAAATTATTATTAAAGCTTTTTAATTATCAGAAGTTTTTGGGTCTAGCGCATCTCTAAGACCGTCTCCAAAAAAGTTTAATGCAAACAAGGTAATTGTGAATGTTATGCCTGGATAAATTAGTAACCAGCTATATTCCTCCATTGATTCAACACCATCTTTAATAAGAGTTCCCCAGCTACTCATTGGAGGTTGAATACCTAATCCAAGAAAACTTAAGAATCCCTCTAAAAGCATTACTTGAGGAATTGTTAAGGTTGCGTATACAGCAATTGGTCCTAAAATATTAGGCAATAAATGTCTTCTAAACATTGATAGATTTGAAACTCCCATAGCTTGCGCTGCTAAAACAAATTCTTGATTTTTTAAACCCATTACTTGGCCTCTAACGATTCTTGCCATGGTAAGCCATTCAACTGCTCCAATTGCTCCAAATAAAAGCCAAAGATTCCTACCAAAAATTACCATCAAAAGGATTATAAAAATAATGAATGGGAGTCCATATAGAACATCAACTATTCTCATCATAATTGAGTCGACTCTTCCTCCAATATATCCAGCAACTATCCCCCAGGAAACTCCAATAACAAGAGCAACACCAGTTGCAACAAATCCAACTAACAATGAGATACGAGCACCATACAAAATTCTACTTAACAAGTCTCTTCCTAGAATATCAGTTCCTAAAAGATGCTCTGACGATGGAGGACTTGCACCCAAATTTAAATCTTGAAATGAATATGAATATGGAGCTATCCATGGAGCCAATGCTGCACAAATTATTAGCATTATTAAAACAAAGCCACCCAACATAGCAGCTCTATTTCTACTTAATCTATATATGGCATCAGACCAAAGAGAATTATTTTTCATTAAGCATCTCTTGATCTTGGATTTAGCCATAAAGCTGCAAGATCAGATAATAAGTTAAAGAAAACTATCATTGCTGAAAAGAATATTGTAGTTCCTAGGATCATTGTATAGTCACGATTGAATGCTGCTTCAACATAGAATCTTCCTAGACCTGGGATTTGAAAGATAGTTTCAACAACAAAAGAGCCTGCAAGCAGGCCAGCAATTGCTGGTCCTAAAAATGAAACAACAGGAATTAGACCACCTTGCATAGCATGTTTTATCACAACCATTCTTTCGGTCAGACCCTTGGCTCTAGCAGTTCTGATAAAGTCCTGATTTAAAACCTCTAGCATCCCGCCTCTGCTTAATCTTGCTATATACGCAGCATATGCAAAGCCAAGAGTTATTGATGGCAGGAGTTTATCTCCAGATAATTGGCCCCATCCTGATACTGGCAAAAGTTCTAGGTTAATTCCAAAAATTAAAACTAATAATGGTCCCATCAAGAAAGTTGGAACACATATTCCAATCATGGCTATTGCCATAGGGATAAAGTCTAAAAAAGTATTTCTTTTTAATGCCGCTAGTACTCCTGAAAAAACACCCATTAATAATGCAATTAAAATTGCATAGAAAGCTAATTCAAAAGTAACTGGTAGTCCAGTAGCAATCATTTCTGTGACAGACCTGCCTGGGAATCTAAATGACGGACCTAAATCTCCTTGAATCAAACCTGACATATAATCTACATATTGCTCCCAATTAGAAGCATCTAGGTTATATGTTTCATTTAAGTTTTTTAGAACTTGAGGAGATACAGCTCTATCAGCATCAAATGGACCGCCAGGTGCAATCTTAATAAGAAAAAATGTAATACTAGCAACTGCAAATAATACTGGAATTGCTAATAAAATTCTCTTAAAAAAGATTGTTAACATTTGTGATCAATCTCTTTCTAAATAAATAAATTTAGGGTGATGATGATCTAATATGTGTGGACTGAATCCTTTAACATCAGGCGACAGTTGATAAGCCCTTACATAAGTATATAAAGGTATTACTGGCATATTTTCTATAAGTATTTCTTCTGCTTTATAAAGCAGCTCATATCTTTCAGCCTGATTATTTATTGTGTTGGCTTTTTGGACCAAGGCATCATATTCCATATTTTCCCAACCGGTTTTATTATTACCTCTATTAGGTCTCATTAAATCAAGAAAAGTATTTGGGTCTTCGTAATCACCAATCCAGCCTGCTCTTGAAATTTGAAAGTCTCCTATCATTTCTCTGTTTAAATAAACTTTCCAGTCTTGATTTACCAACTCAACCTCAATACCTAAATTAATTTGCCACATCTGCTGAATCGCTAAAGCTAATTTTCTATGGTCTTCATTGGTATTAAACAAAATTTCTAATTTTGGAAAAGGATTCTCCTCAGAAAAACCTGCTTCATCAAGTAATGATTTAGCTAAAATAGGATCAAATGGGATTTCAGTAGTTGGTTGGTAGCCATTAGTTCCTGGGGGAGTAAAAGAATATGCAGGAATTTGTCCGCACTTAGTTACTTTATCAACAAGCAACTGTCTATCAATTGAGTATGCTAATGCTTTTCTGACTTTTACATCTTTAAGAACTTCATTCTCAGTATTTATCCTATAAAAGTATGTTCCCATGTAAGGATCAATTCTTAGATTTGGATTTTCTTCGATATAAATAGGACATTTTTGTGAAGGCAAAGTACTGGTCAGATGAAGTTGCCCTGCTCTAAACATTCTATCTTCTGTCATTACATTTGATACGGGATAATAATGAATTTCATTCAATTGGACAATCGAGGCATCATAATAATGTGGATTTTTTTCAACAACAATTTTGTTATTAAGTTCCCATGTTTTTAGTTGAAAAGGTCCATTGCAGACAAAATTACCAGGCCGTGTCCATTCTCCGTTTCTGTCATCAATATCACCAAACTTTAGAACAGTTTCTTTATGAACAGGCCATGTGCTGTAATGACTTAAAAGGCCTAAAAAAAATGGAGTAGGATTCTTTAAATTAACTTGTAATGTATGTTCGTCAATTGACTTTACTCCAACTTGATCAAAATCATCAATTAAACCATTATGATATTCATATGCACCTTCAAGATAATAAAGCATATCTGGATATTGAGAACCTAGGCTAGCAGTTAATATTCTTTTCCATGACCAAACAAAATCATCCGCAGTAACAGACTCCCCATTAGACCATTTAGCATTTTTATTTATATTAAAAACATACTCTTTACCATCATCACTAATACTCCATGATTCTGCAGTACCAGCCATGTATCCATTCATATCATTTGGATTTGGATTTGGGATTGTTAAACCTTCACATAAACTAATAAGAATATGATGCTCTGGAACACCTGTAACAATATGTGGATCAAGGCCCTGAGGCTCAGAACCATTTCCATGATGATAAATTTGATTTTCCAATCCTGAATCAACTGGATTAATACTTTCGGAGCAGCTTGCAACAATAAATAAAATTAAAACAACGCTATATAAATTATTTTTCATAATTTGAAATCCTTAAAATATAAGATTACTTAGATTTACACGAGCAGATTGAAATACATCCTCATTAACAATCTGGGACATTTTGGTGTTAATTATTTCTTCCCCAATTGAATTATATTCTTCGATAATCTCATTAATTTCAGATTCAAGAGGATAATTAAAACCAATAACATCAATTATATAATTATCACCGTTTGAAGCCTCTGTATTAATTCTGCTTCCTCCAGTTGCATTAAAAATTGTATTTAGAACCTCTCTCGGTAAAAGAGATGAGTATCTTTTTACATCAACAAATGAATCTTCAGCAACATAATTATAAGCTCCAATAAAACTCATTATTTCTTCTTTATCTGTTATTGCATTAATTTCATTTGTCATTAAGACAATTTTTTCAACTGCCTTAGACTGAGAAAGCATGTCAGATATAGATTCTTCAACAACATCAAAATCTTGAAGAGCTGGTTCATTCACCTCATTAATCGCTAAAACAATTACTCTGTCACTAAGTTCAATTGCATAAGGTACATTTTTTAAAGAGTCAGGTGAGAATAAATAATTCTTAATCTCTGACTCAGTTAATTCAAAATCATAATTAGAACTTGTATAAAGTTGAGAATTACTAATATCTTTGGATAAATCTGATGCAATTTCTTCCAAAGAATTATTATTTAAGATCATATTTTCTGATTCATCAAAATCATCCTGCATTAGTGCTAAAGATTCGGTTTCAATGAGCTCTTTAATCAAATCATCCTTAACTTGATCTTCTGAAAGAGGTTCTTGGATATTTTTTTCAGTAACTTTTAAAATATGGAAAGTATCATCGAGCTCTATTATTTTGCTATATTCATTTAATTCTAAACTTTGAATGGCATCATCAAACTCTACTGGAAAAATATCTTTCTCAAAATAATCTAAATCGCCTCCAATATCCTTAGTAACAATATCCTCACTATATTCAGCTGCAATTGAAGAAAAATCATTCCCACTAGTGAGCAAATCTTCAATATTTTTTATTGACTCAAGAGCTTGATCGCTTGAGTCATAGTTATTTTTCTCAACCATGATATGAGAAATTCTGATTTGCGCACTATCTTCAAATCTTAATAGATATTGTGCGTAAGAGTTTTCAAGATAGGAATCTGGGATTTGAACTTTATCTTCGTAGTCTGATTTATCTAGAATAATATATTTGAAACTCTTTTCTTCATCAGAAAAAAATAAACTTGGATTTTCATTATAAAAATCTAAAAGTTCTTCTGATGAGTTAACAATTTCTGATTTTAATTCTTCAAAATTAATTTTTATAAAATTAATATTTGATGACTGTTCTAACAAGCTTGCCAACTCAAATAACTCATTTTTAGTTATAAAATTAATTGAATTGAAAGATGTTCTAAAAAGTTCGGATGCTGCAAAGTCTGTCATTACATCGATATAGCTCTCTTTTGTAAATCCATTTGAATTAACCTGAGCACCATAGATATCTTCACTGAAGACACCATCAACTTGAAATAAGGGACTTTGAATAATATCTTTTTTAATTTCTTGTTTTGTAGACTCATTGATAAACCCCATTGAACGTGCGCCGGCAAGGAGTACTTTTTGAATAATCAATTCTTGTTTAATAGATTGAGATTTGAAATCATCATCTAGCAGATCGAATTCGAAATCTGCACCGTATAGACTTTGAAATCTTTGCACTGTTGAGTTTGAAGCTAATTGCACATCAAGCTCAGAGACCTCTTCTCCATTTATAGTGCCAAATGATGCATTGAAAGCAGAGCCTAATGAAGATGTACCTAAAAAAACAAAAGGTAATGCGCAGATCAACACAACAATTAGTAGCCTTGGTCCTGTAAGAAAATTTCTGAGTGATTCCATCATAGTGGCGATATTATAGAATAAAAAAAAGGGTGCGTAAGCACCCTTTTACCAGTTAAATAATTTTAACTATTTTTAACCGTATCTTTTAGGCCTTTACCAGCTTTAAATCCTGGTACTTTTGTTGCAGCTATATGCATAGCAGCACCTGTTTGTGGGTTTCTTCCTTCTCTAGCAGCTCTATGTCTAACTGAAAAAGTTCCAAAACCTACTAGTGCTACTGAGTCACCATTTCCCAATGCACCTGAAATTCCATCTAAAACAGCATCAACAGCTCTACCTGCTTCAGCTTTTGACATATCAGCGCTTCCTGCAACTGCATCAACTAAATCTGATTTATTCATATTTAAATACTCCTCTGTGATAATTTATTTAATAAATACCCCTCTATCAAAAGCTTTTTGAGGTTAAAAGTCAAGTAAATAAAGGGCTTTTAGTGCGCTGGATTATTTTCGTTTTTTGTTGAAGTTTTAGATTTTGCACTTTTTATTTTTTTTGAAGAAGGTCTTGGTTCTTCCACAAGTGCGGATGAGATAACTTCGTCAATCCATTCAACAGGAATAATATTTAATGATTTTGTAATTTGCTTTGGAATTTCTTGAAGGTCCGGTTCGTTTTCTTTAGGAATAATTACATTTTTTATTCCTCCTCTCTTAGCTGCAAGAAGCTTTTCTTTTAACCCACCAATTTTGAGAATTTGGCCACGTAAAGTTATTTCACCTGTCATAGCTGTATCCGCTCTTACAGGAATACCAGTGAAGACTGATATCAAAGAAATTGCCATAGCCCCACCGGCACTTGGTCCGTCTTTTGGTGTTGCTCCTTCAGGAACATGAATATGTACATCATACTTCTCATAGAAATTTGGACTTATTCCTAAAGATTCAGCCCTTGATCGAACTACTGTTAATGCAGCTTGTATTGATTCCTGCATAACGTCGCCTAATGATCCTGTCTTAATTACTTGTCCTTTCCCATCAATATTGGAAGCTTCAATAGTTAATAGCTCTCCACCAACTTCTGTCCAAGCTAAGCCAGTTACTTGACCAATAGCATTATCCTTTTCGGCTACTCCATATTTAAACTTCTTAACTCCTGAATATTTTTCAATGTTTTTAGATGAAATAGAAGTTGGTTGAGTTGTTGTAGATTTTTTTTCAATTAATCTTTCTTTAACAACCTTTCGAAGTATTTTTGCAATTTGTCTCTCCAAACCTCTTACACCGGCCTCTCGTGTGTAGTATCTAATCAGAGATAGAAGAACATTTTTATTAAATTTTAGTTCTGCTTCTTTTAGTCCATTTCGTATCATTTGTTTTGGTAGTAGATATTTTTCAGCAATATTTATTTTTTCATCTTCGATATATCCAGGTATTCGAATGATTTCCATTCTATCGAGCAAAGGTGTTGGAATATTTAAACTGTTAGCAGTGCATACAAACATAACTTCTGATAAGTCATAATCCACTTCTAGATAATGATCACTAAAAGTATTATTTTGTTCTGGATCTAGAACTTCTAATAATGCTGAGGCTGGATCTCCTCTATGATCCATTCCAATTTTGTCAATTTCATCTAAAAGAAATAAAGGATTTTTAACTCCAACTTTAGAAAGTTTTTGAATTATTTTTCCAGGCATTGAGCCTATGTAAGTTCTTCTATGTCCTCTAATTTCTGACTCATCCCTAACTCCACCAAGGGACATCCTAACAAACTTACGATTGGTAGCTCTCGCAATTGATTCTCCAAGAGAAGTTTTTCCAACACCTGGTGGGCCTACCAAGCATAATACTGGAGCCTTCATTGTTTTCACTCTTTTTTGAACAGCAAGGTATTCAACAATTCTTTCTTTAACTTCTTCAAGACCATAATGATCCTCTTCAAGTATTTTCATTGACGCTTCTATATCTGTTTTAACTTTTGATTTCTTTTTCCATGGGACATCTACTAAGCAATCGAGATATGTTCTAACAACTGATGCTTCTGCAGAAGATGGAGCCATATGTTTAAATTTTGCTAATTCGCTTGTAGCTTTCTTTAATGCCTCTTTTGTCATTCCAACTTCATGAATTTTCTTTTCAAGATTTTCTAATTCATCGCCCTCTTCACCTATTTCCCCAAGTTCTTTTTGAGCTGCTTTTATTTGTTCATTTAAATAATATTCTCTTTGAGACTTCTCCATTTGTTTTTTTACTCTATCTCGTACTTTTTTCTCAACATCAACAACATCTAACTGGGACTCGATAAATGTTAATACTTTCTCAGTTCTATCTTTTAAATCAATCGTTTCTAAAATTTCTTGCTTTTTGGATGTTTCAATAGGCAAATGACCTGTGATGGTATCCATTAATCTTGAAAGATCATCTAATGAATCTACTGTGGAAACAATTTCTGGAGGTATTCTTTTTGTAACACTAATATAATCTTCAAACTTAGCCTTTATGAGTCTTACTAAATTCTTAGACTCACTTTCTTTTATTGGCAAATCATCTTCTTCTGTAACTCTAGCTACAGTGTATGTATCTTTTTCAATTATCTTTTCAATAGAGCATCTTTTGTGACCCTCAACTAAAACTTTCATAGTTCCATCTGGAAGTTTAATCAGTTGGAGAAGATTGCTAATGGATGCATATTCGTACAAGTCAGATACATCTGGATCTTCTTTAGCAGCATCTTTTTGACTAACCAAAACGAGTTTCTTATTTGAGGACATTGCAATATTTAATGCTTCTACAGACTTGCCTCTGCCAACAAATAAGGTCGTAACTATTCCAGGAAAAACTACGACATCTCTAAGGGGTATTAAGGGTAAATCAGATTTTATTTTACTCATTAAGTAAATATAGGGATTATTAATTAAATATCAATTACCCGAGGATGTTTTTTTTGATTTAGTCTTTAGCAGCCTGATTGGCTCTGTTTTTGACAAAACAGTTTTTTCATCAATTATTACTTTTTCAAGATTGTCATCAGGAAGATCAAACATAGTATCCATTAAAATTTCTTCCATTATAGATCTTAAACCTCTTGCACCAGTTTTTCTTTTTATTGCTTGTTTCGCAATTTCTTTAAGTGCTTCATCTCGAAATGATAATTCAACATCATCTATTTCAAATAAATGACTATATTGATTCACTAGAGCATTCTTAGGCTCTTTTAAAATTCTAACCAAAGCCTCTTCATCCAGCTCATGCAAGTTTGATATAACTGGTAATCTACCTACAAATTCAGGTATCAATCCAAACTTAACAAGATCCTCTGGTTGAAGATCATCAATATTTTTATTTAATTGACTGACATTCGAAGTGTTATCGACTTCTGCACTGAAACCTATGCCAGTATTATTTGTTCTTTGCTCAATAACTTTATCAAGACCAGAAAAAGCACCCCCACAAATAAAAAGTATATTAGAAGTATCGATTTGAATAAATTCTTGTTGTGGATGTTTTCTTCCACCTTGCGGAGGAATGGAAGCTACTGTACCTTCTATAAGCTTTAAAAGGGCTTGCTGAACTCCTTCTCCTGAGACATCCCTAGTGATGGATGGGTTGTCTGATTTTCTAGCAATCTTATCTATTTCGTCAATATAAACTATGCCTAATTCTGCTTTTTCAGGATCATAGTCAGCTTTTTGTAAGAGTTTTTGTATGATGTTTTCAACATCCTCTCCAACATAGCCAGCTTCAGTTAATGTTGTTGCATCAGCGATTGTAAATGGAACATTGAGAATTTTTGCTAAAGTCTGAGCTAATAAAGTTTTTCCACTTCCAGTTGGTCCCAACAATAAAACATTACTTTTTTGCAATTCAACATCATCCTTAGATTTGACTTTTTTAAGTCTTTTGTAATGGTTGTAAACTGCTACAGATAAAATTTTCTTAGCTTTTTCTTGACCAATAACATATTCGTCAAGTTGATTATATATTTCTAGTGGTGAAAGTGATTGATCATATGGTGACTCTTCATCATTTTTTATTTCCTCTTCAATAATGTCATTACATAGATCTACGCACTCATTGCAAATATAAACACTTGGGCCAGCAATCAATTTTTTTACTTCATCTTGGGACTTGCCACAAAATGAACAATGTAATTTATCTGATTGTGATTCAACTTTCATTCTATCCTCTTTGTTCTAATATTTTATCAATAATTCCGTATCCTTTTGCAGCATTAGCATCAAGGAAATTATCCCTGTCTGTGTCTTTTTCAATTTTCTTGATTGTGTGACCAGTATGCTTTGCAAGAATTTCATTTACAATTTTTTTCATATGTAATATTTCTTTTGCGTGAATTTCAAAATCAGATGCCTGACCTTGGAATCCTCCAAGAGGTTGATGGATCATTATTCTGGAATTTGGAAGAGCAAACCTCTTTTTCTTGTCACCGCCAGCTAGAAGAAGAGCCCCCATGCTCGCAGCTTGTCCAATACACATTGTTGATATCGAAGGTTTTATAAACTGCATAGTGTCATAAATTGCTAGTCCCGCAGAAATGCTTCCGCCAGGTGAATTTATATAAATAGATATATCTTTATCAGGATTCTCAGATTCTAAAAACAATAATTGAGCAACAACAAGGTTAGATATATAGTCATCGATTGGTCCTGATAAGAAAATAACTCTTTCCTTTAAAAGACGTGAATATATATCAAAAGATCTTTCACCTCTTGGTGTCTGTTCTACCACCATAGGTATAAGCGCTGAATGAATATCTGTCATAATAAAAACCTATTTGTTAGCTAATTCAGAAAATTTTATCACTTTCTTCTTTGATTTAAGAACATTTTTTAGTTTTTCAACTAATTGTCTCTCTAGAACAATCATTTTAAATTGATCAAGTTGCTGTGGTTGTCCAGAAATCCATTGTTTGTATTGCTCAGCATCTTTGTATCTTTTCGACTCTTCTTCAATAAAAGCATCAATATCTTTTTTTTCTACCTTTATTTCAAAATGTTTGATTAATTCTGCAAATAAAAGATCAAGCTTAACTCTTTTTTCAGCTTTTTCTATAAATGTATCAATAGGAAATAAATCTTCCCCAGCATTATCTTCAGTATGCCCTATTCTCATTAATGCATCTTTTCTCATTAGGTCTGCTTGCTCATTAATTGTAGAATTTGGAGATTTAAAATTATTAGTTTTTAATAAAGTTTCATATATTGATTCTTTTGTAAGTTCTTTTTCTTGAGCAAGAACTTCATTTTGCATTCTTTTAGATATTTCATCTCTAAATTCATTTTTATCTTTTATTTCCATTTGTAATTTTTCAAATAGATCTTTATCAACCTTTGCTTCAGTGATTTGTTGCACACTTTTAAGATTAATTTCAAACTCTGCAGCAACTCCAGCTAAATCTTTCTTAAAATAGTCATCTGGAAAAGTGCACTCTATGGAAAATTTAGATGGTTTTTTGCCAATAATATTATCTTCGAAACCAGGAATCATAGAATTACTTCCTAAAACAAGCTTAAAGTCTTGTGAAGAGTTACCCTCGAATTCTTCACCGTCAATCTTTCCAGTAAAGTCTATTATTACTTGATCATCTAGTCTTGCCTCTCTATTAACATCTTTCCATTCTCCATATCTTTTTTTGATATCGGCAATTGCAAGATCAATATCTGTATCATCAACTTTTATTTCAAATTCTTCATAGTTAGTCCATCTAGAAAACTTAGGCTTTATTTCTGGAAATACCTCAATTATTGCAGAGTAAATAATTGGTTTTTTTGAATCTTCAGAATCAATTGATACCTGCGGAGATGCAGCCGGCCTTAGATCATTATCAGTGATTGCTTTAGGATAGGACTCTTGTATCAATTCGTTGATAACTTCATTATGAATTGATTGACCATACCTTTGTTCAAGAACATCATTTGGAACATTGCCTTTTCTAAATCCATCAATTTTTGCTTTGGTTTTGATATTTTTTATTTTAGAGCTGAATTTAGCGTCATAGCTATCAACTGGAACAGATACAGTAATTTTTCTTTCTAAGTCTTTTAATTTTTTTATTGTTACTTTCATATTTACCTTTTTATAATGGGGCGAGCGATGGGGTTCGAACCCACGGCCTCCGGAGCCACAATCCAGCGCTCTAACCAACTGAGCTACGCCCGCCACAAGACTCGCTATTATAGTTTAAAAAAAATTATTATCTATTTTTTTGTTATTGCTAATATATTATTGTTTTTTAGGAACTTATATTGGGAAATAAGTCGGATCTGACCCCTCCTCCCAAACATCATATACTTGCATTATCTCTATAAACAATTTTGAATCTAAAAAATTTCTGAGAATTTTCTGAACTTTACAAATTTCTCTTTGAGAGTCAAACCATACTGGATTAGCTATTCTATATTGTCTAATAAATGGTAATATTGAAATATCTAATTTATTCAATTTATCACCGAAAACCCAATCACCATCGGAAATTATTTTCTCAAGATCATGCAAAATATTTAGACACTTGTTTTGATGGAACTCTATATCTGCGTCCTCATATCTAGTTGAATACTTGTATCTATCTAAATGATATTTAAATTTATTATCGAAGATTAATATTATTTCCTCACTAAGGTCCATTTGATCTTGTGATATATCATTTTTAAATAGATCAGCCTTAGTTAAAACCCAATTAATGATCTCTATGCTTTCATCAATAACATTATCTTTTAATATCAGGATTGGAACAGTTCCTTTTGGAGAAACTTCAAGCATATGATTTGGTTTATTGTTTAATCTTACCTCTCTAAGTTCGCACTTAATATCTGCAAGTTTTAATGCCATTCTTGCTCTCATCGCATATGGGCATCTTTTAAATGAATATAAAACTGGATAATTCATAGCATTAATTAAATATTTCTTCTTTTGGTCCTATATGTTTTTGATTCCGCTCTTTAGCTAAATCAATTTGTTTTTGTCTGCTCATATATCTTGATTTTTGTTCTTTTGAAGTCTTGTCAAAACAACTTGGGCATGCAACTCCACGAATATATTTTTTAGATTTTTTATCATCTCTAGTAATGGGCATTCTACAACCGTGACACATATCATAAGTACCCTCAGATAAATCATGCTTAACTGAAACCCTGTCATCAAATACGAAGCATTCGCCCTCCCATCTACTTTTATTTAAAGGAACTGACTCAAAATATTTTAAGATGCCGCCCTTAAGATGATAAACATTTTTAAACCCTTCTTTTTTCATTAAAGAAGATGCTTTTTCACACCTAATACCTCCCGTGCAGAACATTGCAATGTTTTTATGCTTTTTCTCTTCAGGGGTAAACTTCTGTCTATTTATCCATTTAGGAAACTCTCTAAATTTTGTTGTTTTAGGGTTTAAACTATTTTTGAATGTGCCAATTGAGAATTCATAATTGTTCCTTGTATCTATAACAATAGTATCCTTATGATCAATCAGACTGTTCCAATCTTTTGACTCAACATATTCTCCAACTATTTCAGTAGGATCTATTGATTCATCTCCTATGGTCACAATTTCTTTCTTTAATTTTACTTTGAGTCTTATAAATGGTTTTTTATCTGAAGAAGATAGCTTTACGTCTAAATCTTCAAAACCTTTTATACTTTTAATGTAATCAATAGCTAAAGATAGATTTTCATTAGAAGAAGAAATTGTCCCGTTTATGCCCTCCTCACCGATTAGAAGAGTTCCATGGATGGAGAGATTTTTTAATCTTAGACGAAGTTCGTTATGGAGCTTGAAAGGATCCAAAATTCTTGAAAATTTATATAAGGCTGCAACTCTATACATAATATATAAAAAATGGCGCGCCTGAAGAGATTCGAACTCCTGACCCACTGCTTAGAAGGCAGTTGCTCTATCCAGCTGAGCTACAGGCGCATGGTCGGGGTAGTAAGATTCGAACTTACGACCACTCGCTCCCAAAGCGAGTGCGCTACCAGACTGCGCTATACCCCGAGGATGCAAATATTAAAGTTAATACAATAAATAAGCAATCGTCATGGGCATAAATATTAATTAATGAGATAATACTAGCATGACAGCATTAATTCTAGATGGAAAAGAACTCTCCAAAATTTCTGAAAATACAATTAAAGAAAAGGTGAATGAGCTTTCTAAACATAATATAAAACCGACATTAGCCACAATTCTGGTTGGGAGTGATCCTGCTTCTGAGACTTATGTAAAAATGAAAAGAAATACTTGTGCAAGAGTTGGAATGGAGTCAATAGCAGTTGAATTACCAGAAACCACAACTACTGAAGAATTATTGAATACTATTAGGTCATTAAATAATGATAAAAAAGTCCATGGAATCTTACTTCAACATCCAGTTCCTGATCAGATTGATGAAAGGCTTTGTTTTGATGCTATTGATATAAGAAAGGATGTTGATGGAGTAACTTGTTTAGGTTTCGGCAATATGTCTATGGGTATAGATGCATATGGATCTTGCACACCAGCAGGAATAATAAGATTAATTAAGCATTATGAACTTAAAGTACAAGGGCTAAATGCAGTTGTTGTAGGCAGAAGTCCAATACTTGGAAAGCCTATGGCTATGATGCTACTTAATATGAATGCAACAGTAACAATTTGCCACTCAAGAACACAAAATATTGAATCCATAATAAATAATGCTGATTTGATTGTTGGTGCTGTTGGTATTCCAAGATTTATAAAGTCAGAATGGATAAAAGAAGGGGCGATTGTTATAGATGCTGGATATCATCCAGAGAAATGTGGAGATATTGATCTTGATAATATTGAGAATATTGCGAGCGCATACACGCCAGTTCCCGGAGGAGTTGGGCCAATGACCATTAATACTTTGATACTGCAAACATTGCAGTCAGCTGAAAAATCTATAATGGATTAATTTTCAGATTGTTCTGATGATGATTCTTCAATTTCATCAGCTTCGATAACAACCTCTTCTTCGTTTGAATTATTTTTAAACGGAAATGGCTTTTCTTCAGTCTGAAATAACAAAAAGGCAAGAGAGTCATCAAAGAATTCAATGATATATGAATTAACATTGGCTATCGAAGTGTTAACTTTTGATGTAAATAAAACAAATAAAAATTGAACAAAGGCTAATCCAATTGAGATTGTCAAAGCAAAGTTAATAGCAAAAGCATATATCACCATAAAAATGAATCTTATCCATTTGCTTGATTTTAAAATTTCGTCTTTATTAATCGTATTCATAGTCTATTTGTTAAATTCTACATCAACTTCGATTGGATTATTTATTAAATCTTTTATAAGTGAATCTGGTGATGCATTTTTTTTAATTATATTATACATAGATTCAACTAGCGGCATTTTTATATCGAGTCTTTTTGATTCATTTCTTATTACTTCAAGAGTTCTAATGCCTTCAGCAACTTGTCCTACTTGAACTTTTGCCTGTGATAGTGTCATTCCTTTTCCTAAATTGAGACCAAGTTGGTAATTGCGAGATAAGTTAGACATACATGTTGCAACAAGATCTCCCATTCCTGACAATCCCAGAAATGTTACAGGATTTGCGCCCTTCGCTACCGAGAATCTGCTCATTTCAGCCATGCTTCTGGTAAGGATCAACCCAATTGCATTTTCTCCGACGTTGAGAGATTCAGCCATTCCACAAATAATTGCATAAATATTCTTTAATGACCCAGCAAGCTCAACACCTTTAATGTCATTACTTGAAAAAATTTTAAATGTTTTAGAAGACAGAATTGATTTGACAACATCTAATAGTTCTTCATTGTCACTAGCTATAACTGTACCTGCAACTTTATTTTCTGCTATTTCCTTTGCTAAATTGGGGCCACTCAAAACTCCAACTGAATTCTTCATTCTAGATAAAATAACTTCAGAAAGTAGCCTAAAGGGATTGTCGAGAATGCCTTTAGTGCATGAAATTAAATAAGCATCATCCTCTATGCTTTGAGATAGTCTATTTACTATTTGCTCGAAAACAATACTCGGTGTAGCAATAAAAACAACTGCTGCATCTTTAACAACTTCATTTAAATTTTCAGATGCTAAGATATTTTCAGAAAGTTTTAATTCAGGATGATATGAAGTATTTGCTCCCTCAGAATTTATTCTAAGGGCTTGTTCTGAATCTCTTACCCATAAAGAAACTTTATAACCATTTGAAGCAGCAAGATTGGCAAGAACTGTTCCAAAGCTTCCACCGCCTAGGACTGCAACTTTATTTGATGTGTTCATCAGTATTATAAAATTTAAAGAGTTGTAGCTCTAAAAATTTGAATGATTGCTACAACCATAATAACCAATGTATTAAATACACTTAAATTATGTAACCATTTAAAAAGCTTATCCCAACCCCTATCTCTAGCACTATTTGTTAAAGGGATAATTATAAATCCTAAAAAAGAAAAACTAACTGCAACTATGGCGGCCAAAATATCAAATGTGTCAAAAAATAAATAAGATATCAATAAAGCCAATATAGTTATTAAAAAAAGTAATAGGTAGTATCTTGGAAAGATTTTTCTTAAAAATTTAGAAGCGTTTTGGTTGTCTAAAACTTTAAAAACTACAGGAGCAGTTAAAAGAACTTGAGCAAAAATGATACCTAATACCAATGAGTAACAAAGGATGAGTAAACTTATTATTAACGTATTCATATCAATAAATAAATGGCGGTCCGACGGGGAATCGAACCCCGAACGCCGCCGTGACAGGGCGGAATTATAACCGTTTAACTACCGGACCACTTAACAATGGATTGAATAATATCTTCTTTAGATAAAAGGTCAACCCAAAAAATGGTGGGTGATGACAGGTTCGAACTGCCGACCCTCTCGGTGTAAACGAGATGCTCTACCAAACTGAGCTAATCACCCTTTCCAACTTAATTAATAATTAAGGGTGCTAATAATACTATTATTAGGTTTGTTTTTGTTGTTTATTTGATAAATTTATTCTTGCTAAATATATTCCAAACAGAGCCACAAAAACAAATATTATTTGAGTAATATTTAATATCTCATTAAACAAAAAGGCTGCAAGAATCGTTGCTGTTATAGGTTGCATTAATAAACCTATTGATCCTTCTGATGCTGATATCTTTCCTATTGCATGAGTTATTAAGTATTGCCCTCCTAACTGACATAGAACAGCTAGTAAAAGAAGATTTATCCATTCAAACTTTGACGATGGGAATATATCACCACCTTCAATTATCATTGGAATTATAGAAAATAGACAACAAAAAAGAGTTGTATAAAAAATTATATTTAATGAATTTTCTTTTCCCAATCGCGCAATTACCAACAAATATACAGCGTAAAAAAATGCTGCAATCATGCATAAAATATCGCCTAAGATTTTTCCATTTATATAATTATTAGAGTAATAAATTAATCCCACTATCCCAAGATATGTTACTAAGAACGAAACAACAAAACCCTTTGATAGTTTCTCTTTGAAAAATATGAAAGAAAGGATTGCTACAAAGATTGGCGCTGAATTTACAATTATTGTTGCATTAGATACAGATGTTATACCCATGCTATAGTGCCATAAAGTTAAATCGGTGGTGAAAGCAAGTGAAGCAAAGGCAGCATAAATAATTGTCCTTTTATTCTTAACTCGAAATTTTAATCTACCATTTAATAAATAATTTAGGCCAAATAGGAAAGGTATCGTCAGCGACATTCTGTAGAAAGCAATTGCAGATGATGATAACAAACTCCATTTAACAAAAATTGGAGCAAAGCCAATAAGCATTGCGCCAAGAGACAAAATAAGAAAGTAATTAGTTCGATGAAAATTAGCTTTCATAAAGATATAATTTAAATATGGTTGAAGACATTGTAATTCAGAATGATGAAATTATCTCAGTAGGAGAATTAAATAAATCTGCAAAATATTTACTTGAGCATAATTTTAGTAATGTTTCTGTAATTGGTGAAATATCAAATTTATCTAGGCCTAGTTCAGGGCATATATATTTCACTTTAAAAGATGAAAGTGGTGCTATTAGATGTGCAATGTTTAAGAATCAAAATATAAAATTAAATTTTTCACCAGAAAATGGAGATCAATGCGTCTTAAAAGGTCAGGTGAGTATCTACGCAGCTAGGGGTGACTACCAACTCATCGTTAAAAGTATTGAGCCAGCAGGCGCTGGTAATCTGATGCAGAAATTTGAGGTTCTTAAAAAAAAATTAGAACAAGAAGGTCTGTTTGACCAATCAAAAAAGAAGATTATTCCAAGCTCTCCAAAGCATATTGCAGTAGTGACCTCACCCTCAACTGCTGCTTTTCAAGATATTATTTCAACAGTTAAAAGAAGAGCACCAAATTCTCAAGTATCACTCAGCGAGGCTATGGTTCAAGGAGATACAGCGCATGTGTCCATAATAAATGCTTTAAGCAGAATAATGAATTTCAATTCAAACAATCCAGACAATTTAATTGATGTCGTAATAGTTTCCAGAGGCGGTGGATCTATAGAGGATTTATGGTGTTTTAACAATGAAGATTTAGCTAGAGAAATATTTTCTTATCCAATACCAGTAATTTCTGGGGTTGGGCATGAGATTGATTTTACTATTTGTGATTTTGTTAGTGACTGTAGAGTTCCGACCCCTACTGCATCTGCAGAACTAGTAACAGAGTTTAGTTTTCAAATTCAAGATAAATTAGAAATAATCAAAACTAAGATATTCAGAAATATTTCTAATTATATAAATGGATTAAACCAACTTGTTAAGTTAAATAATTCTAAATTGAAGAACCCGCTAACCCTATTGAGAGAGAAATCTCAAAATTTAGACAACTTAGATTTAAGAATTCAGCAACAACAATTAATGATAATATCAAGCAAGAAGGGTCAGATTGAAAAAATATTAACGAATATCAATCACAATAATCCCATTTCAAAGCTTCAAATAATATCAAACAAAATTGATTTGCATTTAATAAACCTAAAAAGAAATATAAAAGAAAAAATATTCTTTAAGAAAAATAATATAAAAGAACTATTAAAGAGTATTGAGATGCTAAATCCTTTATCAATATTAGATAGAGGTTATGCGATTGTATTAAATGAAAAAGGTGAAGCTATAAAATCTTATAAACAAGTTGATAAAGGTCAGACGTTAACAGCTAGATTAAGTAAAGGGACTATTGATGTCGAAGTTAAAAATAATAATTAATAAATCTTACTGCTTAACATTAATCGCGTCTTTTCTTATTATTAATATTAACGCTCAATTATCTGGTGATCCGGGAGAAATAATTGCTGTTAAGGCTGAAGAGAATCTTCCGGGGAGTGATTACGCCATCAATATTGAAGGTTCACTCTATCAATTAATCCCCCTTCCATATAACAATCAAGGGGAATATATAAAACATGAAGGCAAGAGTATTTATATAAATAAAAAGGATTTTGGTGAATCAAGAATATCTATTGAGAATACATCTTTGGTAGACCTTAATAAAGAAGATTCGGATAGAGCTTATAAAGAATCACAAATTATAAAGAAGGCGTTAAATACATATACTAGAAATATTAAGCCTGATTTTAATCTTATAAAACCTGTAGAGGGAATAATATCTAGTAGATATGGTAAAAAAAGATTTATAAATGATAAGCCTAGGTCACCTCATCTATCATTAGATATCGCAGCACCGGAGGGAACTCCTGTTGTATCCCCTGCCAAGGGAAACATTATTTTAGTTGGCAATTTTTTTTACTCTGGTAATTATATTGTTATTGATCATGGCTATGGTTTATTAACCTCGTATAGTCATTTATCTAAGGTGAGTATTGAAGAAAATCAAATAGTCGAAAAGGGACAAAAAATTGGTGCGATCGGTTCAACTGGAAGAGTAACTGGGCCTCATCTTCATTGGACAGTTTATTTTGAAAAAATAAGAATTAATCCCGAGCTTATAATTCAGGAGAATTTTTTAAAAAAGCTTCTTTTAAATCAGAAATAATCTCATTTAAATCGTCTTTTGTTTGAGGTCTGAATAAAGAAAGAACTAGCTTACCGTTTGGATTTATGAAAAAAGTTGCTGGAACTGCTGGCGGTGTTTGTATACCCCATATATCTCTTGGATGTGATATTAATGAAGGAACTTCAATTTTAAATTTATTAGCAATAGGTTCTAGGTCATCAACCTCAAGTTGATCAAAATTAAAGGTATAAACCAATAAATCTTTATTTTCTTGAGCAAAATCATTTAGCTCTGGAATTTCTTTAATGCATGGTGCACACCAATCAGCCCAATAATTTACCACAACCCAATTACCATTCATTTTAGAAAGGTTGGAGTCACTGCCGTTGAAAATTTCTATATCATTATTCTGACAACTTATGATAATGAATAAACAGAAAAGTTGTATAATCTTATGCTTCATCGCATACATAATATAATTAAAACTTTAAAAGTAAACATGGAAAAGAATTTTTTATTAATATTATTTTATTCAGCTTCTGGTTCTGTAAAGAATCTTGCTCATGCAATTGCTGATGGTGCAGAAGAGTCAAACATAAAAGTAAAGATTCGAACTGTTCCAAAAGTGTCTTCAAAAAACGAAAAAGTTGATCCGAGCATCCCTGACACAGGAGAAATTTATTGCACTAAAGACGACTTAATTAATTGTGGAGGCATGGCTATAGGATCTCCGACTAGATTTGGCTCAATGGCGTCTCCAATGAAATACTTTTTAGACTCAACAGGAGATCTTTGGGCAACAAATGCTTTAGAAAACAAGCCTGGAATTGCTTTTACATCTACAAGTTCTATGCATGGAGGACAAGAAAGCACTTTGTTTAATTTGATTACATTCATGCTGCATCAAGGGATGTTAATTGCTGGCACTCCATACTCTGTAGATGAGCTTAACAAGACCAAATCAGGTGGCACACCTTATGGACCTACTCATGTAGAAAATTTTAACTCTTCAAACGAACTTACAAAAGATGAGTATGAAATTGCAAGAAAAACAGGAATGCGTCTTGCAAATTTAATTATCAACTTAAATGGTTAAATTAGAAAAATATAAATACCTTACTCATTTTCTTTTTATTAGTCTCTTTGTTTTGAAGTTTGTGAATGTGATACTGGCTAGAATCCCCATAGAATCATATATCGTTTGGGTTATACCTCTTCTAATATTTTATTTTTATATAAATAAACTTTGGATTAAAACGTATCAATGGTTTTGCTTTGTATTAATAATTTATTTCTTGTCTTCATCTCTTCGGGTATTTGGAACAGCGTCGTATTGGCTAGATATAGCAGAAGTCATAATAATTATTTCTTTATTCATACATATCATGTTTGGTCCAAAAATAATCAATAATGCTAACTAAAATGCGTTTACTTGGTCGAACTAATAACATATTATCAAATCCCCTTAGGAGAATATTATGAGTAAAGCACAATCTTTATGGTCTAAAGCTGACAAATTTTTAACTTTAACAAGAAAGATATTATTAAATACATTCACTGCAATAGTTTTAGTTGTTATTACATTTTCTATTCTAGGTGGAGTTGGTTCATATTTTGCAGAAGAAGATAAGATAATTACTGAAGATAAAGTGCTGTGGTTTAAGCCGGTTGGAGTTGTCGTTGATAATTCAATAAACTCTCCTTCATCTATAGATGCATTACTTCTTGGCTCAACTGATGTCAAACAACATAAACTGGAAGACTTGCTAGAAGTTCTAAGCAGTGCAGCAAACGATGAAAATCTTGCTGCTGTATACATTAATGTTACTGAACTTGGTATGTATTATGCATCTGCATTTGAAATTGCAGACGCAATTAAAAATATAAAAGACAATGGCAAAAGAGTTATAGCTTATGGCCAAAATTATGGAAATAATGCTTACCTTATTAGTTCACAAGCAAATGAAATAATATTAAACAAGTATGGATCTATATCCTCTTTTGGATTTTCAAGAAAACGCGAGTATTACAAAGATTTCTATGAAAATATAAAGCTAAATTATCATGTCTTCATCGCAGGCGACTTTAAGACTGGTCCTGAACCATTTACTAGAACTGATATGTCAGATGAAGATAAAATCGCTTGGAGTGATTTTGCTGATCCGTTATGGAAAAAAATGACAACATATATGGAGTCTGCAAGAAATATTCCCAATGGATCTATTCAAGAATACGGAGATGCTTATTGGGAACTAGCTATGGAAAGTCCTGAGGTTTCAGAAATAGCATTGGAAAAAGGTCTTGTTGATATGGTCTTTACTGAAGAAGAATTTAGACATTGGTTTTTTGATGAGTTTCCGAATGAAGAAAGTGATATCAATGAGCTTCCTGACTCTGTAAGCATTTACAGTTATTTATCTACTATAGAAAAGGAAAAGAAAGAGTCTAAAAATAAAATAGCAGTCATTCATGTTGAGGGTGGTATTGCTACCGGTAAGTCAATTTATGGAGTTGCTGGTTCAGATACTATTGTAAAAAATATTCAAAAGGCAATTAAAGATAAATCTGTAAAAGCATTAGTATTAAGAGTTAATAGTCCTGGTGGAGGCGTTTATGCAAGCGAATTGATAACTAATGCTCTAAACGAATTTAAGGAAACCGGCCGCCCTATTGTAAGCTCTATGGGAGATATAGCAGCTTCTGGAGGAGTTTGGGTTACAACTTTATCAGATGAAATTTGGGCAAAAAAAGAAACGTTAACAGGCTCAATTGGTGTGTATGGCTTTATCCCAACCGTTGAAGGTATATATGAATGGGCTGGTGTTCAAGTAGACGGAGTAAGCTCAACTAAAGCAAATGAATGGGATCCAAGAATAGCAATGCCAGAAAATGTAACAAAATCAATTCAAGCAGGAGTTGATGACATATATGAAAAATTTGTTACTAAAGTTTCACAAAATAGAAAAATGCCTTATGAAGAAGTTCATGCAATTGCTAAAGGAAGAATATGGTCAGGAGAAAAAGCAATACAACTTGGTCTTGTCGATAAGATTGGCGGCCTTGATGATGCATTAAATTCAGCATCTGTTATGGCTAATATAGAAGATTATAAAGTTGTAAGATACTATGAAAAAATGGATCCGTTTGATATTTTTATTTCAGAATTTCTAAAAAATATAAATATTGAGTCCAGCTTGAGTAAAAATTCAAAAAAATTAATAAGTTTTTTTAGCAAGGAATATAAATTTATAGATGAAGAAAAAGATATAAATAATATTTCTTATTGTTTTGATTGCGAATTCTTTTTCTTTAAATAATTTCTTTAATTAATGGGATTGTGATTTTTCTTTTCAATTGCATTGATAAGTCATCTAACTTGTTAATTGCATCAAGTAAGCTAGACATACTTCTATTAGAATAGGTTAATAAATATTTTATCTCTTTATCACCCAAATTAATTGATCTTAAGTTTGCAATAAATTTTATTGCTTCAGGCAATTTATCTTCCTTCACTGGCATAAGTTCAACGTGATCTATTTTTCTGAGTCTTGATATTAAGTCTTTGAGTTTAAAATTGATATTTGATGGATTGATGGAAGAACAAAAAATTATCCTACAATTTGAAGAAAAGCAATTATTTATTAAATTAAATAATGCTATTTCCCATTCTTGATCAGAAGATATTAAATCAACATCATCAATGCATATAAGATTAAGTTGATCCAAAGATTCAATAAAGCCTGACCCATACTGCTTTACTTCTTTTATTGGCACATACAGAGATGGCTTTTCTTTTAAAGCTAAGTGATTACATGCTGATTGGAGCAAAAATGACTTTCCTGTCTGTTCGACTCCATACAAAAATAGATCTTCCTCACTTAATAATATGTCTTTAATAGCTAAATTATTTTTATCGAAATAAAATTCATCAAATGTGGATTTATTAGGCTTATTCCATGGGAATGTAAGTTGCTGGGGTTTACTCATTATGAAAAATTTTTATATCTTTGAACCAATTATATGCATAAACAAGCAAACTCAATATTGTGATAATTATTATGAATATATCAAGTCCTATAAGGGGTAAGTTGATATCAAATATTTCTTTTAGAAAAACTATTGCTATATAAATTATTTGTAAAGCTGTCGTCATTTTTCCTAAAAAATTGGGTAAAGGAGTGCTTGCTTCAATTAAGGTCATTTGAATAGCAGCACCTAATAAAATGGCAATATCCCTACTTATAAAAATTACAAAAATATAAAAGGGAATATATTGATTCAACCATAAAATAAATACAGTACCAGATAATAGAAACTTATCAGCAATTGGATCCAATAGGACTCCAAGATCTGTTTGCCAGTTCATCCTTCTGGCAATAAATCCATCTAAAGCATCTGTAATAGAGGCTATTAAAAAGAAAAATATACTTATCTCAAAATTACCTAAGTAAATATTATTTAAAATTGGGTATATAAGCCCAATCCTAATTATTGATAAAAGATTTGGAATAAAAATAAAGTATTTACTCATTTGATATAACTCAAATCTATACTCAAATTTTCAATTGAAGAATTTTTCACTTGAAAAAAATTATTATTAATAAATTCATTAGTTAAAGAATTAATATCTCCAAAAATAGATAATTGATAAGAAATTGTATTTTTATTAAATTTATTTATATTAATTTCTTTTGTAGTTACCATTCCTTCAATAACTTCTTTTGATTTTTTGTAATCTTCATAAGTAAATATATTTTGAATTGAAACATTAACCAGATTAACTTTTTTTGTATTAATAAGCTCCATTTGAAGTAACTCATTAACTCTAACATTAGTTAATTCAGTAAATTGATCCATAAATAAACCATCAAGCTTTTTGCTAGATATCTCAAACTCAATATCTCCACTCACAGACCAGGTCTCTATTCCTGTTTTTGAAATATTTATGTTAATTAAGTCATCAAAATCATGCTTATCGGATATGTATTTATACTTATTAATTAGCTTTCCATAATTATCAAATTCATTTTGATCTAAGAGATCAAGCTCTGGAAGTTCTAAAAATACACCTCTTGAAGAAGCAGATTGTTTTAGGTAATTTTGTATAAGTAAGTCTAATGAAAATTTATTTTCAGAAAATGTTAAAAAGTAAGGATCTGATAATCCCGAATCTATGTTTATAAGGAAAAGGATAACGGGTCTTGATTTTCCAATGATGGGAATTGAAAGATCATTAAATTTGGATATTAATAAATTCTTATTAAAATTTACCTCTAAATAGCTTATGTTTTCAATGTTTTTAATAGAATAGCTTTTAATAAAATCTTTTCTAGAATTACCTGCATTTATAATCTTCCAGATATTTGATGGCGAGTTTGTTCCACTAAGTCTATAAATCATTGTATTAAATGAATTATTGATAGATTTTTCTATTTTAGATGGGTTGTCGATTGGATCATAAACTACAAAAAGTTCATCAAACTCCTTTCCAAAGCATGTATTAGAAAAGATAATAAGGCAAAATATGATATGTTTTATATGTTGCATGATTATTGATATCCCATAGGGTATTCTAAATGACAAAAGAAATTATAGACAATGATCCTTACAAATTATCAGGTGTTGATATTAATGCTGGTAATGATCTAGTTAAAAAGATTAAAGAAGATGTGGCTGCATCGCATAATTTAAATGTTCTAGGAAATATCGGTGGTTTCGCTGGTATGTATAAGTTAGATCAAGATATTCAAAATCCAGTTTTAGTCGCATGCACAGATGGGGTTGGAACAAAGGTCTCTTTGGCACAAGAATATAAAGATCTTTCTGGTATTGGGCAAGATCTGGTAGCAATGTGTGTCAATGATTTAATAGTATGCGGAGCTAAACCTCTTTTCTTTTTAGATTATTATGCATCCTCAAAACTAGATGTTGATGAGGCATCAATTGTTATTAAAAGTATTTCTAGGGCTTGCATTGATTCTGGTTGTGCACTCCTAGGTGGTGAAACGGCTGAAATGCCTGGACATTATGTTGATAATAATTTTGATTTAGCTGGATTTTCTGTTGGTTGTGTTGATGAAGATAAAATTATTACTAATACCAATGTCAAAGATGGCAATGTTCTAATAGGAATTGAATCAAGTGGTCCTCACTCAAATGGTTTTTCTTTAATTAGAAGAATTATAGAAAATTCAAATGCAACTATGGAGGAAAAGGAAGAAATTGCTAAAAAGTCTCTTAAGCCAACAATTTTATATCCAAAACTTGTTATGGATTTAATTGAAAATGAAAAAATCAACTCTTTAGCTCATATAACTGGTGGCGGTTTAACAGAAAACCTACCAAGGTCAATTACCAAAGATCTTGCTATAAAGATTGATACTGGCTCATGGGAATTTCCTGATATTTTTAAATGGCTTGAAAAAGAAGGTGATATATCAAAAAGTGATATGTATAGAATATTTAATTGTGGAATAGGAATGGTCATTTTTGTTGATAAAGATGAAGTTAATATAATATGTGAAAGAATAACTAAGATGGGTTATAAAAATTTTGTTATTGGTGAGTTGATTAAAAAAGAGAATACTGACTCTGTAATTTATCTTTAATAAAAATAAATGAAAAAAATAGCGGTTCTTATTTCTGGTAGTGGTTCTAATCTAGAAGCTATTATTGATGCATGTAATCAAAATATTATTGATGGAGATGTCATAAAAGTAATATCAAATAATCCCAAAGCATATGGATTGGTTCGCGCAAAAAAATTTAATATCTCATCAAAAACAATCAATCATAAAAACTTTGATTCAAGAGAAGATTTTGACCAAGCCCTAGAAGATAGTTTGGTGCAGATAAATCCTGATTTAATAGTTTTGGCGGGGTTTATGAGGATACTTGGTAAAAAAATAACAAAAAATTTTGGTAACATTATGATTAATCTTCATCCATCACTTTTGCCTCTATATCCTGGTTTAAATACTCATGAGAAGGTGCTGCTTAACAAAGATAAAATTCATGGGGTATCTATTCATTATGTATCTTCTGAGTTAGATGCAGGCCCATTAATAGCTCAAGGCGTTATCAAAATTAAAGGAAATGAAACATTGGATGAACTAACTGAGCGTATACACAAAGTTGAGCATTTACTTTTACCTGAAATTATTAATCTTATTATTAATAAAAAAGTCACCCTTGAAAATGAAATAGTAAAATTTGAGCTAAACAATCAAAATGATAAAAAATTCATTATAAAAAATTATGCCTTCTAAAAAATATTTTTTATTTTTATTGTTTTCAATTGGCTTCTTATCTGCCGATATACCTGCTTATTCAGCAAAGTATAATTTTGACTCCGAAGAGATATCGATAACTGGAACTAGAACATTTAAGAAATACAATAATGGTTACGAGATAAGCTTTGAAGCTTCTAATCTTCTAGCGAGTATGTATTTTTCTTCAATATTTGCAATAACTAACAAACAAGTAATTGCAGATAGCTATGACATCAAAATAAAACCAAAATTTTTAAATAGAAATCAATCGGTTAAATTTAATTATGATGCAAATATTATTAAATCTAGCGGTGTGAATGTTTGGCAGAGTAACATTGATAAAGAAAAGGGTATCTTTGATCCTTTAAATGTTCAGATTATGATTAGAACTTTTGTCAAAGATGGTATTAAAGATTTTGATTTAAATATAATTGATATGGAAGCAGGCGGATCAAAAAATTATCGTTTCATTGTTAAAGGTGAAGAAGAGTGTTTGTTTGAAAATAAAAAACTGAATTGTATTATTGTAGAGCGATCTCGAATTGGTAGTGAAAGAACAGTTAAATATTATTTGGCCAAAGAATTAGAATATATGTTTACAAAAATAATTGATACAAGCCCTGAAAGAACAAATAAATTGGAGCTTGTTAAGCTGTTAAGTCTTGGGTAGTGTTACCCCAGTTTGTCCTTGATATTTACCATCTCGATCTTTATAACTTATTTCACACTCTTCATCAGATTCAAAAAAAAGCATCTGTGCAACACCCTCTCCAGCATAAATTTTTGCAGGTAAATTAGTAGTATTAGAAAATTCTAAAGTAACATGGCCCTCCCATTCAGGTTCTAGCGGTGTTACATTTACTATAATCCCGCACCTAGCATAGGTTGACTTTCCAAGGCATACAGTAAGAACATTTCTTGGTATCTTAAAATATTCTATTGTTCTTGCTAGTGCAAAAGAATTTGGTGGAATTACACAAACATCTGAATTGATATCAACAAAACTTTTTTCATCAAATGATTTAGGATCTACGACTGCTGAATGTATGTTAGTAAAAACTTTAAATTCATTTGAACACCTAACGTCGTATCCATAACTTGAAACACCATATGAAATTAATTTATTACCATCATTATCAAGCCTAACTTGATTTTCTGAGAATGGTTCTATCATTCCATGTTTTTCTGACATGGCTTGTATCCATTTATCTGATTTAATCGACATTTATTTCCACCCTTCCCTCAATGGCTCTAGCAATAGTTGTTCCGTCAACATACTCTAACTCTCCTCCAATAGGAATTCCATACGAAATTCTAGAAACCTTGGCACTTTTAACATGATCTTTAATAAATATTGCTGTAGCATCTCCTTCAACAGTACTACTCGTAGCTAAAATAACCTCTTTAATTTCATTTTTGATAATTATTTTTAAAAGATCATCAATTCCAAGATCTTCAGGTCCAATTCCATCGATTGGAGATAACCTTCCAAGTAAAACAAAATATTTACCTCTAAAACCTCCTGTCGATTCTATTGCCAGAACATCAGATGGACTCTCAACAACACAAATACTTTTAGCGTCTCTAGATGAATCCAAACAGACCTTACATAACTCATTAGAGGTCAACATTCTGCAAGACGAGCATCTTTGAATATTTTCAACTGCTAAATTAAGAGTATTAGCTAGAATACTTGCGCCATCTTTATTTCTATCTAAAAGATAAAGTGCCATTCTTTGAGCTGATTTTTTTCCAACACCAGGAAGTATGGTTAATGCATTAATAAGTTCTGTGACTAGATCTTGATTCATCTTATTTAATAGGTTTTATAGTATCAGATTTTATTTTTCCATTAAATTTATTAATAAATGATTGAATATCTTTATCAGAGTTTATGTTATTTTCAGCATCGCTTTGGTGTTTTTCATTTCTTCTATTTGTAGTTGCAATTGGCGAATCAGACGTACTTCCAGTTTTAATTTTTATATCAATTTTATTTGAAAACTTATCTTTTAGACTAGATTTAAATTCTGTCATTATATTTTCAGGCACTTCTCCCATATCCTCATTTGCAACAAGAGTTAAGGTAAATTCTGAATATGAATGAAATGACATACTTCCAAAATAGTTTCTTGCAAATGGGCTTACACTCAAAGAATCAAATAAGATTATCCAATCATCATTACTGTTAATGATTTCATCTTTTTTTATATCATTTACTGATGTCTCGATTTTGACATCAACTTTTTTTAGACTTTTTTTTTCAGGATTATCATCGTTTTTAGATTCATTACTTGAAGAGAGCTTTTGAAGTGGATTAAATGTTAGCATTCTTAATAAGCATATTTCTAATGCTTCTTTTGGACTGGGATGTACCGAGAATTTAGAGTATGAATTCATAGATATTTCATATAATAATTGACAGAATTCTTTATCAATAATGGTTGCGATTCTTTTTATGCGATCATCTTGAGAGTTTTGCAGAACATGTTCTAATGATATTTGATGCAATATAGAGATAATATCTTTCAAAATTACATCGTATTCTGGTGATAATTCTTCTATCTTGGATAAAACATCAAAAACTTGCTTACCTTTTCCTCCAACAACAGACTCTATTAACTCAAGTAACAACGAATCATCGATTGTTCCTAATAGTTTTTTAACATCATCTTGATTTAGTTTACCATTTCCATTAGCAATAGCTTGATCAAGCAATGTAAGACCATCTCTTACTGATCCATTTGCAGAATTTGCAATTAATGCAAGACTCTCATCATCAGAATCAATTTTTTCATTTTCTATAATTTTCTTAAAATGTTTAAAAAGTGTTTCTTCGTTTACAGTTTTCAAGTTAAGTTGTAAACATCTTGATTGAACTGTCTTAGGAATTTTTTCAGGATTAGTAGTGGCGAATATAAATATTACATGGGCTGGTGGTTCTTCTAACGTTTTTAGAAGAGCGTTAAAACTTGCAGTAGATAGCATATGAACCTCATCAATGAGATAAATCTTATATCTTCCTTTTGCGGGTTTATATTCTACGGTTTCAATTAATTCTCTTATCTTCTCAACTTGGGTATTTGAGGCTGCATCAATTTCTAAAAAATCAACACTTCTACCTGCTGTGATCTCAGTCGTATTAGAACATGTGTTACAAGGTTTTGATGTCGGAATAGAGTCACTTTCACAATTCATGCATTTAGCTAGAATTCTTGCAATAGTTGTTTTGCCTACGCCTCTTGTACCTGAAAAAATATAAGCCTGATGTATTTTTTTTTGATCAATACTGTTAACTAAAGCCTTAATTATGTGGTCTTGGCCAACAACTTCTTCAAAATTTGTTGGTCTATATTTTCTTGCTAAAACCTCATAAGACATAGCAAAGAATCATAACATGTCATTAGTAAAAACTGATTCAATTTCTTTAAAACCAAATCCTCTATTTTGAAGAAAATTCTTTTGTTTTAATTTTTGTTTAATCTCTTCACTAGGCCCATTTTTAAATTTTTTAGTGAAGGCTGATTTAGCAACTTTGTCCCAATTACCCTCATCTAAAATTACTTGATTAGAAACTGACTCCTTAACACCTTTTGCAGACAATTCATAAAATATTTTTTTAGGTCCAAAACCTTTTCTTTTTCTGCTTCGAGTATAAGCTTCTGCAAATCTTAATTCATTTATTAAATTATTCGTCTCTAATTTATCAAGAACGGTTTGTATCATGTCGTCACTTTGAAAACGCAATGATAATTTTTCCTTTAGTTCTTTTCTTGAATGTTCGCGCCTTGATAGCAAGTCAAGAGATTTGTTATAGATGAGGTTAAATAGGTCATCTGACATTATTCAAAAGGTATAACTCTTGATTTACCATTTCTTTTAATTATCTGTACTTTTTGTCCTTTAAAGAAAGAGTAGGCTCCAACTTCTTGGATAATAGAAATAAAATTTCCTGAATCTGTCTCTATAAGCAATTCAACACCTTCTTTTTTGGCTGCAGCAATCTCTGATCCAATTGAAGAACCTATTGCGGCACCTAAAACTGTAGCTATATCCTCTTCTGGTTCTGAATCAGTTATTTCTTTACCAATTTTACCCCCAATTATTGCGCCTGCAGCAGCGCCAGCCTCCCTATTTCCCTCAATAAGAACTGTATTGACGTTATTGATAATTCCAAAAATAACATACTGCTGTTTTTGTGCATCAGCTCTAGATACTACTTCTGGTTGAAGCGAAGTGGTAGCACATGAAGTTATGACAAATATTCCTATTATTATTGTTATAAATCTAAAGTTCATTTTTTCTCCATTAATTTAAAGTCGTTAAGAAGATCATCCTTAATTACAAAATATTTTTTGTTCTTTTCATATCCATCTAAAAGTTCAACTTGATAGACCTTTTGATTGTGTTTAATTTTTAAAATCTTAACTCTATCTCCTTTGTTAAGTCTTACCAAGTTTCTTGAATCAACAATAGAAAAGTTGTCCCAGTTAGAAAAAATTCTTGCCTGATGTGTATGATATGCATCAGTTGAAAAAAAATATAAAACTTTACTGCCAGACAATGAAGCTTTATTGCTTCTGGAGGTCAAGTGCCAGGTTTGGCCTATTTCAACAACTGAAGAACTTTCATCAGCAATGAATTTAAATGAACTAAAGGTGGCTAAGAAGAATAAAAGTACCCGCATATTTAATAAGTTATCAAAAAATTTTAATTTCTACAAAAGAATTTCTATTAGCATATTTTATATGATGAATAAAATAAAGCTTGAAAAAAATAATTATGTTCATAAATAAGTGTAGATGAAAATGCCATAAAGGATTTTCACATTAACAATGTGTATGCTTTCAAAGATACGCAATTATAAGTCGCTTTTATAGGAGGACTATTATGATACTTAATTTTACAGACCCATTTTTTACTACTCGTGTACTAGGGTTCGAACCGTTGTTTGATAGATTGCAGAGACTTTCAGAGTCTAATGAAAGATCATCAAGCTATCCACCATACAACATTAGCAAAGACGGTAATCTTTTTGCTATCGAAATTGCTGTTGCTGGCTTGTCTAAAGATGATATTCAAATTGAACTTGCTGATGGAGTTCTTTCTGTCAGTTATGACGGACCAAAAACTGAAGTAATAAATGGTGAAAACAAAGTTGTTTATCAAGGAATTGCTCAAAGAGCATTTAAACAACAATTTACTTTATCAGAAGATGTTATCGTTCAAGGTGCAGAACTTGTCAACGGTTTATTAACCGTTAATCTTGAGAAAGTAATTCCTGATGAAAAGAAACCTAGAATGATTGAGATTAAAGCACCAAAAAGAATCTCAAATAAATAATACTCCACATTATGGAAATGGGGGTGCATAATGCACCCCTGCTTATTTTGCATAGTAAGATATAAAAAATGAAATTAATAAAATCACTTTTATTATTAACATTACTCATAAATGTTAATGCAGAGTCTATAAATACTGGCCACGCTGAAGTTTCATTAATAAAGTTAACTTCCCAGTCTGAAGATAAAAAAAATCTAATTGGGATCAAAATGGATATGCAAAAAAACTGGCATACCTATTGGAAAAATCCAGGTGATTCTGGTGGACCAATAAAAGTTAAATGGAAAACAGACAATAATATTGAAATAGGTGAAATTAAATGGCCATCTCCTGAGCTTATTCCCTATGAACCCCTAATGACTTATGGATACAAAGATTTTGTTATCTTTCCATTTGAATTTACAAAAAAAGACACCTTAAATACAAACATCGAAATAGCTATCGACTTTTTAATATGCGATGACATATGTGTCCCAGAAAAAGCATTTATAGAAACCTCTTTAGAAGAAATATCTGAAGATATTTCCATAGCTAAATGGAATGAAATGGTTCCAACTTCTGTATTGCCAGTTTTAACAGAAATAAATGATAAATATATTGATATAAGGTTTTCAAATAATAATGAAATAGATTCTGTTATTTTCTTTATTGATAATCAAAATATTGTAAATCATGCCGGTAGGCAAATTTTAAAAAAAGAGGAGAACAATTGGTTGTTAAGAGTTCCTCTTGTTGAGGGTTATGAAGATTTTAGAATGATTAGTGGAGTTATATCAGTTAATGATTCAGAAAATTATTTAATACAATCGAGCATAGACCTTAATTCGTCTAATGATTCATCTTTTACTTTCTTACAAGCTCTATTATTTGCATTCATTGGAGGCTTAATACTTAATTTAATGCCATGTGTTTTTCCAATAATTTCTTTAAAAATATTAAGCTTTGTATCATTAGGCAATGAATCTAAGCAAAAGATTAGACTTCATGCTCTATCATTTTGTTTTGGTGCTTTATTGTCTTTCCTTTTGATAGGTTTATCTTTAATTTTGCTTAAACAAACAGGAAGCTATCTTGGTTGGGGTTTTCAGCTTCAGTCTCCAATTATTGTAGGAATGCTTAGCATCCTGATGTTTATTATTGGAATAATTTTACTAACAGATATAAATATTGGTAGTTCTTTAACTAGGCTTGGATCTTTTGGCTCTAATAGTGTTTCAGGTTCATTCTTAACAGGAGTACTTGCGGTAATAGTTGCATCACCATGCACAGCGCCATTTATGGGTGCAGCTCTTGGATATGCCTTAATTCAACCATCTAGCGAGACATTGCCTATATTTGCTTCATTAGGTGTAGGATTTTCTTTACCCTATTTAATCCTTTCTATGTCACCTGGACTTATAAAATCATTGCCAGGCCCTGGTCAATGGATGGTTACATTAAAAGAGTTTTTTGCCTTTCCAATGTTTGCTACATCACTTTGGTTAATTTGGGTTTTTAGTTTGCAAACAAATACAGAAATGCTAATTAGCCTTTTGATAGCATTATTGGTTATATCGACTTTATTTTGGTCTCTAACAAAATTAGATGGAAATATTAAAAAGTCTTTGATTTGGATATTAATTTTAATAATTATAATTACAGAAGGAGTTGAAATAGTATCTAGCGATGCAAAAATTGAAGCTGATAATTTAAACAACCAGAACAACTCTGAATACACTATTTGGGATTCTAATATTGAAAGAAGATTTAGAGAAGATGATCAAGCTTACTTAATTAACTTTACTGCTGCTTGGTGCATAACATGTCAGGCAAATGATAAATTAGCTCTTTCAAGGCCTAGTATAAAAAATTATCTTTTAGAAAATAATATTGAGTATATTGTTGCGGATTGGACAAATAAAAATGATGAGATCTTAAGTGCTCTAGAGTCCTATGAAAGAAATGGTGTTCCATTGTATGTTTATTGGAAGCCTGGTCTAAAAGATTCTGTAATTCTACCTGCAATATTAACTGAACAAATTTTGCTTGAAAGTTTCTGAACTGACATAATACAGAAACTAATTAATAATATAATTAATTGACTACATAGATTGCTGGGGAATTTTTATGTTTGGTACACCTTTTGAGTTATTTGGAAGTGTTCATTTGATAACAATAGTATTTATCATTGCTGTTACTGTTTTATTACCCAAGTTTTATAAAAATAAATCAGAAGATCAAAAATCAGTAATGAGTAAAATTATTGCAACCGTAATCGCTCTACATGTAATTATTTCACCATACAAAGATCTATATATTCTTGCAAATCCTTATGACTGGAGAGAAACAATTCCACTTCATATGTGCGACTTGTCAGAAATATTCCTAATATGGTTTTTACTAGGCGGACCAAGAATCCTATATTTATGTGCATTTTTTTGGGGACTTGCAGGCGCATCAATGGCAATTTTAACACCAGACATTTCACATCATGATCTTGATTATATTTTCTTTATGGTTGGTCACGGAATGATCTTAGTTGGCATTATGTATGCAACAGTTAGTCTTGGTAATCGCCCTTATGCTAAAGATATAGTAAAGGTTTCAGCAATTACAGCATTAATATTATTGCCAATTGTTTATATTATTAATCTTTTATTAGGTGACCCTGCTAACTTCTGGTATTTGATGGACAGACCAGCCGGTGCCTCTCTTATGGATCAATTTCCTGATCCCCCTCTTCACTTGTTATATACAACCCCTATTGCTATAGCTTTATTTTATTTAATTTACCTTCCTTATTTCATTAAAGATAGGATTGCTAAATAAAGAATTCTTTTGCCTAAAAGGTTAAAAACAACATAGAATAGCAATAATTAGTATGGAAAATTTTTTAAATCTTATTGCAGAGGTATGGAATAAAGGGTTCTTAGGCATAGATCTTGGTTCTATAATTTCATCTCTAGCTGTTCTTTTTATAGCTCTCCTTTTTAGAGGATTCATTATATCTGTAATCTTAAATGCTCTTGGTAAGCTTGCCGATAGCACAGAATCAAAAATCGATGACGAAATTCTAGATGCATTAAGAAGGCCAATTGGTTTAGTGCCAATTACCATAGCTATATATGTATGTACTTTGATACTACCTCTCTCGGGTTTAATTGGTGATATAGCTACAAATATAGTAAAAGCATTTGTTATTTTTACAATTTTTAGTGCCCTTGCTAATAGCGTAAAGCCTATTTTTGAAGCTCTATCAACAAGCTCATGGTTAACAGCTTCTATGCAAATGTGGTTAGAGAGAGCTTCTAAATTTATTGTGTGGGTAATTGGAGTAGCAATTATATTGGATATCTTTGGTATCCAAATTGGTCCACTTGTTGCAGGCTTAGGACTTTTCTCTGTTGCGGTAGCTTTAGGTGCACAAGATTTCTTTAAAAACCTTATTTCTGGAATATTGATAATAGGAGAGCATAGATTTCAGCCAGGAGATCGAATTGAAGTAAGCGGGCAATTACATGGTATCGTCGAAAATATTGGTTTTAGATCAACTGTTATAAGAACTTTTGATACAGCCCCTATGGTTATTCCTAATAAAGACCTTTCAGATGTGAAAGTAATTAACCATGGTGAGATGATCAATAGGAGAATTAATTGGAAAATAAATTTAATTTATTCAACAAGTGTTGAGCAGTTAGAGTCCATAAGAAACGATGTTAAAAAATATATTATAGATAGTAATGATTTTTCAACTGACGGTGATTTAGATCCTGTTGTTAGAGTTGTTGAACTTGGCGGAAGTTCTATAGACTTAATGGTTGTTGCATATGCTGAACCTATCGGCTTTGCTGCTTTTAATGAGGTTAAAGAAAACTTAATTTTTAATATTATGAAAATTGTTAAAGCTAATGAATCAGAGTTTGCATACCCTTCTACATCACTTTATGTAGAATCAATGCCTAAATAAAACGAATGTTATATGAGCGATCAAATTATTCTTTCATCTACTTTAGTTGCTCTACTAGTTTTATTTATATGGGGTAAGGTAAGATATGATGCGCTTGCAATAGGTGCATTATTCGTTTTAGTTGTTCTAGAAATAATACCTGCAAATCAAGCTTTTGCTGGGTTTGCACATCCTGCTGTTATAACTGTTGCGCTTGTATTAATAATCAGCCAGGGTTTAAGTAATTCAGGTATTGCTGGGCTTGTTGGTAAATTGATTGGGGGTAGGCAATTTACAGAATTTCAGTTTCTAGTTTCTTTACTCTTTATTGCCGCAATTTTATCTTCTTTTATTAATAATATCGGAGCACTTGCGATACTTCTGCCAATTACATTAAATATTTGTCAAAAGATGGGTTGGCACTCGTCTAAATTTTTAATGCCATTAGCATTTGCATGTATTTTAGGAGGGATGAATACTGCTATTGGCACGCCACCAAATATCATTATTTCTGAATATAAGGCTACTATTTCTAATTCAGGTTTTAATTTTTTTGATTTTTCTTATGTTGGTCTTGTAATCACAATAATGTGTATTTTATTTATTGCTCTTGTAGGAAATAAATTAATTTTCTTAAGAAAAGAAATTCCAAGTGGTGAGCACCTAATTAATTTAAAGGGTTATTTATTTGAAGTGCTCGTTAATGAAAATAGTTCGTCTATTGGAATGACCTTGTACGCTTTTAAACAACAAGCTGGAGAAGATACAGAAATTTTAGGAATAGTCTCCGAAAGTGGTTCTGTTAAAAAGGTTCAAAATAATATGAGAATAAAGGCTGGACAAATACTTGTTATCAAAACTCCTCCAGATGATATAGGTAATATGCTTGATATTTTTGATTTTTCAATACCAAAAGAACTTCACTCATTTGATGAAGATGATCTTGAAGAAATTGAGGTAATGATTACTCCAGGCTCAAGACTCATTGGCAGAAAATATGATTTCTTTTTAAAGCTAGCTTTTGAGGAATTAAATCTTTTAGGCCTATGGAGAAAAGGTTCTAAATATAGAACAAGACTAACAAGAGAGACTTTCAGAGGTGGTGATGTTTTATTGCTAGGAGTTCGGGATCTAGCGGAAGAAGATGTATCTAATAAGATAAAGCACTTGGGATTAATGCCTCTTAGACAGAGAGAGCTTCAAACAATACCAAGTAGAAGTAGGCTTTTAAAAGGATTGGTTTTCTTTGCTTTGTCAATTTTTTTAGTGTCATTTAATTATTTAAGTGCTGCACCGGCATTCTTATTATGTGTTCTTGCTTTTGCAAGAATAAAAATAATTGATAGTAACTTTTACAGGAATATAGATTGGCCGATAATAGTTATGCTTGCAGCAATGATTCCAATCGGCACAGCACTTCAAACAACCGGTGTTAGTAATCTAATTGCAGCATCAATTTCTCAGTATGCAGCAGACCTGGGACTATTCTGGATATTATTGATAATTTTAATTGTAACTATGGTCACTACAGACATTATTAACAACGCAGCAACAGCTGTGATCATGGCTCCAATATCAACAGGTATTGCAATAGAATTGGGATATGCGATAGAGCCCTTCCTTATGGTTGTTGCTGTAGGTGCTAGTTGTGCTTTTTTAACTCCAATTGGCCATCAATGTAATACGGTTGTGATGGGTCCAGGTAACTATAAGTTTACTGACTATTGGCGTATGGGATTGCCTATGGATGTGCTTATTATACTAGCGACTATACCAATGATCCTTTTTGTTTGGACTTAATGGAAGATCAGTTTAAAAGACCTAATAGATTAACTGGTAAGCCATTTGAGTCTGGTTTTCAAGATGAAAGTGGAAGAGTTTTTTTGAGATACTTAGAGAAGCACGGTAATGATGGTTATTACTTAGAGGAATGGAAGAAAGATATGGAAACTTATAAAAAAAAACTTAATGAAATGAATTCTAGTTCCGGCTAAGGTCAGCAATTGAATCAATAATTACTTCATATTTTTCATAAAACTCTTTTGATTCTCCTCTTTCTTCAGTTGTAGGGCTAACAATATCAGTACCTACTTCGACTGAACCCGATTCAATAAGTGTTCGACCAATCTTAATTGCATTTTCAATACCAGCCCATCTTAAATATTTCATAATGCCCCATTTTTGGACATCGCCAAAATCTTGTTGATCGTATTTGGTAACTCTTGTAACAATCACATCATTTTCTCTATCTACAAAAGTAAATTGACCAAATTTTCCGCTTGTATTAAATATCTTTGATTCATCATCATATTTTGATATCCACCAATGAAGTGAATAACCTCTTTTTGATTCTGTAAATCTCTGAGGAGTTATGTCCCAAACTAATTGAAATGTTTCATCAATAAATTCTTTAGATATAATTTGCTTGTCATTCCACATTCCATTTCTTGCAAATAATAAGCCAAGTTTTGAGTAATCTCTTGCAGACATATCAACACAGCAATATGTTAATACATTTCCTTTTTCATCTTTCCATAGTTTGTAACTTTTTATTTCTAAGGGTTCTAAAATCCTTTCCTCAAAAAGAACGTCAGCTTTTTTACCAGTAGCAACAAGAAGAACATCTCCAAGTATCATTGAGTTTACATTATTGTATTCAAACTTAAGTCCAGCATCCTTTTCTACTCCAACATTTTTGGCATACTTAAGATGATCTGATTGAAAGAACATTTTTTCATGCTCATGTGTTGGGAAATCCAATCCACTGGACATATCTAATATATCTCTTAAAGTTATTTTAGATCTCTCATCGTTATAATATTCAAGATAATCTGAAACTTTGTCATCTAAGCTTTTAATTTCACCCTTATCTATTGAAATACCAATTAAGGCAGCATAATAACTTTTAGCCATAGACCATGAAGTTCCATGAGAATCTTTATTAAATCCTGCAGCATATTTTTCTGAAATAATTTTACCGTTTTTGATGACAACAACAGATTGGGTGGCACTATCAGAAAAAGACAAATCAAGCAGTTTATTAACTTTTTCCGAACTTACACCCTGTTCTTCGGGTATAGAAATATCCCAAGAGTCATTTGAAGGGAAGTAGCTTGTATCTGCATAAGTACTAAAGAATAAAGCTATTACAGTGGTAAGTAGAAATCTTTGTTTTAAAAATAAATTCATAGGTTAATTGTAAGAGGTGATTTTATATACGTTTAATATATACATTTTAAATTTATTCGCAACTTGAATTAAATATAAATTATATTGATATTCAATTATAAGTATGCATAATAATACAAATATTTATATGGAGTTTTTTATGAGACAGTTTTTAGTCATATTTACAATGTTATTCATTCAGTTTGATCTATATGGAGCTAATCACTCTGTAAAAATGTTAAATCAAGGACCTACTGGAGTAATGGTCTTTGAGCCAGCCTATCTAAAAATTAATATAGGTGATAGCGTTACATTCGAATCAACAGATGCCGCTCATAATTCTGCTTCTATACCAGGAATGATTCCATCCTCAGCATCTAGTTGGAATGGAGGCTTAAGTCAGGATCTTACTGTGATGTTTGATGTTGCTGGTATATATGGTTATCAGTGTACGCCCCATTCAATGATGGCTATGGTAGGTGTTATTCAAGTTGGTGATGATAAATCTAATCTTGATTCAGCTAAAGCCGTGGCACAACAATTCAAATCATCGTTTGTAATGAATCAAACTAGGCTTGATGATTTGCTTTCAAAAATCTAATTAATTTAATACTTTAAAAAATACTAATTTAATCTATTCATTAAATTTTTGTGTAAAATTACTCTTCAATTTGGGCGAGTAACTCAGTTGGTTAGAGTGTCTGCTCGACACGCAGGAAGTCGGGAGTTCGAATCTCTCCTCGCCCACCAATTCTAGATTATAAAGTCATAGAGGATATATGATCCTTTGTTGCTAAAAGAATTTCCTTATCTTCTTCATTATTATTTTCATCTAATAATTTTTCAATCTCTTGTAAAGATTTATCAACAGACCCCCACTTACCTTCAGTGGATATTCTTTCATGCAATAGATCTGCATATCTATTCCCAATATCCTCAGGAATATCTGTTTTGTATTTAGTACAAATAATTCTTTCTGCTAATAAACGAAATCTTTCATCTTCAAAATTTCTTGAAATCTTAACAAGTTGTTCAACATCATCAGATAGATGGAATTCCTGCATTAAGTCCTTATCTTTGTATGATGGAAAGCCACCAGAATATATAGTTCCCTCAACATAAGTTGGCTCAGGAAAATTCATAATTCTATCTTGCATAGCTTGAGATACTTTTGTTTGGAAATCTTTATTAGCTGATACCATTTCTGCTCTTCTTTGTAGCTCACCATGCTCAATATCAAAGTGATTATTTCTCGTTAAATGCTTGTGTGAACATATTGGTATAGTTTTATTAATTTTATATTTTTTTAATGGTGAATCCCTTCCACCTGACTGAATTAATTTATTTATTTCAGTAAAGTCCAAATCACAAATTTCTTCTGGATCAAAACTTAAATCAAAAAAACAAATATCATTGGGTCTTGAATTGTCTCCTCCACACATCACTACTGGATACTTGAATGGATGTCGCCTATAAACTTCTCCAAGGGCTAAAAAGTCACTTGAATATAAAAGATTTTTGACGCCTTCTTTGGTAGAAATATTTAAAAATGAGTCAAATACTTCAGGTATTTTTTCTTTTATTACTTCACATAAGCCTATCATGAACTTGCAGTCAGATATTGCATCATGAGCATCGCTAACATCTATACCATGTTCTTTTGCTAAATGTTCAAGCTTGATACTCAAAGTGGGCCCTTCTTCAAAAAATGGAATAGAGATTTCATCAGAAAAAAATGGAGCTATGTTGTGAATCATTAGCATTAAATCAAGCCTGCCATTTTGATTGGTATTGGTTATGTATGGTTCTAATAAGTTACACCAAAACTGTCTTCTTATAAGCTCTTCATCAAAAGCATGGCCATTGTAGGTTACAAAAATAGAAGGATTGTCAGCACACCACTCTTTCCATTGTTGCTGAATATCTTTCATCATTTGATAATGAGAAACATTAGATTTAAAAGAATTGATCTTCTTATTGGTTAGCATGGCTTTTGGTTGTGGTATTACCCAGGGCAAAGGAGCACTTCCAATATTTTGCTCATCTTTTGTATTTAAAAGACTATCGGTAAATATTGATCCGCATTGAATGATTTGACTGAAATCTTTATGAATGCCTGTAGTCTCAGTATCGTAAAAAATTAAATTACTAGGCAATTTTATTCAGCAATATATTTCCCAAGCTCATGTCTGGCAACAGCTCTTCTGTGAACTTCATCTGGACCATCAGCTAGTCTCAGCGTTCTCATATGGGCATACATGCTCGCAAGTGGTGTTAGTTGTGAGACCCCTTCTCCTCCATGAATCTGAATGGCTCTATCTATAATTTTGAGAGCTACATTAGGAGCAAAAACTTTAATTTGAGCTATTTCACTTGCTGCTATTTTATTCCCAACTGTGTCCATTTTTACTGCTGCATCTAATGTCAAAAGCCTTGCTGCATTTAATTCAATTCTAGATTCTGCAATATAGTCATAGTTAGCGCCTAAATTTGCTAAATTTTTACCAAAAGCTACTTTAGAAGGATCTATTCCTCGTTTACACATTAGCTCAAGAGCTATTTCAGCTGAGCCTATTGCTCTCATACAATGATGTATTCTGCCGGGCCCCAATCTTCCTTGAGCAATTTCGAATCCTCTTCCTTCACCAAGAAGTAAATTATCTTTAGGTACTCTCACGTTATTAAATTTCATATGCGCATGACCATGAGGAGCATCATCATATCCAAATACATGCATCATTTTTTCAATTTCAACACCTTCAGTTTCCATAGGAACTAGGATCATTGAGTGTCTCTGATGTTTTGGATTATCTGGATTTGTAACACACATAAATATAATAATTTTACATCTAGGATCTCCTGCACCAGAGGTCCACCATTTCTCTCCATTGATTACATATTCGTCACCATCAAGAACAGCAGTAGCTTGCATATTGGTGGCATCTGATGAAGCTGTTCCTGGTTCAGTCATGCCAAATGCAGATCTTATTTTTCCATCAAGTAATGGCTGAAGCCACTCATCTTGATGTTTATCATTTCCATACCTAGCAATAACTTCCATATTTCCTGTATCTGGAGCACTGCAATTCATAGCTTCTGAGGCAATATGGCTTTTACCCATTTCTTCTGCTAAATGAGCATACTCATAGTTAGTGAGTCCAGCACCAAACTCACTTTCTGGTAAAAATAAATTCCAAAGGCCAGCAGATCTTGCTTTTTCCTTTAACTCATCGATTACTGCAGGATAGCTGTTCCATCTATCCTCTCCAACTTTGATTTGGTCATGAAAAATATGTTCTTTTGGCTTAACTTCATCATTTATAAAGTTTTTTACCTTTTCTACTAGTTCTTTTGCTTCAGATCGTAATTCAGGCATCATGAGGTTAAATCTCCCGTTATATCAAAAATTTTGTTACTATTATAAACAGTGTGAATAGTATTCTGCTCAACTATTAATATAATAGCTGTATGTTCAATACAAATCTATACGAAAGTTAATTTGAGGATAGAAAAAAATGAAAATAAGTTCCTTCGATCTAAATTTATTTGTAATTCTTAATGCAATATATACCGAAGGCAGCTTAACGAAAGCTGCAGAGGTTGTTGGCATTACTCAACCAGCAGTAAGTAATGCGCTATCTAGATTAAGAGAAAAATTCAATGATGATCTTTTTGTAAGAACTGGTTCTGGAATGGTGCCTACTCAGAAAACTGAGAATATGATACAGGATGTCCAAAGTGCACTGACATTGATACAACAAAGTGTCAATGAGCCTGATACTTTTGACCCCTCCTCAACGAAAAGAAATTTCAAACTATCTTTAGGAGATGTTTCTGAAGGAAGAGTATTACCATTTATAATGAAAGAGATTTATAAAGATGCTCCAAATATTTCAATTGGTAGTTTTGCTTATATGAGAACTGATCAAGTTCATGCGCTTTCAACTAACAACCTAGATTTTGTGGTTGATCCTATAATACCTCGTTCTAATGAGATTAACTCAGAGAAGGTTTTTGAAGATGATTTTGTTGTAATGCATAGAGAGGGGCATGATTTATCTAAGATTAAAGATGTTACTGTCGATGATATTCTTGATCAAAATCATTTACATGTTTCAGGAAGGAAAAGAGGTCTTCATTTAATTGACGTTGAGCTAGATAAAATAGGATACAGAAGAAAAGTAGCCCTTAGGTGCCAACACTTCTTAATTGCGCCAACAATTATTCAATCAACTGATTTAGTTTTAATGGGAACAAGAAGTTTTGCAAAGAGAAATAATATGCCGTTTGTAGAGATTCCTATTGAAATTCCCTTAATGGAATACTTTTTAATATGGCATAAAAGTGATGAAGGCGACGGTGGTCATATATGGATGAAAGATCTAATTATTAGAGCCTTTAAGGACGCTCAAAGATAATCTAACTTAGATTATGGCTTGCAGTTTTTACAATACCGCCATCAGAAGTAATAGTTTCCCCAACAGTATAAGCGCCAGCTCTTGAACAAAGAAAAATTGCTAATCCTGCGATGTCTTCAGGAGAGCCAACTCTTTTTCTTGGATTTCTCTTTTCAATTTCAGAATAATCATGATTGACAGCTGCTCCAAGCATTGAGCTAGGATAAGGGCCAGGTGCAATAGCATTTACAAGAATATTTTCTTTAACTAATTTTGCAGCCATGACTCTGGTTAGGTGGTGAACAGATGCCTTTGAAGCACTGTATGAAAAAGTTTCTAACGCTGGAACATTTAGTCCATCAATAGATCCAATATTAATAACTCTTGAAGGGTCATCTAAAGTACATCTTTTTGATAAATGAGATTTTAATTTTTGAGTCAAAAAAAACATGCTTTTAACATTTAAATCCATCACCTTGTCCCATCCCTGTTCAGAAAATGTTTCGAATGATTCTCCCCATGCTGCTCCAGCATTATTAATCAAAAAGTCTACGCCTTCTTCTTTTTCTGAGATGACTCCAACAAAGTCTTCAATGCCTTCTAATGTGCTTAGGTCGCATGGTACTGGAATACATTCTTGCTGATATCTGTCTGATAGTTCTTTTGCTTTTTCAATTAGTGCAGGAGCTTTTCTAGCTGAGATATAAACCTTTACTCCATTGGCTAAAAAACCAGCTGTGATCATTTCTCCAATCCCTCTAGAGCCACCCGTTACTATTGCTACTTTATTTTCAATGCTAAATAAATTTTTAATTTCCATTACTAGTCCCTTATAAATTGAATAACAATTATATTGTATTTTTAATTATTGAAACATAATCTATTTTTATAATATCTAAGGTAAAATGAATCATGGAATTTTTTGTCAATTTCCTTGGTCTAGTTGCCTCTCTAGCAGTCTTAATTTGGGGTGCAGATAAATTTGTAGACAATTCATCATTAATTGCAAAAAAACTAGGTATAAGTGAATTAACAATTGGTTTAACAGTTGTTGCTCTTGGAACATCTGCGCCAGAGATTTTTGTTGGCATATCATCTATATTAAATCAAAGTGAAAGCATTGCTATGGGGGCTGTGGTTGGATCAAATATATCTAACATTGCTCTTATCTTTGGTGTTTCTTGCATAGGAATATCATTCAAGCCAAAAAAGACTCCATTGATTCAATTTGTTCCATTTTTAGCATCTGCTTTAGTTCTAGGATTTGCTTTATTTGATAACCATATTTCTTTACTCGACAGTGTTTTATTATTATTGGTTTTCATATATTTCTTATATGTAATTTTTAAAAATAAGTCTAAAGGTGAAATTATTGATTTGGAGAAGGATAATAATCAAGGTAATAGTATTACACTTCTTCTTCTGGCTGTGGGTCTTATTTCTTTAGTCTTGGGATCAAGGTATGCGGTCACATATGCAGAAAATATAGCTATATTGTTAAATATTTCTGAACTTATAATTGGACTGACAATAATTGCTATCGGTACTAGCTTGCCAGAGCTAGCCGCAACGATCAGCGCTGTGCTAAAAAAGAAAACTGATATGGTTGTTGGGAATGTCATTGGATCAAATGTATTAAATATTACTCTTGTAGTTCCCATAATTGGTATATTTTCAAGCGTGCAACTTGAAGCGGTCTTATATGCCAGAGATTATTTCACAATGTTAATTGCAACGTTGATCTTTGTATTAGTTGTGTGCCTATATTCATCTAAAAATGTAAGTATCTTATTGATTAGATTATTAGGAGTATTATTTGTTGCTAGTTACTTAGGATATATTCTAAATTTAAGTAATTTAATCTAGTTGCTTTTGTTGATACAGTAAAAATATTCCAGCAACAAAGGCGCAAACTTCAAATACGAAATATTCATTATAGAAGCTTGGTGTTGAGGGCATCATAGAAAAAAGTACTCTGCCTAATGCAATTGATCCAACTAAAAAAGTTATAAATTTTATAGAAAAAGTCGCAATATTTTCTTTAAAAATTCCAACTATGCACATAAATCCAATGCATAAATTTAAGCCTCCATATATTCCAGCAAATTCGGAATATCCTATTGGGGCTGTTACTGCTAATCCTACAATGTTTAGCAAAGATGGATAGTCTAGCTCTTGAGCAATAATGATTGGATCTAGAATTGCCCAAAGGCCAATAACTCCATATATAACTATCATTATCAATAAATATAATCTTATAATCCAAATCAACTTATATACTCCACATTTTTTTATTACAATTAATATATGTCTAAAAGTTTAATCAAATATCTTACAATTGCATACTTTTTTTTAGTTTGTTTAAATATAAATGCAAATATTATGCTCAACGAGAATGATAAATTAATTACTCCTCTTCCCTTGCCTTATGACGGTAAAACTTATTCTGTAGAGGAGCTTAATAATTTTATAGATAGCTCTATCAAGTCGGGTAGACAACCCATTCTAATATTTGGTGCTAATTGGTGCCCAGATTGCAGAATATTTTCAGGAACTATGGAAATCCCAAAAATTAAATCATACATTATGAAGAGTTTTGATGTCCTGTACATTGATGTAAAAAGATATGAGATAAACATGGAATTAATGGAAGAATATGGAATTCCATCTGCAGAAGGCATTCCTAGAGTTCTGGTTTTTGATAAAAATAAAGTGCTTTTAAATAACTCTAATACAACAGAATGGAGAACAGCAAGAGATAGAACAAGTCAGGACATTTTTGATTTTTTTCAAAATATGAATTTAAGCATCTAAATATAATAAGATTAATCAAATTGCCTGCTGGCGCTTGCAAATATAAGATAAAAAAGGCCACCGAAAATTAAAACAGCTGAACAGATATAAAAAATTACATCCCAAGAATTAGTTATTTCTAGAACTAATCCTGCGATCATTGGGCTTAATATAGCAGCTACCATCCCTATGCTACCTGAGATTCCAACCAGGGAACCAGTATATTTTGGACCTAAGTCTGCATGATTTACACCAAACCCTCCAGCACATATGCCAGAACATACGTTTATAAGACATAGCAAGAATACAACGTTAAATAATGCATCCTGTAGTGAAATTAAGTATAAAAAGATGGCGGAACCAAAGAATCCAACAGAGTTTACAGCCTTTCTTACTTTAATTATTTTATATCCTCTTTTTATAAAGCTATCAGTTATAACACCACCCATGATGAGAGAAAAAATAGAAACTAGACTAGGAATAAGAATCGCGTACACAAAAATGCTAGAGCCTAAATCAATACCCATTCCACCTTCAGAGATAGGTGAATTTACAAACTTTGGTAAATAAGAAAGAAATGTATATAAAGACCAATTATTACAAAATGTTGCAACCGCTATTGCCATAAAAGGACCATTACTTAAAAGTTTTAAGAATGGTATCGATGGAGGTGATGAATTAGCAGGAGCTTCATTTTTGATTATCTGAAGTTCATCTTGAGAGAGGTTTTTATTATCTTCAGGATAAGAGGTAACACTTTTACTCCAAAAAAAATACCAGAATACTCCTAAGACACCAAATGAATAAAAAACCCATTCCCATGAATAGTTTGAAATTATTGCTGCTGCAACGACGTATCCAAAAACTGTTCCAGCTGCTATTCCACTATTAGTAAATGCAACAGCTCTTGTTCTTTCATTAAAAGGAATCCACCTTGCATAAATTGAATGCCATGAGGGAAATGTAATCCCTTCACCTAGTCCCATTAAAACTCTTATCAAGATTAGCCACCACAAACCACTGTATGCAAAAAATGGAGTAATGATTGTAAAAAGAGACCAGATTAATAGTCCATAGCCGAGAACTTTCTTTCCACCATACTTATCAGCTAAGTAGCCTCCAAGAATCATAGTTATCATGTATCCAAAATAAAAAGAACCTAAAATTATGCCAACTTGTAGTTCAGACCAGCCAAATTGGTCTTGCATGGGAATAATAGCTACAGAAATATTAACTCTGTCTATGTAACAGATAAAAACAGCTAAGAAAGATAAAAAAACAACTTTAAACCTATAGGGGAAGTTCATTTAGGGGAAAACTTTATTGGCATTTCCTGAATTGCATGTACAAAATTATTAGGCGCTACCTTCCATTCGCCATTCATTTCAAAGTCTTGAAATCTTGATAAAAACTGCGAATAAAACTCTTGTAGTTGCATCAACGCAACGGGTTTACCAAGACAGGTATGTCTACCTATTCCAAAAGCTAAATGTTTATCTGCATTTTTCCTTAAAATATTAAATTCATCAGGATTTTCAAAAATAGCAGGATCTCTATTTGCTGCTCCATACCATAATGCTACCTTTTCATGTGCTCCAATTCTTTGACCGTTTATTTCAGTTTCCTCTAAAGTAGTTCTTCTCATATGTATTACAGGGGATACACATCTTACAGTTTCATTTATAAAATTTGGTATTAAGTCTTGATTCTGCATTAACAAATCTTTTTGAGTTTGATTTTCATGAAGTAGTTTAATACCCCCACTCATTGTATTTCTTGTAGTGTCATTACCAGCAAAGATAATTAACAGCCATGATCCATCTAAAAATTCATCGCTTAACTTTTCTCCGTCTATCTCAGCATTTGCAATTGCAGTAAGCAGGTCATCAGAAGGATTTTCTCTCTTATCTTTTAATATAAACCTTCCATAATCAAACATTTCATCAACCATTGAATTAAACATATCTATGATTGCAGGATCTGGTGTGGATTCTGTTTTTCCTTCGTTCTGTTCTTTAATAATTTCATATGTAAAATATTGTGCAAGCTCTAAAAACTCCATCCAAGATACTAGTTTTTGTCTATCTTGTTCAGGAATTCCTAATACTTCAGACAAAGTATATATAGGCAATTGTTGAGAAACTTGTTGTACAAGATTGCATTGACCCATTGGAGCTATAATATCTAATAATTCTGTAACTTTTACTGAGACTTTCTTTCTTAAATCATCAACATATCCAGGTTTAAAAAAAGGCATGTGTTCTTTTCTTAAGTTGAGATGCATTTGGCCATCTAAATTTAACATATGGTCAATTGTTGATTTGAATAGTTTTGGATGTCTATTTTCTTCAGCTCCTTGGGTTAACATATTTCCAGTTGCATATTGAGATGAGAATATTTTTGGATTCATTGAGACATGCTTTATATCCTCGTATCTTGTAAAAGCCCAATAACCAGGCTCTGGGTCCATTGGCATGGGCTCATGAAAAAATATAGGAGAGTTATCTCTAAGTTCTTTATATAAGTTAAATGGTTGACCTTTTGTAAATAAATCTAAATTATTTAAATTATCAGATGGTTTGAAGGAATTTATTTGTTTGAAGGCAGGATTTCTTATCTCATTATTGATAATTTGATCAGATAGTACAAAACCTTTCGACATAAAGTTAATTATAAATGATGGTTGAAAGAGAGGCTATTCGCCACCTCCTCCAGCACCTGCTCCATCTGAAGTTGGTTGAGGATGGGTTAAATATATTGAAGACATAAAAGTAACTCCATTTCCTAGTACTGATGATATCTCTTTTAAGTTTAGTTTTTCAGAAAGATCTGGATATGGTTTTACATCACCAGTTTGATGATTTACAAGAAGTGCACCTTTTTTAGATATTAAAAATATATCGTCAGATATTATTGCTAGCGAATATTGTGTAAAAATTGATTTTTTAAATCTTTTTCTAAATACAATTTCTCCAGTATCCCATGATAACTTTGCTACTTCTTTTGATGAAGCAAGATAATACATATGATTATCAAGAGTATGTGGTATGAATGGAATTAAGGAGCTATGAAGAGTTTGTTGAAAATGTGACCATAGAAATTCTCCAGAGTCTTCCTTAAAACAGTGAACCATTTTTGAGCCTGTCCACATTGAACTAAAGACTATTACGTAGTTTTCATATTGACCGATAATATCTGGTTTATATCCAGGAGTTAGATCTCCAACCCATATAGGTTTATTTTCTGTTAAGTCGTATTTAGATATTGAGCCTTTTTTGCCGAAGATAGCTACTTTATTCATATTGTTAATTGTATAGAAGTGATGCAGGGAATATAACTCCCTGCATCAGCATTATTTAAAGCAACAACCTAAAAGCTATAAGAATATTTAAGTGTTACTGTTCTCGGCGGTATCCATTGCATCCAGTTTCTTGGTCTCCAGGATGTATCATCAACAGCATATACATATGCTTCTGTTCTTTCATCAGTAAGATTATCAACGGATAACTGAAGTTTGGAATATTCACTCAAGTCTAATCCAAGATTGAAATTCAATTTTGTGTAATCTGGAGAGCTTGAATTTGGATTTTCAGCAAATGTATTAAAACTATCTCCATAATAATTTACATCAAGTCTTGCATAGGATGGATATGACATAATTGTTGTGTCATACACTAATCCAAGATTCCACTGAGTTTCAACTGTATTAGGCAGTCTATCGCCAGCTGAAGCACCAAGAGATGAAATATCTATTGATGTCTCAGCAGTCATGGAACTTCCAGCAAAATCAAGAGAAATTTCATCATTAACTGCATAAGTAAAGTCCACTTCCCAACCTGAAGTCTCAGCTTTACCACCATTAAAATTATATCTCCATCCACAACCCGGTGTTACCTGAATGATAATTCCATCCCAATCGACATCAAAATATGTAACATTGGCACTATAATTTTCGCCTCTTGCTTTCACTCCAAATTCTGTAGTCTCAGCTTCATCTGAATTAAATCTTCTTGAGAAGTTTGCCTGTGCTGCTTCGTCACTACTACAAAAAGGTGGAAGTGGAGCCTGATTTCCACCAGGCCTATAACCGGCTGCCTGTGTTGCATATAAGGTTAAGTCATCATTAACCATGTAATTAATGGCATATTTCATTCTTGTATCGGACTCAGACCCTGAAAGTTCAGCACAATCAGTTCCAGCAGGATCATTACCATCACATCCATTGCTGTCCATGAAGAAAATACCATACTGGTAAGATTTTGATGCATCTTCAATTTCATAATCTCTGATACCAAATGTTAGTGTTAACTTATCATTAACGTTGTAATCAAATTGACCATAAAAAGATGTCTCTTCTTGCTCATTGTACTCAGTATAGGAACCATAATAGAAGTATGGGTAGCCTAAATGATCTTCACAGAAAGGAGGACAATAAACTGTTGCATCATAATCGCCAGGATTTAAACCAGCTGCATAAAGCATCACATACTCTAACCAATCTTGATCCACCGCATATTGAGTTTGTGATACTGAATTAGGTTCTTCATTAAACTTATAATTATAATAACCTACAGTCCACTCAAATTTACCGGGTTTTGAGATTAATCTTAGCTCAGTTGTTTCTTGGTAAGATTTATCTCCATCTACGATTAGTGGTGCTGGAACATAATCATCCATATCAATTCTAGCCCAATCAGTTACTGAATCATCAGTTACTGTTCTGTCAGAAATAATTAAGTTAGCATCAAAAGCACCAAAGTCATATTTAATATTTGCAATTAAAGTTTCTCTTGTAATATCCTCAGATTCATCTGCTGCTAAAGCATGTGCAAATTTTGGATCATAATTTGTAAGAACTCCATTAACACCCTCGCTGGTTGCATATGTTGATATTGCACTTAAACGTGAACATGTTGGATCACCATCAAAATTATAAAACCAACTGGTTGCCTGAGGACAGCCCTCAACATAGACGTCTGCACTTCCAGGCTTACTTTGCCCAGGTTCCAAGATACCATATGCTTTATTATTAAAATTTACGTATCGTAAACTACCAGTTAACTTTCCACCGTTGTTAAATCCTAGAGTAATCATTAATTGAGAGTCATCCTCTTCGCCAACAGTTTTGCCTGTTTGAATGTTTTTATAAATACCAGGAGAAACTAATTGTGAATAGACCGTTCTAAGTGCAAGACTATCTGATAACGATAAGTTGTACATCATTTCAATACTAGTTTCTGGATCACTGGCTTTAACTTTATCACCGTAACCAATTCTTATTTTTCCATAAGATGCACTTGAATCAGGCTTATTAGTTATGTATCTAATGGTTCCACCAATTGCATTTGAACCGTAGAGTGTACCTTGAGGCCCTCTCAATACTTCAATACGCTCAACATCAAATAAACCCATCAATGCTTCGCTTACCTCATCAATATAAGTTGAAGAAGTTCCAGAGCCACGTTGTGAAGTTGATGTATTTAAACCCCTAAAGGTATAATAATTTGAGCCGCCCGGCGTTGAAACACCTGCCAGTGATCGCAAATAGTCTTCAGGATTTGTTATACCTCTCTCTTCTAGTGCTGATTCAGTAATAACAGAAATATTCATTGGTATTTCTTGAAGTGTTTCAGCCTTCTTGTTAGCAGTAACAATAACCTCTTCAACTTCTTGTGAAATTAAAAATAAAGGTATTAAAAGAAATGTACTACAGATTAAGTTTATATTTTTCATAATTATATTCTCCCAAAAAAAAACCCAGCATAAGCTGGGTCTATACATAAAAAAAGATCCAGCTAAAAGGCTAGTCCCCGGTTTTTATGTAAATTAATTTTTATCATCAAATTCAAGTATAACTATAATGGAGAATATGGCTAGTGTTTTTATGTTAAAAATATCTATCTTATATATTTAAATTTAAGATCCTTTAACAATAATTATATTTCTAGTAACTTCTTCTTTAATAATGTTAAGACTTAATGGTAGGGATGGAGGGAGTCGAACCCCCACGCCTTGCGGCACTTGGTTCTAAGCCAAGCGTGTCTACCAGTTCCACCACATCCCCAAGAAGATGCATTATATATAGATATTATGTTTAAGTGGAAAATTTTTTAAAGATCGTAATTTAATAAACTTTTTCTATACCTATGAATTCTTAGTAAAGCTATAAATGTGATGACTCCCATACTAAATGCAATTACATCATGTTGAAGAAATCCATCGTAAAGAAAACCAGTAAATTTACCAACTAACATAAATGCTACTAGATATATTAAGACAGTGCCTAGCTGAACTTTTGACGATGAAAATATAAACCTTATAAGTATGTAGCCGGAAGCTACAAAGACTCCTGAAATAGTCCGAACAAAATTTGATAATGATGTTCCTCTTTCAATAGTTTCAAATGGTGGATACCAACTAAAATCAGGCGCAAACATACCATATAAGCCCATTACAATAGAAATCAAACCAATCAA
>ERZ802830.183-NODE-183-length-61096-cov-10.8561_pt1 | contig 61096 bp, 54 predicted proteins | sample MGYA00345654_ERZ802830 | MGnify/ENA primary metagenome ERZ802830 (study PRJEB30503, sample SAMEA104212375) | marine metagenome | biome: Westerlies Biome; feature: [SRF] surface water layer (ENVO:00010504) within the epipelagic zone...; material: water...
AGGCAGCTGCAATGGCCGGCGTCCCTTTGGCCGGAACAGACTGGATCCCAGGACGTTAAGAGATTTTAGATTTTCGTCACAGACCTCTGGGTTACTTTATTAATCAGAATGAAACCAACGCTTTAATAGAGCAGATTCAAAGGAGAGCCAGATGCCAGATGACGCAAAAATGTCAGGTGCCAATAAACGCAGTCTTGTTGTTGAGGGCTTTACGAATAGTGTTCTGGACCCGAACGAGCCAATGCTTGGGCCGATTGAGAATGGTGGCACAATCATCGCCAACACCGCGCCGGGCTGTTGGGGCCCGATGATTACACCGAGGCTGCGTGGTGGACATGAAGTCACACAGCCTGTTTATGTCGATAGCGCAGAACCGGGTGACGGGATTATCATCCGCATTCGAGATGTCACGGTAACGTCAATCGCCACTGCATCCGGGCATGACACATCACCGGAGGGATTTTGTCTGGGTGATCCCTATGTTGCGGCAAGATGCCCGACCTGTGAGACAGTGTGGCCGGAAACCTATGTTCAGGGCGTCGGACAGGATTCTGTCAAGTGCGAGGCATGTGACAATCCGGTAAAACCGTTTGAGATTCTGCATGGTTACACGGTTACTTTTGATGGCACCAATAATGTCGGTGTTACGCTTCCACAGGCATCTGCCGAGAAAGTGGCCGCGCGTGCCGATCATTACGCCGCGTTGCCTGACAACTCTCGCCAGCATTCGATTTTGCATTACGCACCGTCAGACATGCCCGCAGTCATGGTCAGAATGAGGCCGTTTCTTGGGCAATTGGGCACTGTCCCCTCCATCGCAATGCCTGACTCTCACAATGCCGGTGACTTTGGCAGCTTTCTTGTAGATGCGCCTCATCACTATTCAATTTCGCATGAGGAATTAATCGAACATAAAACAGATGGGCATATGGATATTGATGCGGTCAGACCCGGAGCAATCCTTGTTGCGCCTGTCAAAGTCAAAGGCGCTGGTGTTTATGTTGGTGACATGCACGCCGCCCAGGGTGATGGTGAAATTGCAGGTCACACAATGGATGTTTCAGGCAGCGTGACATTGCAGGTTGAGGTGCTGAAAGGCTTTGCAATTGACGGGCCTGTTCTCTTTCCCCTGCAAGAGGATTTGCCGCCACTGGCCAAACCATTTACCAGTGATGAACTCAGCAAAGGTGCCAGACTCGCAAAATCCTGGAACATCGAGGAGCTGGAGCGCCTTGCCCCGATCTCGGTAATTGGCACCGCCTCCAACTTGAATGACGCCATTGAAAATGGGCTTCACCGCGCTGCGACGCTGTTGGATATGACGGTTCCAGAAGTTCGGAACCGGGCCACCATAAATGGCGCGATAGAAATCGGCCGCGCACCGGGGGTCATACAGGTGACGTTTCTGGCACCTCTGGCCAAGCTTGATAAAGCTGGCCTGGGTGATTTGGCGCGGGAGCAATATAATATTGGCTAGGGGTGAGGCTGGAGTTTTGGTATTTCACAGGATATCTGGAGATGGTCTGCGATAACCCTCGAATGTGCCAATAGAGTCTGGTCTGCGCCAAACCTCCCGACCAGCTGAAACGCAAGCGGCAGATTTGCGGTATCCCGGCCAAAAGGAAGGGTGACGGTTGGCACCCGCATCACTGTCCATAAACGACTAAACAAAGGGTCGCCTGTTGCCTCAATACCGGCTGGCGCACCCGAGGGTGCTGCCGGTGTCATTATGGCGTCATAGCTCGACAGCAATTTTGCCAATGCCGCCTCACCGGCATCACGCGCAGCCAGTGCAGCATCATAATCTGCTCGTGAGGTGGAGAGACCCGTTTCAATCAAACCATAAAATGCGCTGCTCAATTGTTCCGGATGGTTGCGAAATTCAAAGTGTCGTGCGCGTGCCACTTCAAACGCCATAACGGTTTTGTGACACTCACTTAAGTGAGTGAATTCTGAGGGCGATTCCAAATCTGTCACGCTAACGCCCGCAGATCGCAAAGCCTCAGCGGCCGAAATACAGGCATCTTGCATGGATTGACTGGCCTCATGCCAATGCGGGCCTTTGAAAAACGCGATCTTCTGCGGGGATGAGTGCCCCTGTACGTCTCCTGGCAGGACAGTCCCACAAAGGGCCGCTCTTGCAAGAATCAAATCATCAATGCCGCGTGCCAACAATCCCAGTGAGTCGAGGCTTGCAGCCAGCCCCATCACACCCTGTAGATCAATTGATCCTTGGCTTGCCTTATAGCCAAATACACCACAATAGGCGGCTGGCCGTGTCAGCGACGCCGCGGTTTGTGAGCCAAGCCCAAATACAGCCATGCCATCAGCCACCGCAGCCGCCGAGCCGCTTGATGACCCGCCGGGGGTATGGTCCAGATTATGCGGGTTTCGCGTTGCACCGGGAGAAAAATAGGCAAACTCGGTGGTCACAGTCTTGCCTATAGGGATAGCACCGGCGCGCATCAGCATCTCTACACAGCTGGCATTTCTAGGCGCTTGAAAGCCCTTATAGATCGGGCTGCCCCAGCTGGTTGGCAAATCGACCGTATCAATAATATCCTTTACGGCGAACGGCACACCATGGAGGAGTCCCTTTTCTGGCTGCTGGTCGGCAGCGCGCGCAAGCCTTAAAGCCCTGTCGGCATCGAAATCTATGAAGGCATTGACCGCTCTGTCCTGCGCGTCTATGCGGACAAGATGATCACCCATAACCGCCTCAGCGGTTAATTTTCCCGATGAAATATGAGCGGCAATTTGGGTAGCCGTCATCGAACAAGTGTCATTGCTCACAAGATTGGTCCGGGCTCATATGATCGGTCCAGAGCGTCCATCGCCGATGCAAAAATGCTCAGGGGTGGGTCATAGATCCCGCCACCAATACGGCCAAGCTCCCCAGCCTTGTCAATGATACCAAGGGCAACAATCGGACCCGCACCAAAATTCAGTGATGATCTGAGTGGTATTCCGATTTTGGGTGCCGCCTCGGTAAAATCATAATGCGCGCCGATTTTCAGAGCCTCACTTCGGGCTTCAAAATCATCTGGCAGCACATTTTTAAAAACCTTTACCTGCTCTGGCGCCCCAGATATCTGCATGGCACCAAGCCCCAAACCTTCAACCACCGCACTGTCGCCAATGGCGCCGAGCCGTCTGTCATCACTCAATTGCTCTTGGATTTCGCCGTTTGGTGGCGCGGCCATTTCAGTAAACCATTGGCCAGGTAGACCTGCAATCTGAAGCCCCATCCGAACCCCGTTACCGCCCATCGCCGTGATCATGCTGGAACCGGTGACGCCTTCGGCTGCAAGCATCATGGTTTTTGTTGCAGCCATCCAAAGGTTGAGGAACATGCTCGGCGATTTTCCAAAAAATTCAGATATTTCAGAGCTCACTACCCCGCCTCTTACGCGGCTTGCCAACTCATCAAAAAGGCATTTTGTCGCCGCTATGGTGCGGCCGTGACAATCATCGCCGTGGCGCAGACCGGATGAGGCTATGGGGATCAACTCAACGCCCTCTCCAAGGCCGGAGACCATGAAATCCAGCACCGGTCCATTGATCCAGCGTAAATGCTCAACAGCCTCATCTGATTTCTGTCCAAGTCTGATGGCCGGGCCAGTTCCGCCATTGATCGGCGTCAGGCAAAATTGATTTCCATGATTGCCATCATAGACATAATGCAGCGGCATTTTCGGCGTCACAACAGCCGCCAATGGTGTCACTACATTGAAATCTTGTGCCGGCTTTAGGATGATTTCACCAGAACGCACCATATCGATGGCGTCATCCAGATTTTTGGCCAGCCCCTCAAACACCGCACCAACAGCAGCTGAGTTCACTATAGGTTGGCATATCTCGTCTATCGTGGTGAAAGCCGGGCCAGCATGCAGAAACACATTGTCGTCAATGCCGACCTGATTTTTCGCAGTCTCAAAGCCACGCCAGAATGGCTGCGCAACCGAAATCCGATCAAATGCCAGCAGATCTTTTGGGTGATGATTGAACTCCGTCATACCGTTCAAAGATCAATTCCAAGTGTCTTCATATGCCTCAAGGCTCTGCTTGATGAAGCCCGCTCTCTCCTCGCCGAGAAGATGGTCTGCGCTGGTATAGATATCAGCAACGTCATGCGCCACTTTGCGCAATACCGCCTCATCGTCACGGCCCTCCTGGACGGGGATGTTCAACATCGTGTCTCCGCCGTAAGTGGGAATGGGGCTATCACAATGTTCGCCCGGTTGGACAACATCACCACCATTTTGCACCTCGAGTATCGCCTGCTTCAATTTACGTCTCACCTTGGCAACGCCACGATCGGTGAAACACAAATTTTCCCGCGCATGAATGTTTTTGGGGCCTTGTGAAACCCACGCATCATAATCCCCGGGATCTGCCTGCATTTGTTCATAGGATCGGTCTGGACCCTGACCATAGAAATCCGTTTTGCCGAAGCCAACCTCGTCGCGATTGGTCAATCCCTGAGGATCCTCGCCTTCCCTGAAATGACGCCAAGCGATGACCCGGGTATTCTCATCATCAATTGGCACGACCCAACGAGACAAGCCGCACCGACCAAAATACATAGATTTATCCGGCGTCGGGAAATGTCCCCCATTCTGGGTGAATGACGGCAACACCTTGTCGTGTATTCTCAGCCAGATTATGTCCCCTACCCGTCTGGTGTTGGTGTAGAAATCGCCAATTTTAGTAGAGAAATACTCAATGCGAGGCAATTCAGCGAATGCTTCGATAAATTGAGAGCGCACCGCTTTTGTGTGCAAATAAACCGTGTGGAACGGATCCCACGCGTTCTCCATGACCTGCAGCCAATTACAGGGCGAGTCGATCAAATATGGCAGCATCTCGTCACCATCATCATCGAAGGTGTCATAGAATGGAAAAGGAGGGGTCTTTTCCGGCGGCCCCATATAGGTGAACGCCAGACCCTTATACTCAATAACGGGATAGGCACCCAAACATACCTTTTCCTTTATTTTACTGGCTGGCGGCTCGCAGGGTGTCTCCAGAATGGTTCCATCAACGTCATATTTCCATCCATGATAACTGCACCTGATGCCGCCCTCTTCGATAATGCCAAACTCCAGCGACATGTTTCTGTGCGCACAATGCAGGTGAACCAGGCCCAAGCGGCCTTTTGTCTCGCGGAACAAAACCAAATCCTCGCCCAAAACGCGAACCCGATAAGGCTTGTCGGAAAATTGATTGGTCATCGCAATCGGCAGCCAAAAACGGCGCTGATACTCACCACACGGTGTTCCCGGACCGACCTCTGCAAGCAAGGGATCAGGCTTCTCGGACCACACATATTGCTTGGCATGCCCCCTGAAGTTACCCTCTGGGACACTGGGGTTTGAGTTCAGCTTTCCATCTTCCATTTTCAACTCCCTGAACGAGCTTGCAACGCCTTTTAAGAAACATCGTTTACTCAGAATATACTAAAGCCCTCAATTAGGACAGTCAATTCTAGTGGCCAGACACAGACTGCCAAAGGCACTATCTGGCGAAGGGATCTGGCACACCCACTTTGCCGTTCCAAATCACCTTTTCCTGCATGAAATCCCGGATGGCGTTCGGGCCTAACTCCCTACCATAGCCGGATTTTTTAATACCGCCCACAGGTGCACATGCGCTCACTGATCGGTAATGATTTATGTAGACTGTGCCGGAGTCAATTTTACTGGCGATCTCGCTGGCAAACCCCTCATCGGTGGTCCAGATGCCAGCAGCGAGACCATAATCCGAGTCATTGGCCAAGGTTATAGCCTCCTCCTTATTTGAGAAGCTGTGAACACAAAGCACCGGCCCAAATACTTCCTTACGCCAAATTTCAGCGTAAGGAGACACATTTTCCAAAATTGTTGGTTCCATGAAAAAGCCATTCTCAAACCCCGGAACAACTTTCTTTGAGCCGCCTGCCGCGATCGTTGCCCCCTCCTGCCTTGCACGATCCACCATCGACAGGATTTTATCAAATTGCGCTTCATTGGCGATTGGCCCGATGTCGGTGTCCTCACGCAACGGATTGCCAAAATGCAGACCATCCAGCTTTTCTTTCAGGCGTTCGACAAATGCCCCCCTGATTTCATCATGGATGATCAATCTTGACCCGGCGACACAGCTTTGGCCGTTTGAGAGAAAAATTCCCGACATGACACCATTTATGGCGCTCTCTAGATCAGCATCGGCAAAGACGATCTGGGGAGATTTACCGCCCAACTCCAGAGTCGATGGCTTCACATGTTTCGCCGCTGTGGTGGCAACTTTCGAGCCGCCAATCTCGGACCCTGTGAAAGAGACTTTTTTGACCGCATCAGCGTCAACAATCTCAGCGCCAACCTCATCACCATAGCCGGTCACGACATTTATCAAGCCATCTGGCACCACGTCAGACAGCACCTCAGCAAACAAAACAGTTGAGGCTGAGGCCATCTCTGACGGCTTTATGATCACGGCATTTCCGCCCGCAAGCGCGGGGGCAACTTTCCAAGCCGCAATCATTAAGGGAGAGTTCCAGGCTGTGATCGCACCAATAACGCCGTAGGGTATCAATTCGAGATGAGCTGAAACCCCCTCCAGATCGAGGGTTAACTCCTCAACTTCCATTTTCGCAAGAGCGAGAGCAAAATGACGATACCATCCGCCAAGTCCGGCCATTTGGGCTGCGACCTCACGAATGCGTTTTCCATTGTCATTGATTTCAATTTCGATGAGCTGCTTATGCTCGCTATCCAACCGGTCAGCAATGCCATGCAGAATTTCGGACCGGTTGGCAGCACTGTCTCGCCAATCGGGCTGCTGAGACGCCGTGAGCGCAGTCTCAACAGCAAGGTCAACGTCAGCTTTGTTTCCTCTGGCAATCTGCGCCCAGACAGCACCCGTGGCTGGATTGATGCTGTCAATCCATTCACCGCTGTTTGGCGGGGTAGAATGCCCATTTATGAAATGTTGAAACCGCCTAATCATGTCTAAGCTCCTCGCTACCCTATTCATCACACCTAAAACAATATGCTGCCATTTTGCAATTTACATTGCATAATGCTTATGTTGCCGGCCACGGCGCGGCGCTCGATCAAGAGACGGCCAAGTGAAGCAGAGGTGTTTCTTTTAAACCAAAAATTCTGGAGATTGTTGATGAAAAACATTTTACCTCTGCATGGTGGCAATCTGGTTTACAAAAGTGTCGGCAAAGATGACGCCGACACCATTTTCTTTTGCCATTCACTCGGCGCCAATCAATCCTTGTGGGACCGACAGATTGAACAGCTGTCTCACACCTATCGCATCGTAAGCTGCGACCTGCGCGGCCACGGCGAGTCAGACATATTTTCTACCCCATACTCCATTGAAATGTTGGCAAACGACATCCTTGCCCTGCTCGATCATCTTGATATTCCCTCCTGCCATTTCGTTGGGTTATCCCTTGGAAGCATGATTGGGCTCTGGCTGGGAGCCAACGCACCTGATCGGGTTAAACGCATGGTTCTGGCAGGGGCCAGCGCAAAAGTGCTGAACAGCGGCGCCTTCGGCAAACGCATAAGTCATATCAAACAGCATGGTTTAACGTCGATGTTCACAGAGTTGGACACCCGTTGGTACGCCGATGGATTTACCACCACGCATCCTTTGATTGTTGACGCAATACGCACCATGGTAGCGAAAACACCGATCGAGGGGTATGTCGCCGCAACAATGGCTGTACGCGATTTTGACATCACCGGACAATTGCCCGATATCACCGCACCGATGTTGCTGATCACTGGCGCTGATGACAAAGCAACGCCGCTATCAGAAGCCAAATTTATCAGCGAAACATGTCCAAATGCAGACCTCATCACACTCGAAAACGCCTCACATTTGGCACTGGTTGAAAAGCCGAAACTCTTTGATGATGCACTTGTCAGTTTTATCACGGGCAGTGGTTAGAGGCCGGGCCAAAGGAACGGTAAATCCACAACTTCTTCCTTTGCAAATCCATGGCTACAAATCCAAAACCAATTTCTTCGATTTGCATCCAGCGACGCACAAGGCGACAGATGTTTCCTGTTCATCCGGCATTAGAACAACATCATTATGAACAGGCTCACCCTCTAGGTAATCAACCACACAGGTGCCGCACACACCCGCCTCACACGAGGTTTCCACGTCAATATTTACCGCTTTGAGAGCTTCGATAATTGTTTGCCCCTCGCCAACATCGACCGTCAGACCGGAGCGCAGAAGCTCAACGGTGAAGTCACCATCTTTTGACGCCTCGTCATCGGTCTTGGCACCTACCGGATTAAAATCCTCAGTGATCAATGACCCACCTTGCAGGTCAACCACCTCCGCAAGCGCAGTCATCAAACCCCGCGGTCCGCAACAATAGAGTTGCGCGTTTGCCTCACTGGCCACCAATTCGGTTAAATTGATCGATTTGGAGGGATCACCCCCATCGTAATGGACCAGCATGTTTTCCCCGAATAGAGGCGTGAGATGGTCAACAAATGCGGTTGTTTCAGGCGCTCTTGCGCAATAATAAAGTTTCATCGGTATGGCGTTGTGGCGACAATGATGTGCCATCGAGATAAAGGGTGTTATGCCAATTCCACCGGCGACAAAAACATGAGAAGTCGCGCCGTCAACAACTTCAAAATTATTCCGAGGATGGGACACCTCAATCACATCACCAACGCGAAGTGATTGATGAACGAAGGCCGAGCCACCACGGCCCTCATTTTCCAAAAGAACAGCAAATTGATAACGGTTACTGTCCTTTGGGTCATTCATGAGTGAATACTGCCTCACAAGACCGTCACGGAGAAACACGTCGATATGACCACCGGCGCTGAAAGGGATGAGGTCATCAGCCTGTGCAGAGACCATTTCGACACTCAAGATTCCTTTTGCCTCGTGTCGCATCGCGCTTATGAGAACTTTTTGTTTCGCTACCATTTCAAAGCATCGCCTCTGCAAAAAAGTGTTACTGATAAAGGTGGTTTACAAACGGAACATTCAGAAATGCACCGTTTGATAGAGTTTTCCATATGTTTTTCATGCGGTTTAACTACTCTCAACTTCCCACGGAGGACCGAATCATAATTTCACGTTACACATTGACCGCCCTGTTATTTGTTGGTGCGCTTGGCGCCGTGCGTGGCAGCGTGCCTGCCATCTCAAAAATAGTAATCCTCGGCGGAATTGATCCAATTTTTTACGCAGCCTCCATTTCGCTTTTTGGAGGTTTACTGCTCATTTTGGTCAACCGCGTCCTTGGCTGGACCACACCGTTGACAATACAGGTCGTGCGGTTCTCATTAATCGGCGGATTTGTCGGCATCACCATTCCACATATCATTTTCTTTAACGGTATCCAGAGCGTGGATGTTGGCATTGCCTCGGCAATGATCAGCGGCGTCCCCATCATCATTTATGTGCTTTCACTGATATTTAAACAGGAGACATTCGCAATCGGGCGCTTCACGGGTGTTTTGTTTGGCCTCATGGGCGTTGCTTTGATTGCGGGTGCCGGAATAACAGAAGAGGCGCTGATCACTGCGTCTTTCGTTGGTATAGCACTCATTCTGTTATCCACCTTTTTCTATGCTTCAAATGTGGTCTACATATCGCTGTATCTGCCCGACAACTTATCCCGCATGCAGGCTGCTGCATGGATGATGATCTTTGGGTCGCTGCCAATTTGGCTCTACATCCTAATCGGTCATGATCTGTCTCTGATATCCAGAACCGCGCAAAATCCAGCCTTCATCTTTCTGCTGCTCCATTGTTTCGTTTCGGGTCTGGCTTACTATCTTTCTTTTTACATCATCTCAAATTACGGACCTGTGATTTACTCAGTGGCGGCCTATCTGATGGTTGCGTTCGGCATATTCGTTGGGGTGATCGCATTCGGTGAAAGTTACGCAACTTTTGATATGGTTGGCGTTGGGTTGATCATCCTTGGGGTTATTGCTGTGACCATGAAACGAAATCAAACTGGCACTGAACCAAGGCTTGATCCGCCGCAGACATAAAGCGTTTGCCCGGTGATGAAGGTGGCTTCGTCTGACATGAGAAACGCCACCATGCCAGCCACATCTTCAGGCCGGCCAAAACGTCCAAGGGGAATCTTGTCCAGCTTTTGTTGACGGATGGCACTGCCAGGTGGGTTGTTTTTGACAAACAACTCGGTCTCCACAGGGCCCGGAGCAATGGCGTTGCAGCAAATATTGTATTTGCCCAACTCGAGTGCCCAGGTTCTTGCGAAACTTGCGACGGCCGCTTTTGATGCTGAGTAGGCCGTACGTGTCGCAAATCCCAAAATCAACTCAGAGGAAATATTGACCACCCGCCCTTGTCTATTTTTGATCAGTGAGGGGATGATGGCTGCCGACAACTCAGCCACCGCAGTCGTGTTTACATCCATCACCCCCGCATAAATCTGATGATCAAACTCCTCAATCAAATTGGGGGTCGCGATTCCAGCATTGTTAACCAAGCCAAAAATATCGTCACGTTTGCCCAGATTTGCGAACACGGCGCGCCTGCCATCAGAATCCATCAAATCGCAGGGCACGTGCAAGATATCTGTCGACGCAGGTTCAGTGCGGCTGAGTGAGATGACAGCAAAACCCTTTGATAGCAAACACTCACAGGTTGCAGCGCCAATCCCACGACTACCGCCAGTCACAATCACCATTTTTTTATCTGGCATTTAAAACGCTCTTCCAACTGATCCGTTATTCGCAGAACTCGCAGTAAATATCCTGTAACCAGTCTATTGTTAAGTATAGACAAAAATATTTCTCTTCACGCAACAAATTTTCTTGATACGCAACCAGAATTCGATTTAACTAATGTCCAAGGGATACAAACTTTCGCATTTTGGCGTGCGGCCACGTGACAGCGCCGCTTGGCAAAAGGTGGTTTTCATCTTCTGACGATTAGATCACTTAGATTGGGATTGAGGTTATGGAAGACTATCGCGAGATCATCAAAGAATGGCGGCAGCGACCAAATGAAACTTATGGCGGTTATCATTTGGCTGACCGCCCTGCCCCAGATCCGGAACTCACTGAGACAGGTCCACGCACTCCAGCTGGAGAATATTGGCGCCGTTTCTGGTTTCCAATTTGCCTGTCGGAGGAAGTGACAAACAGACCGCTACGCAAGAGGATTCTCAGCGAAGATTTGGTTGTCTACCGCGATGGTGAAGGCAATTGTGGTCTTTTGCACCTGCATTGCAGCCACAGGAACATGTCACTCGAATTTGGCATAATCGAGGAAAGAGGCATTCGCTGCGCGTATCATGGGTGGCTATATGACTATGATGGCACGGTGATGGAAACACCAGGCGAGCCAGCAGGAAGCCCATTGTGCGAGAAAGTCAAGCAGGGCGCCTACCCCGTCCAGGAATTTCAGGGATTGGTGTTCGCCTATATGGGGCCGATGTCCGAGATACCTGATTTTCCCATGTATGACACTTTTGATTTGGATGGACATGAATTGGTGCCGTATCGGCTGAGTTACCCGTGTAACTATCTGCAAGTCGCAGAAAACACCATGGATCCGATTCACACTGTCTATCTGCACACCCTGGTGGGTGAGACTCAATTTGAAGAAACCTGGGGAATCACTCCTGTTCTAAAGTTTAATGATGGCGAGACCGGTCTTTATTCCACCCTGACTTATCGTGTCGATGATATGATCTGGGTGCGAACACAGCAGACGGTGTTTCCAACTTTTTCCCACGTTGGAGCCTTTTGGGAGACCGGCAAGGATGAAAAATATTTCGTGCGTTCCAGCATTACCAAATGGACCGTGCCAATCGATGACACGAATAGCATGATCATTGCCTGGCGGCATTTCGGCCCGGCGATTGACCCTGATGGCAAAGGCAAACGTGACGAGGTAAAGATCGAGTCCGTTGATTTCGAGGGGCAAACCGAAGCGCGTGACTATGATGAAATGCAGCGCAACCCCGGTGATTACGAGGCGCAGGTGTCAATCGGTCCGATCGCACGACATGCCGCAGAGAATCTTGGCAAAACTGACCAAGGTGTGATGATGCTGCGGAACAGGCTCAGACGGGGCATCAGAGACGTAGCCAACGGCAAACCCGTTGTGCATTACGACGGGGACAAGCCGATCAAGAATCTTTACACGCAAGACACCGTGATGCCCATTCCAAAACGGGATGATATGGACGATGATGAGCTGATGGCTGCCGTCGCCGAAGAGGTTATGCGGATTGTTCGTGAAGGTGACAATTTTGCCGGCGCAGAAAGAGAAGCCTTCATTATCGAAAATCTGAAAAAGATTAAATCAGATAACCGTTTTGTTGTTGGTGAATAGTGGAAAATCGTTGGATTGCATATTTAATCCCACCATTCATTGTCACTCTGCTTTTGGTGGCGGGATCACAATTTGTATTCATTCAAAACAGCTTCTATCAAGACCTTGGGTTGGGTCGGACAGGAACTGATCTTACGCTGGTGAATTACTTGAATTTTTTCACCGACAGTTTCTATCTGAAAACCTTTTGGATCACGATAAAAGTGTCTGCGCTTGCCTCGCTATTTACTCTTTTTCTGGGTTTTCCGATCGCCTATGTGATCGCCAGGATGAAATCCAGATTGGCAATGTTGCTGTTAGCGGGCATCGTCGTGTCCACCTTTGTGACCATCGTGATCAAAGTCTTTGGACTGATTATCATCTTTTCCGCGGATGGTGTTTTGAACACGACGCTGATGAATTTAGGGCTTATCGACAGAGCCTACAGCATCATTGGAACGCAAGAAGGTATTGTTGTTGGCCTGATGCACTTCACCATCGGGTTTAGTGTTTTGCTTCTCTACAGCGTGGTTGTGACCGTGCCGCCATCGTTGGAATATGCTGCACAAATCCATGGGGCATCGAGGTGGAGGGTTTACCAAAGGGTGATCATTCCCCTGTGCACGCCCGGCTTTGTCGTTGGTGGATTGATGATCTTCAACATGTGTATGGGTGCCTTTACCTCGGCCGCACTTTTGGGCGGAGGACGGGTGCTTACGCTTCCTGTGCTGGTTCAGCGAACAGTGATGATGGAGGTAAAATATTCGACAGCAGCCTCTATCGCTTTCGTTTTGCTGGTGTCTGTCATTCTCATAAATCTGATTTCATTGATCGCGATCCGGCGCCTCAGATCAGCCCGGCTGGTCATCGCATAGAGGACAGATATGCAAACCTGGGTAGAAAAAGTTATTTTATTTGTCTGGTGCGGCTTTTCCTACGTGTTTCTGCTGTCGCCGATGGTCGTTGTCATGGGCGCTTCTTTGCATGGCGGTGAATTCTCCGCGGCGATCAAATTTCCGCCAGAGGACCCTTCTTTTCAATGGTATTCGAAAATCCCAATGCAGCAATTTGAAGCGCTGGGTTTGAGCCTGATCGTTGCCGCGGTGGCAACCTTTCTGGCAGCGCTGATCGCAGTACCGGCCGCTTTGGGCCTCGTGCGAAGCAATTTTAAGGGAAAATTTATCGTAACAACAATTTTTCGCGCACCATTGCAGATTCCAGCGATCGTCTCCGGCATCGCCTTTTTACAGTTCTATTATCTCATCTATGACAATAGCAGCCTGATGTTGGCAGGCACCATACCGGGAATGCTGATTGGCCACGTGTTTATCGCCACCCCCTTTCTGTTTGGCACAATAGTGGCGGTGCTCCAGCGCTTTGATCATCGCCTCGAAGAAGCAGCACACAGCCTTGGCGCGGGAAAATGGCGCACCCTTTACAGGGTCACGATCCCGACAATAATGCCCGGCATATATTCAGGTGGATTATATGCTTTCATGGTGTCTTTTGCCGACGTGCCAATGTCGATCTTTTTAACAGCGCCTGGGTTCGTGACTTATCCGGTCGAACTTTTTTACGCGCTTGAGAATGACTTTGACCCCAGTATTTTGGCGTCATCGTCTTTGGTAATCATTTTCTGCCTCATCATGCTTCTTGGGGTTCAGAAAATGGTTGGCCTTGAAACATTGCTCCGTTCGGGTGGGGGCAGTGCAAGATAAGATAAGTGAGTGTTAACCAAAGGGAGAAAGTTATGAACAAAATAACAAAAACTTTTACATCAGTCGCGATGGCAGTTGGGATAGTCTCTGCTGTTGCCACCTCTGCCACGGCGGGTGAATTTGATGGCGTAACCTTGAAGGTAGCTACATGGGGTGGCTCCTGGAAGGAAAATATGGAAAAAGTCATCGTGCCTAAATTTGAGGCGCTCGGTGGTAAAATCGAATTTGTGACAGGAAGTCCGGCATCAAGCTTTGCAAAGCTGGTGGCCGGCAGAGGTAGAGCACCATTCGACGTTATGGAAGTGTTAGACGCACAGGTTGGTGACTTTGCGCAGGTTGACTATCTGCAGCCTATCAACCTTGACCTCATTCCCAACAAATCGAACCTCCAGCCGTTCCAATATAACACCACCTATGTCGGTAGCTGGTTCACCCAAGAGGTAATTTGTTACAACACCGAAAAATTCAGTGAGCTCGGAATTCCAGCCCCAAAAACCTATGCTGATCTGGCTGTACCAGCCCTTCAGGACAAGGTCTCATTGCCTGACATTAACTCAGGTGCCGGTCTGGCGAATTTTGGCGGCGTTATTTTTGCAGCAGGTGGAGACGAGCAGAACATCCAGCCCGGCCTCGATTTGATGGCAAAGATCAATGCCACCAAATTCTGGAAGCGCGGTGGAGAAACAAAGACACAGTTTGAAACAGGCGATATCTACGCCGCAGTGGTCCATGCAGGATGGTGTGCAAGAGCGGCACGTGCTGGCTCTCCGGTGATGTCAGTTCATCCTGAAATCAAGCCTGGTGTGAAGGGTCTGGCCAAAGAAGGATGGCTTGGCATCATGAAGTCCAGCGAGAATGTGGCAGCTGCCCATTGGTTCATCAATGAGTATCTCACCACTGATTTTCAGTATGAGTATGCGATCAACAGCGGTGTGTTCCCATTAAACTCAGAAGCCATTGAAAAAATGAAATCCGACGAAATCAATGCGCGTCTGATGGAAATGGATGCTGGAAACATCTCAAAAATGCTCCGCATCGATTACAACAAAGTGGACAAGACAGCTTGGATTGATGGCTGGAACAAGACACTGACAACCAACTAGTCGTTGGTCGAAAGTATAAACAAAACAACGTCGCTGAGTTTGGTTGGGTAAAATGTCCGGTGTAAAACTTGATAATATCGTGAAAAGCTACGGGTCAACTGTTGCCGTAAATGATGTCTCTTTGGACATCAAGGAGGGTGAGTTTCTCACCCTTCTCGGGCCATCTGGCTGTGGTAAAACGACAACATTGCGTTTGATATCGGGCTTTATCCAGCCGACCAGCGGCGCTATTCATTTTGGCGATAAAGATGTGACAGGGATTGCCCCACAGCATCGACAAATCGGCATGGTATTTCAAGACTATGCCCTATTTCCCCATTTAACGGTAAGCGAAAATATTGGCTTTGGCTTGGTTGAACGTCGCTATGATAAGGCGGCAATCAAGAAACGCGTAGATGAGTTGTTGGCATTGATCAAACTTGAAGAAGCTGCCGACCGCTACCCAAGTGAGATTTCCGGTGGTCAGGCACAGCGGGTTGCCGTGGCGCGAGCCGTGGCTCACCCCCCTAGTGTCTTGCTGATGGATGAACCTTTGGGCGCGCTTGACCTGAAACTTCGTGAAACGATGCAGACAGAGCTTAGGCGTATTCAACAGGAACTTGGCATCACTGCTGTTTATGTGACGCATGATCAATCTGAAGCGATGAATATGTCCGACAGAATTGTCGTGATGAATGCAGGCATCATTGAGCAAATCGGCTCACCAAAAGGTATATATGCGAATCCACAATCTGTTTTTGTGGCAAATTTCATTGGTCAGGTGAATATTCTGGACTGCCATGTAACAACTCAAGTCGATAAAACGACTGAACTTGATTACCACGGTCAAAAGATCACGGCACAAATTGAAAAATCATTGCGACAAGGAACAGCCATATTTCTGGCGATCCGGCCCGAGGATATCAAGATCACGGCAAGAGCCGCTGGCAAATCGCAAAATAGTCTAAAAGGCGTTGTCTCAGAGGCATTGTTCTCAGGCAATGTCATGAAAATATCGGTAGCCCTTGATAGTGGCGATGTGATCAAAGTCGAGTGCCAGCCAAAGGCGAATAGCTTTGACATTGGTGACCATGTGCATGTCAATTGGTTGCCAGAAGATTGCAACATTCTGTTAAACTAGACCTGGTGAGGATGATATTATGGACCGAATATCTGTCAATCCGGGCTCCGTGGAATGGTCCGGCGAAAACCCCGGCATTTATCTCAAGTCAGACCCTGATGGTGATTATTCAGTTGTAGCGCTGTTTTTCAGGATTGTGTTGTCACCGCATGGACGAGGTGTTGGCGCCATCATCCTTGGCGATCCTGACACCGCGGCCGGCTATCCAGAGGTTCCAAATCTGTGCCTCACTGATAACCGCCCCATGATGACGTATCTGCTCGATAATTTTGCCTCCAAATTTCCAACATTAGTCGGCAGGGCCGGTGTTGAGGCGATGAGTTGGCATGACGTTACCAAGAACAATCAAGATAATCGCAACATGCCACACAGCTACAGCGAGGAACTGACTGCGGGTGACGTAACCGTACAAATGACATGGAAAGACCTTCAGCCACCGATGGCCATTGAGGTCGGCCCCAATGAATCGGCCACCAAAGCGCATGATATGTATGCCGTATTTTTGGAGGCCACCGATGCGCGGATCACGATAAATGGAACGGCATTGCAAGGTCAGGTGGTTGACCGGCAGTTTTTTGGCCGGACGATGAGCACCGCTTTTCTGGCATTATCTGAAACCTGGGTTAATCCTAACGAGAATGGGTGAGGAAAGACCATGCCAATAAAACCAAATGTGAGAACAGGTGGCGTCGATTGGACGGGTGAGAATCCGGGAATGCTTCTGAAAACCGATCCAGCGGGCGACTGGTCAGTTTTGATGCTTTTTTTCCGGATCGTTTGGTCGCCTGTTGGCCCTGGCAATATTCTGTTGTTGTATGAAAATCCCGGCAAAGGCGCTGGCTTGCCAGAATGCTGCAATGTGATCATGGCGGATAATGAAGCGCTACGTGACTACATCAAGACCGGTTTCATCGAAAAGCTGGGCACCTTTAGTGATGCCCCTGCATATGCGGCGTCCTCACAACTGACCATTGATAATGTCGTTAGCGATGGAGACCCGTGTGGAGATTTCTACAGCGAGACTGTGACGGGTGGCGGTTTGACAATCAAATTGGTCTGGGAAGAGCTGGGCAAGCCAACGGCACTTGAATTGCCGCCGGAGCTCACCGGTACCGGTGAGCACGTTATGTATAGCCTGCTTGTTGACTCAAAATCTTGTTATGTTGAGGTCAATGGACGGCGACTTGAAGGGCATCCTGTGCCTCGTGAGCAGGCGGGCCTGCCGCTCTCAACAGCGTTTCTGTATTACTCGGAAACCTGGATTTTTCCCGACAAGTGACCGTGGAGTCATAACCGGCTAACTGGCACCGATGGCGGCAAGTCCCGCCCGGGCCACATCCAAATCATCATCGCCTGAACCACCACTGACGCCAATGCCGCCGACATGGACACCATCGAGGACGATTGGCAAGCCACCTGGAAGATTGGTGTATTGACCGCCTGTGGCAAAAGCCACACCAACTTCAAATTCCGCAGGCAAGGCGCCCGACGGGTGTTGGCGTTCTGCTGCAACCCGAGCCTTCGCATAGGCTGGGCCAGAGGCAAGGTCAGCCGCCCCATCAGTTCTGGCAAAGCAAACAAGACCGCCTGACGGGTCCATAATGGCGATACATTGCGGCACATTCATCTCGTCAGCCCTGGCAACTGCCGCCGCCATCATTTTGCTTGCCGCCAGATAATTGATCCGTGTCATGCTGGTTGTATATGCCATGAGATATGTCTCCCTAAAGTGATGCCCTGTTGTTTGGCTGTTGTTTGGCTGTTGTTTGGCTGGTGCCTGATCTTGCGTATTTTTCTGTGCTAAAGCTGGTTCAAAACGTCTTTTGATATTTTGCAAATATAGCTGTATTTCGGATTGACCATCTGCGTACATCTTGCTTCTGCCACTTGTCCAAGAAGCATATAAGCCTCCTCATAGCTGAGGCCGTAATCAGCATTCAGCCAATACACCATCTCCTGAAATGCTGTCCGCATCGCATCTTCGAGAGGCCGCGCACAGCCTATTGTGCAAAAGTGGGTCGGCGTCTCAATCCGCGGCCATGTCATCTCCAATGGACGTGGGCAGACTTCAACTTCGACCGTTAAATGTGCGGCGATTTCAATCGCGCCCATGCCATTACACTCACCATCGCCCTGAATGGCGTGGCAATCGCCCAAATAGAGATAAGCCCCATCATGATGCACGGGTAGCATTACAACGTTGCCGTCCGTCACTTCCTGTACATCCAGATTGCCACCAACCTTGTCACAATCAACTGTCATCAGCCCACCATTGACCGGTGCTGTCGCGATACAGCCGATCATCGGCTTTACCGGCAGCTTCACCTTATCCGACCAATGGACGATCCCATCTTTGACCAGAACATTATGGTTTTGGATGCCAAATTCCTTTTGCCGACACCAATCTGGAAAGATGCCAACCCCCGGCCACAATGCGGTGGTGCCGATGCCTTCAACAGCGACTTTGTGAATTGTCACCTTGAGCATGTCACCAGCTTTGGCGCCTTTGACCTCAATCGGACCTGTCACCGGATTAACAAAGGGAAGCGTGACATCATCTTCGGTTAGCTGTTTATCCAACCCCGTTAACACACCGCCATTTATGTTTATCTCTGCTTCAACCTCAAAGACTTCACCGGGGGTGATGCTGCCAACGAAATCATCCGTTGCCGCGAACGCAAATTTAAGCTCATTCCTGTGAAAGAGCACTCTACCGTCTTTGGTTCTGCCTTTTGTCATATCAACTTTTTCCTGAATATCAGCAATGGAAACCGAGGTTTATTTTACCATGTTTAGGATGCAAGCAATTCACGGTGGGCGTTGTCAATAAAGGCGCTATCGACCGGGTTAAGTCCGGGTGCACCTGCAATATGGCCCCAATCAGATGGGATAGGCCGCAATTCAACATTCGACATCAATGATGCCTGAATCTCATTGTCGGCGACTGGAAAATAAAGATCTGTCTCGCATGGCATAAGGATTGTCTTTGCCGTAATTGCCTTGCAAGCGGCCTCGAAGTCACCCTCGTAAAGATCATTATCTGCGATGTTCGCCACTTGCCATGTGTGCATCATCCCCAAAAGATCATTTGCATCAAAGGCCAGAAAGTTTGGTTCCCAGAACTCCTGCATATGATCTGCAGCCGTTTCCTGACCCAATTGCTGATGCAATTTATGTCTGTAAAAAGCCTGTGAGGGCCCCCAACCAGCCCAAATCCGGGCAAAGGCGCGAATGCCCGCCTCCGGGATAGCTGTGTATGCGCCATTGGCAAATGTGGGATCAGCCAAAAGGCCAGCCTTTACACCCTCAAGAAAAACCCAGTTGTGAGGGGCTGTCGCCGCGCTGCCGCACCATGAGATCATCCTCGCAACGCGGTCCGGGAAGATTGCAGCCCAGTGATTTGCCTGTTGTCCACCCATGGAAAAGCCAGTCACCAGTGCGAGCGATTCAATTTCATATTCCTGCTCAAGCATTTTCTGCTGGGCATGCACATTATCCCAATGGGTGATTTTCGGAAAATCCGCACCTGAAAATGGCGCGTCGCTGTTCGAGGGAGATGATGAAAGGCCATTACACATCATATCCACCGCTATGATAAAATATCGAGACGGGTCCAGAGCCTTGTCAGCACCTATCATCGCCTCATAGTCAGTGTGTTTGCCGCCATAGAATGTGGGCATTAGAATGGCATTGCTGCGCGCCGCATTCAACGTTCCAAAAGTGGCGTGTGAGATCTTTAGATTTGGCAGGACAACGCCGCTTTGCAACTCGATTTCACCAAGATTTACAACGGAAGCAGCGACTGACATTGGCCCATCTCATAAGACAACTTTTAATATTTAACGCTACCATAAACAGAATGAATAATCATGTTTTTAGGACGCTTTTTGCAGGCGACTGAGAGATTTCTGCGATCACTGAGGCAAAGGAGTCCGGTCCGCTAAACAGGCAGTCCGGCCCTAAATGACAGATGAATGTTGGTGGTCATGCTCTAGGGCAGTTTTGGAAGTCCAACGCCAATCATGCTGTCTCGAGTGATGATCGTCTGAAGGTGCGTGACGGGCATATCCTCGGCACCGGGCGGACAAAGCGGCATGACCATATATCGCAAATCAGCCGTGCTGTCATAAACCCGAATTGTTGTCTCGGCGCTTATATTGAGCCCGAATTCGATTAAAACCTCACGCGGGTCACGTACCACACGCGCGCGATAGGCAGCACTGCGGTACCATTCGGGTGGAGGACCAAGCATATATCGGGGGTAGCAGGAGCATAAGGTGCAGACAACGACATTGTGGACATCCACCCTGTTTTCAACAATTACCAGATCAGGCATTGTCGAGACATCATGCCCGAGATCGGCAATCGTTACTTTGGGATTGGCCAAAAGCGCCTTTTTGAATTTCTGATCCTTCCAAGCCCTGGCAATGATGGATGCCCCAACAGCAGCCGACTGAGATGCTGTTCTATTCATCTGATCATTGAGTTCGGGTGTGGTTATGACCCCTTTTTCCAAAAGCAACTCGCGCAGAGCCGCTTCCCAAACTTCACCTTCCAACAGAGTGTGGCCGTCAAGATCAGGATCGGTGGCATGGGTATGGGTATGGGCATGGGTATGGTCATGGTGGTCTGCCATCGTCAGCCCTCCGGCTCACAGAGCCATTTTCCCGCAAGATCAGCATAAATTTCATCGGTTTGACTGCCGCCCCACAGATGCGCATGTGTGAAACGGACGCGGTAGAGAATATGCTGGTCAGAGCTCTTCTTGAAATACGCGGTCAACTCCGGGTTTTCGACAGGGCCGAGGCATGTCGCGACCTGACCAATCTTGCCTTTCAAATAAAAGGGAACCCGATGATGATCTGTTGGCCAAAGCCGTTTTACGCGCACCATCTGTCCTATCGAAAATTCCTGCGTTTCAGCCATGTCTCAATCGCTTTTCCTTTGCTGGCCGGCTTTGTTTTGCGATAGCACCTGCTGTTGTTTGGCCTGCCATTCCTGGTCTGAAAAAACACCGGTTTCAATGCAAAGTGCCGCCATCGCCTTCAACCACCGGTCATAATAGGACAGCTTCAGATAATCCTCATGGGTGAATTGTTCTGACGCCCGCCGCATTGCATGGATATTCAACAAGCCTTTTCCCGCATTGCTAAGCAACAGCAGCATAGCATCAGCACGTTCTTCATAGGGTGTCTTGGGCATTTCCTCACGTGATATGCGCGCGTCAATGTCATGGGCCAGCAAATGATTGAGAAAACCACCAAGGTCATGCGCACCTCTTGTCCCATCATGAGTATGGCTCTTGGCCTGTTTATCATCCGTCATGGGCTTTAATCCATACCGCATTGTCATGAAACGCCACGCCACCAACCGGAGCAACAGGGTCCGCACCGGTAAGGCTATTCACGCCAATGCCGCCGATATAGCTTTTGTTCGGCCACAGGCTCTCGACCACAAGAACACCCCGTTTTACCCCGTCAAAATACTTGGTGTGGATAAGAATTTGCCCGCGATCATTGCCAATCTGACAAACGCCACCATCAGCAATATTACACTCATCCGCATCAAGAGGATGGATCATCACGCAGGGACGCCCCTCAAGTCTGCGCGATGTTTTGGTTTCGGTGAAACTCGAGTTCAGAAAATGTCTGGCTGGCGCGGTCACCAGACAGAATTGCATCTCCGCTCTGGTGGATTCTAATACGTCCCAATGATCGGGTAATGCTGGCATTGTGTTCAGGACATCATCACTTACGTAGCCACTGGGCAACAGCGCCTTCCAATCAACTGAAAAGCGGAATTTGCCGTCTTCAAATGAAAAGCCGTCCAAATAATGCGATTGATTAAAATCAGGCTGGCAGTCAAACCACGGATCGTCTGCGAATTTGTCCAATGTTGGCTTCTTGGACTCTTCGAGGGTGTGGCGGAGAACATCATTTTCCGCCATCTCAAATCCGGCATGGGACCCTCCCAGTCGCTTGCCAAGCTCTGATATAACCTCATGATTTGAACGACATGCCCCCGGCGCATCGACAATCTTCTGACCCAGCATGATATGTTGATGGCCGCCCCCCTGATAAAGGTCATCATGCTCAAGAAACATGGTGGCCGGTAACACAATGTCGGCCAGGGCAGCGGTTTCGGTCATGAATTGCTCATGCACGACGAGGAATAAATCATCTCGACACAAGCCTTGAAGAACTTTGTTCGTATCAGGTGCAACAACCGCTGGATTGGTATTCTGGATCAGCATCGCCCTCACCGGGCCACCACCACGCAAAGCCGCGGTGTCTCCGCACAGAATTTCACCGATGCGTGATTGATCCAACATTCGGGCCGGCGCATCAATATCCAAGCCCTCTATCAGCGTTTTGTTCCAACGGTAGATATTGGTGTTGTTGTGAAAGGCGCCACCACCCTCATATTTCCACGCGCCAAGAACTGTGGCGATTGAGAGAGCGGCGTGCATGTTGACGGTTCCATTGCGCTGGCGGGTGAAACCATAGCCAAGGCGAAAATAGCTTCGCGGCGTCGCGCCGATGAGCTGTGCAAATGCCTCAATTTCATCAATCGACAAGCCGGTAATCTCGCTGGCCCATGCGGGTGTCTTGGTAGTCAGATGATCTCGCAACGCATCGGGGCAATCGGTATAGCTGCCGAGATAATCGAGGTCTGCATAGCCATCACGAAACAGGATATGCATCACCGCACAGGCAAGCGCAGCATCAGTGCCCGGCTTAATGATCAATGCCATATCTGCCTGTTTGGACGTGGCATTATGGTAAACATCGACATGCACAATTTTTGCGTTTCGCGTTTTGCGAGCCTTTAAGGCATGCCGCATGACGTTGACCTGGGTGTTCACCGGGTTGGTGCCCCAAAGAACAACGCAGTCGGAGAGCGCCATTTCACGCGGATCAACGCCAGCAATCAAACCGGTGCCAGCCATGAAACCCGTCCAAGCAGGATTTACGCAAATGGTGCCATACATGCCGGAATAGCCTTTTGCCCGGGCAAGACGATTTATGCCATCGCGCATCAGCAAGCCCATCGTCCCAGCAAAGTAATATAACCACACCGCCTCGCCGCCATATTGCTCAGCAACGTCACCGAAGCGTTGGGTAATCTCATCCAACGCCTCTTCCCAGCTTATCTCAGTAAATTTGCCAGCACCCTTTTCCCCCACTCGGCGCAGAGGAACTGTCACCCTGTCAGGATGATAAATCCGCTCGCTGTAACGTGAAACCTTTGCACAGATGACCCCATCCGTGTAGCTGTGCTGTCGGCCGCCATGCACTTTGGCAATTTTTCCATCTGCATCCAGCTGTACCTCAAGTCCACAGGCAGACGGGCAATCATGCGGACAAACAGTTTTAAAAATCCGCGTTTGCGGGTTTGATTTGGTATTTAGCGCCTGTGCCAATGGTTAGAGCCCCTGTTTCTTGAAATAGGGAAAACGCGATATTCTGCACCTCCCTCCTGTAATCACATCAGACTTCCTCATATGTCGATACGGGCGCCACTCCATCTTTGGTATTGAGGAGTGTTGAGAGCGCGTCACGCAAACACGAGAGATAAAGAATAAATTCCTCGGATTTATCGGATTGGATGGTGATTTTTTGGTGCAGCGATGCGTGCATTTGCCGATTGTGGAAAATTGTTGCGTCCAAAAAGGTGAAAGCCTCGATCAACTCACTCGCCGATTGAATTGAACTATCACACCGGTCCAAACAATATCGAACTTTTGGGTCTAGCGCGTTCGACAGGGCGTCCCTCGCAACGTAACCCGAAGCAATATTTATCTGACCGAGGAGGCTCTCAATCTCTTTCAAAATAGTGAAATCATCCGCCCAGGTGATATTGAAGTCACTGCCCTCACCAATCACAATCGAGGTATTTCCCGATCCATAATCCATGTGCCCTCCACGCTTTCATAAAACAAAATTCAATAACGACAACGATGACTAACAGCAAAATAACAGATTTCTGTATAAATCTCATTCCAGGAGAGCAGGGTGTTTTTCAGACCTCATGAAACTGATTTTTACATCAAGTGCGCGTGATGCCCCTAAGTCGTTCGGAGCGCCGCCGCAGCAATTCGATAACGGTCAACAGAACAATCGACAACAGCACCAGCAATGTTGCGACTGCGAGAATTGTCGGGCTGATCTGCTCACGGATACCTGACCACATTTGCCGGGGGATTGTCCGCTGCTCAGGGCTGGCAAGGAATAGTACGGCCACAACCTCGTCAAAGGATGTAATGAAGGCGAACAGACCACCAGAAATCACACCGGGGACAATCAGCGGCATCTGAATTTTGAAGAACGTCTCAATCGGTCCGGCGCCAAGCGAGTTTGATGCCCGGACAAGCGATTTATCAAAGCCGACAAGGGTTGCCGTCACGGTGATGATGACGAAAGGTGTTCCCAGAACCGCATGCGCCATGATCACACCCAGATAGGTCTGGCTGAGATGCACTTTTGAATAGAAGAAGAACATGCCGGCCGCGGTGATCACCAGCGGCACGATCATTGGCGAGATTAAGATGGACATGATCAGACGCCGATGCGGCATCTCCGAACGGCTGAGGCCGATCGCCGCCACGGTTCCAAGTGATGTGGACAACAATGTAGCGCAAATGCCGATGAAGAAGCTGTTGCGAATGGCCCGCATCCATTGGCTGTTGTTCCAGGTATCGGACATCCATGCCCAGTCAAGCGGCGCGTCAGGCGCCTGCATGCCGTTGCGGAAAATATCCTTGTACCAGCGCAGCGAGAACGCATCCGGATCAAAGGCCAACATCCCCGGAGTAAAGCTGAAATAGGGCTCTACGTTAAAGGACAGTGGCAGGACGATCAGGATTGGCAAGATCAGAAACAGAAAAATCAGGCCACAGATGAACCGGAAGGTGTAGTGCCAGATTCGCTCGCCGGTGGTGGTGTAGGGAGGAAGTTGCGCCATGATCTATCCGAGCTTCATGTTGTCGATGCCAATGATACGGTCATACGCCCAGTAAAGAACCAGAACACCGCCAAGCAGGATGCCACCCAACGCCGCAGCAAGCGACCAGTTGAGCGACTTTTGCATGTGATAGGCAATCATGTTTGAAATCAACTGGCCATCCTGACCACCCACCAGCGCTGGTGTGATGTAATAGCCAATCGCCAGAATAAAGACGAGCAACCCGCCAGCACCAATGCCGGGAACAGTCTGCGGCATGTAGACCCTGATAAAAGCCAGCGTCGGTGTGGCCCCAAGAGAGCGCGCCGCCCGCATATAGGATGGCGGAATGGTTTTCATCACCGAATAGAGCGGCAATATCATGAACGGCAACAGGATATGCGTCATCGCAATAATCGTACCGGTCATGTTGTAGATCAGCGAGAACCGGCTGTCATCGGCGGTAATCCCGACCCATACAAGCAAATCATTGACCACGCCCTGTGATTGCAGAATGGCAATCCACGCTGTCGTCCGCACCAGCAGTGATGTCCAGAATGGCAAAAGCACCATGATCATAAGCAGGTTTGAGTATTTGAGTGGTAGTGTCGCCAATAGATAGGCAACGGGATAACCAAGTAGCAGGCACAAAAACATCACCGAGCCAGAGATGAATAATGTGCGGATAAACAGCTTGGTGTAAATCTGGCGTTTTTTGTCCCGCTCAATAAAGCCCTGATCCACCGTGTATCTCTTGTCCAGCGAGGTGGCATAATAACCCGGTGTCAGGCTCTCATTGGTCAGTTTCATCGCCTGCCAGACCTCGAGCTTGCCCCACTTCTTTTTGATCTTGACGAGGCTTTCCCTGTAAGGAGGTTCAATCTTCTCGGCCTTACGTGCGGTCGAGGTGAACAGCGAGCGTGTGCCTGACAGCTCCTGATTGACCCGCGAGGCAACCTTGCCAATCGTTCTATCGGCACGGTTCTGTTTCAGATCCAGCACAAGCAGCGCGTACATTTCCTCGGTCGGCTCGCTGACACCGTCCCATATCCGCAATTCCTCGGTCAGGTTGGGCATCAATCGCTCAAAGGTGTCGTTGTAAACCCCCTGCCACATAAGTGCCAGAATCGGAAAAACGAACGATGCCAAAACAAAGCCCAGAAGAGGAAGTACAAGCCCAACGGCACGGACGCGGCTGCGAAACATGGCCTGCGCCAACTTCTTTTTCAGCGGCGTGCCATCGGCGGCGGTCAGAGGCGTTGTCGAAATTTCGCTCATGATCAACTCAGGACAGATTTCAGATGAAAGCTCATAAAAGGAATGAACATGATAATAAAGTGATCACGGACAGGCCGTGATCACCAGTTTCAAGACAGGCAGGCTGTCACAAACCGCTTACCAGTTTACTGAGCCAACCATGAATTGAAGCGCTCATTCAGCTCATCTGAATTATCTGCCCAGAACTCAAAATCGTTCTGCAGAGCATTCTTGAAGTTAGCTGGTGCTGTTGGCATATGGTCCGCCATGTTGATGCTTGGATCAGCATGGTAGCCACCAATCAGAGCAACAGATGACGCACGGGCGGGACCATAGGAGATCCATGATGCCTGATTAGCCAGCTGCTCAGTTGCTGTTGAGAATGATACGAAGTCGAGGGCAGCGTCAACATTCTTTGAGCCCTTTGGGATCACCCAGAGGTCGAGGTCATAAATCTGACCGTCCCATACCATTTCAAATGACTGGTCCTCAGCCGCAACAGCGTTGAATACGCGGCCGTTCCAGGCTGTGGTGAAGATCACCTCGCCGTCAGCCAGAAGCTGTGGTGGCTGTGCACCGGCTTCCCACCAGATCACGTCATCCTTAATTGTATCGAGCTTGGCAAACGCACGCTCGACACCCTCTTCAGTACCCAGAACGTCATAGACTTCGCTGACCGGAACGCCATCGGCGATCAGAGCAAATTCCAGCGTGACCTTTGGCGACTTGCGCATGCCGCGCTTGCCGGGGAAAGAGTCGGTGTTGAAGAAGTCAGCCATTGTCTTTGGCGCGTTCCAATTACGAACCTTGCTTGAATCATACACATAGACTGATGACCATACGATGTTGGCAACCGCACAATCATGCAGGGTGCCGGGCAGGAAATCCTCTGCAGCTGGCGTGCCGTCTGGCGCCGCTGGCAGCATTGAATGGTCGATTGGCTCGAGGAGACCCTCATCACAGGCGCGAATGGCGTCTGACAGTTCTACGTCGACCACATCCCAAGTGACGTTACCTGACTCGACCTGCGCCTTAATCTCTGCGATGCCCCCGCCGTAATCTTCGGAGATGATGTTGTGGCCACTGCTGGCCATCCAAGGCTTATGATAGGCTTCTACCTGGGATTTGGTGTAGGCACCGCCCCATGAAACGACCGTCAGGTCGGCAGCGGATGCTGCACCGACAACCAGAGTTGTCATGGCAGATGCAACAACTGCATTCTTAATGATTGAAGACATGATGTCTTTGCTCCCTTTAATGTTAACGTAACATTACGTTCTTATAATGATACCCGATAGGGTATCGATAATCCCGTCAGGCGTGGCTGACAGGAATTCTTCAATATCCTAGCCAGTTTTATGACCGGTAATCAAGCGCACGGCAGTCATCTGTTTCCCAGCCAACAAACACTTCAGCACCAATCTGCAGACCGAGCTGGCCTGAGGTATTGGGCACTTTCACGATAAATTCATCGTCACCGGCGACATTCATCCGGCACCGAATATGGTCACCAAGATAGATAAGCTCCTCAATGCGGCCATTAAGCGCGCTCATGCCGCGTGTTTTATTTGGGGTGACGATGCAGCGCTCAGGACGAACCGACAGCAATGACCGCTCACCCTCACCGGCAACATTGACGGCCAGAGCCTTGACCATGTCGCCATTGTCCAGCTCGACCGAGGCAACACCCTTGGCGATATCCTTGACCGTTCCCATCAGGCGGTTGTTCTCGCCGATGAACTGGGCAACGAAGGCATTCTCCGGCTTCTCATACAATGTCACCGGATCGGCCAGTTGCTGGATCACACCATCATCAAACACAGCAATGCGGTTTGACATGGTCAGCGCCTCTGACTGGTCATGCGTCACATAGACCACGGTCACACCAAGCGATTCATGGATATGCTTGATCTCATACTGCATATGCTCACGCAGCTGTTTATCCAGCGCACCAAGCGGCTCATCCATCAGCACAAGATCTGGCTCGAACACCAGCGCCCGCGCAAGGGCGATCCGCTGCTGCTGGCCGCCTGACAGCTGCGCCGGCTTGCGATCGCCAAAGGCACGCATCTGCACCATGTCCAGAACCTTGGCCACTTTGTCCTCAACCTCGGCGGCACTCATCTTTCGGACCTTTAGGGGGAAAGCCAGATTTTCAGCCACCGTCAGATGCGGAAACAGCGCGTAATTCTGGAACACCATGCCGATGCCACGCTTGTGCGGCGGAATGTTGTTGATCGGCCGACCGCCAAGCTCGATGTCGCCATGTGTCGCTGTCTCGAACCCCGCCAGCATCATCAGGCAGGTTGTTTTTCCAGAGCCCGATGGTCCAAGCATGGTGACGAATTCACCAGCAGCAATATCGAGATTGAGGTCTTTGACAACGAGCGTTTCGCCGTCATAACTCTTTTGAACATTTTTGAAACGAACAAAAGGATCGCCACTGTCGAGCATCACATTACCGCTATGAATTGAAAAATTGGGGACGCCTTAATAAAAGCACGTTACCATGTTGCTTGGCAAGTACTGAGGACACCCTATTTTCGACGCTTATTTTTCCCGTTTAACGCTTGGGTTTCTCCCGTTTAACGCTGGTGCTTTTCCCATTTTAACGCCTCGGGAGCAACTCTGGTTCAGGCGGCTTTTACGGGCTTGACCGGCGTCTGCAAACTGGCTAATGGCTCTGCCAATCACTAGTGGAGTAAGCTCATGTCCAACGATCAAATGATTCACGTAACGCGCTGGCACAATGGTGAGAAGACATTCTCCCCCTTTTCCGATGCCGAGATGACCCGCCGCAGCAGCGCCATGCAGGCGCTGATGGCGGAAAATGACATCGATGCCTGTCTGTTCACCTCCTACCATAATGTCTGTTATTTCTCCGGCTTTGTTTACTGCAAGTTTGGCCGTCGTTACGGCGCGGTGCTGAACGGTGATGGCGTGACCACGATCTCGGCCGCGATTGATGGTGGGCAGCCATGGCGGCGGTCGGTTGGCGATAATGTCACCTACACGGACTGGCGGCGCGACAGCTATTTCACCGCGCTGAAGGATTTGTTGAAAAATGTCAAACGGCTTGGCGTGGAATTCGACGAAGTCAATCTGGATTTGAAAACGCTACTTGAGGAGCATTTTCCGAATGTTGAATTGGTTGATTGTGCGGCGGCAGCCATGCGCCTGCGCACCATCAAGAGCGCCGAGGAACACAAGCTGATCCGCAAAGGCGCCGATATCTGTGCGGTTGGCGGGCGCGCCGTCATGGCCGCGGTCAAGGCCGGCGTTCCAGAGCATGAGGTGGCCATCGCCTCGACCAACGCCATGGTCCGCGAGATTGCCAACTCTTTTCCCTTTGTCGAGTTGATGGACAGCTGGACCTGGTTTCAGTCCGGGATCAACACCGATGGCGCGCACAATCCGGTGACCAACAAGCTCATCGAAGAGGGCGATATTCTCTCACTCAACACCTTTCCGATGATTTTCGGCTATTACACCGCGCTTGAGCGCACGCTGTTCTGCGGGTCGGCCTCGAACGCCCATAATGATTTGTGGCAGAAAAACTGCGCGGTTCATGTCAAGGGCATGGAGCTTTTGAAGCCCGGCGCTGTCTGCGGCGAGGTGGCCACCGAGCTGAACGAGATGTACCGCGAATGGGATTTGCTGAAATACCGGTCATTCGGCTACGGCCATTCCTTTGGTGTGCTGTGTCACTATTACGGGCGCGAGGCATCGGTAGAGCTGCGCGAGGATATCACCACCGTTCTCGAACCGGGCATGGTTGTCTCAATGGAGCCGATGATCATGATCCCGGATGGCGAGCCAGGCGCTGGCGGCTATCGTGAGCATGACATCCTGATCATCACCGAGGATGGGGCGGAAAACATCACCAAATTCCCCTTTGGCACCGATGAGATGATTGTCGGGCGGTAACCCCCTCCCCCCGCATATGCGGTTGATCAAAATGCGGGAAATTACATAGCGGGGACGCAAAACAGCCCGGCCACTGATCGCAGTGGCTGGGGGTTGTCACTATCCACCCCTACCCCACAAACAGATCGCGGGAAGAACGGCTGAGCCGGTGGCCCGTGCCATTCTCCAGAACAAAGCTCTCACCCAGATTCATCGCCCTGCCGGTCTCGCTGTCCATCAGGATCATGTGCATGAAGAACACCATCCCCTCCTCCAGAACCACCGGATTGCCGTGATAGAACATCGGCCAGTCCATCCAGTTCGGGGCGAAGGTCGTTCCCATCGAGTAGCCACAGGCATTCAGGCGCGCATGCTGGTAGCCGCGATCATCCATCACCTGTGCATGGGCATCAAACACATCGCCAACCAGATTGCCCGGAACAAAAGCGGCGTGACAGGCCTCAAGCGCCTCAACGCAGGCAGCGTGCATGGCCAGATGTTCCGGCTGGGCGCGGCCAACCGGAATGGTTCGCATCATCGCCGCATGGTAATGCCGATAGGCACCGGCCCATTCAAGGGTTAGCTGGTCCTCGGCATCTAGCGGACGCCGCCCCGATTTATAGCGACACAGGAGCGCGTCCGGCCCCGAGCCGATGACAAATTCATTGCCCGGATCATCACCGCCCCCACGATAGATGGCGCTGTGCATCGCCGCCAGAATATCGCCCTCATCAACACCGCCAGCGATCAGCGCATGCGCCGCATCAAGCGCGTCATCAGCGAGCGCGCCAGCGCGGCGCGTATAGGCAATCTCGGCTGCGGATTTGACCAGCCGCAGACGCGAGACCATCTCCGATTCATCGACCAGCGTGGCAAACCCATCAAGCGCCGCATTCAGCCGCATCGCATTGCGCCCGGTCAGGCCATAGGCCTCATATTCGATGCCAAGCCTGCCACCTGCCAGAGCCAGCTCATCCAGAATGGCGCGCAGATCATCGGCCGGACTGGCACCATCACGATCCACCCAGATGCGGATGTCGGCAATGTTCGAGGTGTTCTGCGCCTGGCGCAGATCGGGCGCGCGTGTCATCAACACAACACGGCCATCGGCGGTCAGAACCAGTGATTGAAAATAGACATAGCCAAAGGTGTCATAGCCGGTCAGCCAATACATTGATTCCTGCCGGAACATCAGCAAGGCATCGATGTTGGCAGCCTGCATGCTGGCCAGCAGACGGGCTTTGCGATCGGCAAATTCGGTGTCGGTAAAATGGAGTGCCATTGTTGGGTCCGTTCATTATTCAGGATATTTGGGGTTACGAGCGATTATGCTTTATCCGGCCGATGAAATTGAGAAGCAGTTGCGCGGCAAGCGTTGTCGTGCTGCCGGACAGATCATAATCAGGTGCCACCTCGACCAGATCAACGCCGATGACATCACCCCGCTTGGTCAGCCCATCCAAAAATTCAAGAATTTCATAATAGAGAAAACCGCCATGCGAGGGGGTGCCGGTGCCGGCAGCAATCGAGGGATCAAACCCGTCAATGTCGATGGTCACATAATAGCGTTCACCCGCTGGAATGCGCGCCAGCATACCCTCTGGGCCGAGGGTGCGAAACTGGCGGACTGATTGGATGTCGGAGCCCATCCGGCGGGCATCTTCATAGCCGTCGCGCGCGGTCGAGGAGACATTGCGGATGCCAATCTGCGACAGGCCAGTGACATAGGCTTTCTCCGCCGCCCGGCGCATCGGGTTGCCATGGCCGTATTTGACGCCATGACGTTCATCGACAAAATCAAGATGCGCATCAATCTGGACAAGGTGAAACGGTGCCTCATCACGAAAGGCGTTGATGCAGGGAATATTCACCGAATGGTCGCCGCCAAGGACGATCGGCACGGCACCGGCACGCAGAACCGACCTGACACCTGCCTCAATGTTGGCATGGCTCTTGATTGTGTCAGTATGCACGATGTCAGCGTCCCCGATATCAACAATTCTGATTTTGTCGGCCTCTAGATAGGTGACGTCATCCTCATGGTCGTAGGCACCGGCATGGCCAAAGGAAAACAGGGTCGAAGCCTCACGGATGCCACGCGGGCCAAAGCGCGCGCCAGCCCGAAACTGGGTTCCAAAATCAAAGGGCGCGCCCAAAATGGCGAAGTCAGCCTCGATGTTGTCCCAGTCAGGTTGATAGGGGAATTTGCCAAAGCTGCACAGCCCGACAAAGGGCAGATTCAGCCGCCCTGATTCATATCCATGTTCGCTCATTTGATCTGTTTTCCTTCGCTACAAAAGCTGCCCAGCACCTGTCTGACGCTAGTCGAATTTTATCCTGTTCAGCAAACGCTTTTTACTTTACCGAACGGCAAAAGCTGACGCATGCTCTGGCAGGAATTACCGACGACAAAAGGCCACCAGCCATGTTGAAGAAACTGACCGCTGCCCAGCGCGCCGCCTATGATGAAAATGGCTATGTCGACAGAATTGATATTTTCACCGCCAGCGAGGTCGAGGAGATCGTTGCCGAACTGGCAGAGGCCGAGGCGACCTTTGGACATGAGCTTGACGCCGCAGGGCGCAACAATGCGCATTATGTGCTGCCCGTGCTTGACCGGATCACCCATGATCCCCGCATTCTCGATGCGGTTGAGGACCTTATTGGCCCGGATATTTTGGTTGTCGGTACCACCCTGTTTATCAAGGAGCCAGAGACCAAAGGCTTCGTCAGTTGGCATCAGGACGCCCGCTATATCGGCCTTGAGCCTCATAATTGGGTAACTGGCTGGGTCGCTCTTGGCGATGTATCGATGGAAAATGGCTGCATGCAGATGATTCCCGGCTCGCATAAGGCGCCGCTGCGTGAGCATGTGGATACTTTTGGCAAAGATAATATTTTGACCCGCGGCCAGACAGTGCCGGATGTCGACGAGGCCAGCGCCATTCCCGTTGAGATGAGGGCTGGCCAGCTGTCGCTGCACCATCCGCGCATCGTGCATGGCTCCGGACCAAATCTGAGCCAACGTCGCCGCCTTGGCTTTGCCATCCAGAGTTTCATTGCTCCAGATGTTGATCAGGTGATTGGCAGGAACTGGACCCAGCTGGCGCGTGGTGAGGACAGATATGGCCATCATGGCACTGCTGGCCATCCCAAGGGGGTGATGGATCCAGACGACATCGCCTTTCGCAACATGACCAATGAAGAACTCTCAAAAATCTTCTACGCCGGTGCGGCGCAGAAGGGAAAATTCTGAGGAATCGTGCCATGACCGATCAGACACATATCGCAGCCGCAGAGGCTGGCCATATCAACGCCCGCCTTGTTACCAACACCGCGCATGTAAGACAGGCCTTTCCCGATGCGCCGCATCTGCTCAACAACGCCAATATGGGCCGGGCTTTTGATACCATCAGCAATTGGCCCGGCTATACGCCAACACCGCTTGTTGATCTGCCGGAAATTGCCACGCATTGCGGAGTGGCGCGTGTTGTTTACAAGGATGAATCAACACGGCTTGGCCTTGGTGCCTTCAAGGCACTCGGCGGTGCCTATGCGGTGGCTGATCTGGTCCGCGAGCAGATGGAAAGCGGCATTAATGCTGGCGAGGTAACGGTGGCCACCGCGACCGATGGCAATCATGGACGATCTGTCGCCTGGGGCGCACAGCTGGCGGGATGCAACGCCAAGATTTATATCCATGAGCATGTCAGCAAGGCACGTGAGACTGCGATGCAGGCCTATGGCGCGGAGGTCATTCGCGTTCAAGGTAATTACGAAGTGTCGCTGGCAGATTGCAAGGCGGATGCCGAGGCGCATGGCTGGCATCTTGTGTCCGACACCTCCTGGGAGGGCTATGTCGATGTGCCACGGGCAATAATGGCCGGCTATACGGTGATGGGCCGCGAAATTATTGACCAGTTGGGCAAGGATGAGCTGACACATGCGTTTCTGCCGATTGGCGTTGGCGGCCTTGCCGCTGGGGTTGCGGCCCCTCTCTGGGCACACATGGGGGCGCAGCTGTGCAATCTAATCTCGATTGAGTCCGCGATGTCCTGTTGTTTTGCTGACTCGATTGCGGCTGGCAAACCGACGCTGTTCGACATCACCGAGGAGACACTGATGGCGGGCCTGTCCTGTGGTGAGGTATCGCTTGTCGCCTGGGAAATCCTGCAGCCATCTCTCAGTCATTCGATGGCAATCAGCGACGAGGCAGTGGCCCCGTTGATGCGCTGGTTCCATGAACGGTCACCCAGCATCGAGGCGGGCGAATGTTCAACCTCCGGTCTGGCCGGCCTGCTTCAGGCCCACAAAAATCCACAGCATTGGCAGAGCATGGACTTTGATGCCAATTCGGTGGTTCTGCTGATTGGCACGGAGGGTGCGACCGATCCCGACCTCTATGCCAAAATCATTTCCGGAAACCAGAGCCATGCAGAGTAAGCATACACCGCCGCCCCGCGGCTTTGACGACAGCGAATATGCCGCCCGCTGCGCCGCCGCACAGGCAGTCATGGCCGAACATGGCCTAGGAGCAATGCTGTTCGCCTCGGAAACTGATATCCGCTATTTCACCGGTTTCATGACACAATTCTGGCAAAGCCCGACGCGCCCCTGGTTTGTCGTTCTGCCGCCAACCGGCAAACCGATTGCTGTGATCCCGACCATTGGTGTGCCGCTGATGCGTGACTGCTTTGTCGATGACATCCACAGTTGGGCCTCGCCTGCTGCGAGTGATGACGGTGTCAGTCTGCTGGTCTCTACGATCCGCGCGGTGATGAGGGGCGGTACACTCGGCGTGCCGATGGGGCGCGAGACGGCATTGCGCGTACCACTGGCCAACATTCTGGAGATCATCGCCGCGCTCGATGATATTGAGCTGGCCGATGTGACGCCTGAAATCCAGCATATCAGGATGGTCAAATCACCGACAGAGATTGCCAAACTGGGGCATGTCTGCGGCATCGTCTCAGACGTCTTTGCGACCATCCCCGACTGGGTGCATGCCGGGCTGCCCCTTTCAGAGCTGTTTCGCCAGTTCAAGATACGGGCACTTGAGGCCGGTGTTGACGATGTCAGCTATCTTGTCGGTTCCGCCGGTCCAGGTGGCTATCACGATATCATTGCCCCACCAAATGAACGCCGCTTGGCAACAGGCGATGTATTCATGCTCGATACCGGCAGCGTCTGGGACGGCTATTTTTCAGATTTTGACCGCAATTTTGCCATTGGCCATGCCAGCGATGGCGCACATGCAGCTCATCAGAAATTGTATGATGCAACCGATGCCGCGCTTGCAATTGCCCGACCGGGAGCCACCGCCGCCGATCTCTACAGGGCAATGGATGCAGTGCTGCGGCCGGATGGCGATGGCGATGGCGGTGATGATGTCGGCCGCTACGGGCACGGGCTTGGTATCCAGCTGACCGAACCACCATCACATACCAGCTGGGACACTACAGTTCTGAGTGACAACATGGCGCTGACACTGGAACCATCGATCGTCTATGACGACGGCTTTTTGATGGTTGCTGAAGAGAATATACTGATCACAGAAAGCGGTGTAGAGTTGCTGTCAAAACGGGCGCCGCGCGATTTACCGATTATCGCATAAGTGGCAAAATGAGTGATCAAGTGAATGATCAAACGGCCAATCAAATGGTCAGTTAACTGATGGTGCAAACCCCACCCACACGAGGGCCCAAACAAGGAGAACGATATGGATGAAGCAAAAATCAGCAATGTTTCGTTCCAAAATTATGATTATGAGGTCATTGCCGATGACCGGCGCGCGGCCCAACTGGGCCTTGTCACGCTGGAGACGGATCTGACCATCGAGGATGAGCTCCGGTTCTTTTTCGCCGGGCCACCGACAGGTGTGCATAAGGGCGGCCTGTCACTTCTGCACAGCCGCATTCCCTGTGACGACCAGGTAACAGCAGAAAATCTGCAGCGGATGGAAGGTCATTTCGCGGCATCGCTGGCGCTGTTTCCGCCGGGACATGCGTTCGATGTCATCGGCTATGGCTGTACTTCAGCCTCGCTGTTGATTGGCGCGGACAAGGTTGAAGCACTGGTCACCAAGCAGATTAACGTGCCGCATGTGACAACACCGATCACCGCAGCTAAACGCGCACTTGGAAAGCTGGGGGCAAAACGCATTGGTTATCTGGCTCCCTATATCTCGGAGATATCCGCCCAGATGTGCGCTGATTTCGAAGCCGATGGCTTTGCCGTTGGTGCAGCCGCAACCTTTGGCGAGGGCCAGGACTCGGTTGTTGGGCGAATTTCACCCGGCTCAATCATGTCAGCACTTGGCGCCCTTGCCGAGAGTGCGGCAGGCGGTATCGACGCGATTTTCGTATCATGCACGTCACTCAAATGTGCCTCGATCATTGCGGCCGCCGAGGCAGAGCTGGGCATTCCCGTGATATCCAGCAATTCGGCGTTGGCGTGGGACATGGCAAGATTGGCCAATGTGCCTGTAGGCGGCCCGGTAAATGGCGCTGGAAAGGGCATGCTGTTTGGCTGATATTCACCTAGTCAAGCAGGATTGAGCTATCCACCTTGGCAAGAGTGCTGCGCCCGCATAGTGCCATTGTCTTGTCCAGCTCCGTATGCAGAATCTCCAGCATCTGCGTGACGCCTGCCTCGCCAGCCGCACCAAGGGCATAGAGAAACGGACGACCAACGAGCGTTCCTCTTGCGCCAAGGGCAATCGCACGCAGAATGTCCTGACCACCGCGAATGCCGCTATCCATCCAAACCTCACATTGGTTACCCACCGCATCAACGATTTCCGGCAGGGCAGCGATCGCTGATGGCGCGCCATCAAGCTGGCGGCCGCCATGATTGGACACGACAATCGCATCCGCGCCTAGATTGACCGCTGCCCGCGCATCCTCGACATCCAGAATGCCTTTAATGACAAATTTGCCGTCCCATTGACGGCGAATTGCCGCCACATCATCCCACGATAATGAGGGGTCAAACTGGCTGGCTGTCCAATCAGCAAGCGAACTCATGTCCTTGACCCCCTTCACATGCCCGACAATATTGCCAAACTGCCGCCGCCGCGTGCCAAGCATTCCAAGACACCAGGCAGGTTTGGTCATCAGGTTGAGCAAATTTGAAATCGTTGGCTTTGGAGGAGCGCTCAGACCGTTATGGACGTCCTTGTGCCGCTGGCCAAGGATCTGCAGATCCATGGTAACCATCAGTGCAGAGCAGTTGGCGTCACGGGCGCGATCAACAAGTCGTGAGATGAAATCACGATCACGCATCACATAAAGCTGAAACCAAAACGGTTTCTCGGTGTTGGCGGCGACATCTTCAATCGAGCAGATAGACATTGTCGACAGGGTGAACGGGACACCGAATGCCTCAGCAGCCTTCGCGCCGAGAATTTCACCATCGGCATGCTGCATGCCGGTCAGACCTGTCGGCGCAATGGCTACGGGCATTGGCAGCATTTCACCAAGCATCGGCATCTGGGTGCTGCGCTGGCTCACATCAATGCCAACACGTTGGCGGAATTTCAGTGCCTGCAGATCAGTTTCATTCGCGCGGTAAGTCGATTCAGTCCAGGAACCGCTGTCAGCGTAATCATAGAACATACGCGGCACACGCCGTTCTGCATGTTTGCGAAAATCCTCAACACAGGCAAATTTTGGCATCGACATCCCTCATTTTAAAGCGATCCTAAATCAAAAGACTGGCAATCAATAGCGCTAGCGCGATTGCCGCAACATTCGGTTCATCAGCAACACCGGCACAAGGCCGACAATCACAATCATCAAGGACGGCAGAGCTGCCTCCTCAAGCATTTCATCCTTGGCAAATTGATAGGCAAAGGTGGCAAGCGTCTCAAAATCGAACGGCCGCAGCAACAGGGTCATTGGCAATTCCTTCATCACATCGACAAAAACCAGCAATGCCCCGGCGACCAGCGAGCTGCGCAGAAGCGGCAAAATCACCTGACGAAGGCTGCTGCCAAAATCATGGCCCAGCACACGGCTGGCACTCATCATGTTGTTCGGCAGACGGCGTACACCCGACAGGGTCGCGCCATAGCCAACCGCCTGGAAACGGACAAGGTAGGCACAAACCAGAACCCCAAAACCACCCAGCAGCAATCCGGTAAGATTATCGTTCGACACGGCGCCAATCATACGGTCGATCACTCCCGCAAAAATCAGCATGCCAATGGCCAGCATTGTTCCGGGAAAGGCATAGCCAGTTGAGGCAATCAGCGCCATTGCCCGCGTATACTTGCCCGCACGGTAGGTCGCAGCGAGAACGATCACCGCCGAGACCATCATCACCAGCACGGCGGCCACAGCTGATATCACCACTGAATTGAGCACTGTCGAGACGATGCCACTCATCTGTGCAGCGAGCGATGAGGCCAGCACAAATTTTAGCAAAACCCCGACCGGGATGATAAAGCCAAACACCAGCGGTGTGATGCAGGCAAGATAACAGCATGTTTTGCCAGCCGGGCCAATGCGCAGGCGAACCAGCGGTGCCTGTGATCTGGCGGTGTTGGCAAATTGCTGACGCGAACGGGCATAAAGTTCAAGGCCAAGAAGGCTGAGAATAAAGACAAAGCCGACCAGAGAAATCTGCGCGGCGGCAAAAATATTGTTCATACCAAGCCAGACATTGAAAATGCCGAGGGTGATGGTCTCAATGGCAAAATATTCAACAGTGCCAAAATCAGAAACCACCTCCATGAGCACAAGAGCAAGACCCGCCATGATCGCCGGACGCGCCAATGGCAGGCCCACCGTCCAGAATTGCGATTTATTATGAACGAGCGCGATCTCGAACAGGCTCGCCGAGGTCAGCCGAAAGGCGATGCGCGTCACCATATAGATATATGGATATAGGACGGAGGCCATGACAAGCGTCGCCCCACCAAGTGAGCGTATTTCCGGAAACCAGTAATCCCGGGCACTCTGCCAGCCAAAAAAACCGCGCAGCGCAGTCTGCACCGGACCGGCATATTCAAAAAAATCAGTATAGGTGTAAGCTATGATATAGGCCGGAATGGCCGCCGGTAAAAGCAGCATCCATTCAAACCAACCTCGGCCAGCAAACTCATAGCGGGTGACGACCCACGCGCTGCTGACGCCAAACAATATCGCCAAAGCACCCACACCCATCATCAGGATCAATGTGTTGCCAACATATTTGCCCAGCACAGTCGAAGCAAGATGCGCCCACAGCCCACCGCTATCACCAAATGCCGTGATCAGCAACGCAATGACAGGACCCAGCAAAAACCCACACAGTGCCACCACGCTGAGCGACCAGCCGTCGACGCGCTGTTTCGGGATCTGCGCCCAGTTGGATAAAAATGCAGCTACCATGACCGTGGGATGTACAATATTTGCGAATGATTATCAAAAGCGAACATAAGCTCTAGCCAATTTGACTGCAAAAAGCGCGGAAAATCGGTTCCCATGCGACAATTTTTCAAGGCCAAACAGGTTACCGCCCGATAACCGATCAAAAATGGTTTTTTTTACCTATTCGGGCGGTTGCACTTCGCCGCCCAAGAGGGCATATCTGCGGCAAGGCGGCCAAGATAGACATGCCAAGATAGACAGGCCCAGATAGACAGGCCCAGATAGACAGGCCCAGATAGACAGGCCCAGTTAGACAGTCAACAAGGACGGACCACGTATCATGGACGAAGCGTTACTGATCGCCATTCTTCAGATTATCGTAATCGATATAGTTCTGGGAGGCGATAACGCGATCATCATTGCCCTTGCCTGTCGAAACCTGCCCCCGCGCCAAAAGCGCCTTGGTGTGCTGTGGGGTACGGCGGGGGCCATCATCCTGCGCTGTATTCTTGTTTTCTTCGCCACAACGCTATTGACCGTTCCGGGGTTAAAGCTGATCGGTGGGCTGTTACTGCTGTGGATTGGGGTGAAACTTCTGGTCGAGGACGACCATATTGACGAGAGTGCCGTCAAACAGCCGCCAAATCTAATGGGCGCTGTGCGCACCATCATCATTGCCGATTTCGTCATGAGTCTCGACAATTCGATCGCCATTGCCGCCGCCGCAAAGGGCAATATGTATCTCGTTGTCTTTGGCCTTGCGCTGAGTGTGCCGATCATCATTGCCGGCAGTGCCCTGATCCTGCGGTTGATGACACGCTTCCCCTTGATCATCGCCGCTGGTGGAGCGCTTCTTGGCTGGCTGGCGGGTGACATGATCGCCACCGACCCATTGTTGGCCGAAAGGCTGGCGGCATATACCACCCACGCGCCAGCGCTGGCAGCGGCGATCGGTGCCGGGCTTGTCGTCGCAATCGGATTAATGCTGAAACGGCGCGCCGCTCAATCAGCCCTATAGAGGCGCATCGGATTATCAACCAGCAACGCCTGTTGCAGAGCAGCAGTCGGCGCAATCTTCGGAATGAGGTCGGTGAGCAGAATATCATCGGGAAGATGCGATTTCATGTTCGGATATGGCCAATCCGTGCCCCAGAGAACGCGGTCAGGAAAATGTTTGACCAGATGGGCCTGGATGATGAGCAACAGCACCCCGCCAGACAGCGCACAGCTGATGCGTCGCCGGATGGATGCCGTGGGTATTGAGTGCGCCAGTGATCTGGCCATGGCCATGGCTGGCGCGCAGGCGGTGATCAGCATTGTCACGACTGACCGCGCCCATGAGGCGGCAGTCATGGCGGCGCAACACATCGAGGCTGGTACCCTGTTTCTAGACATGAACAGCTGAAACTATGACCGGCTTTCAGGATGATAACTGTCAGCTTGGCACCTGTCAGGTTGGTAATAGGCCGGACAGCAGTTTCAGCCCGTAGATCGAAAACCCGATGCCGACAAGCGCATTGATCGGCCGGTAGAGCCGCAGATAAATCCTGCCAGCGGTTTGACTGGCAAACAGGGTGGCAAACAACGCATGACCGGCAAAAGACGCCCCGCCCGCCATCAGGGTGAACAGGCTGATATGCAACGCATCACTGGCGATCACCGGAAACAGCGAAATCACCGCAAGCCATGTTGTCAGCACCTTCGGATTGGTCATCATCACCATGAAAGCCTGGGCAAAGGCACGCCCGACAGGCTGGTTGTCGATCGCCGTCAACTGTGCCCCCGGGCCGAAGGATTTTCGCAGATACCGGAAGGCGAAATATTGCAACAGCACCCCGCCAAGCACGGTGAGTGCCGCCTTGGCAACAGGCAGCGCGGCAAACAATGCCGCCGCCCCCAACAGCACGGCAAGCGCCCACAGCAACAGCCCGGCACCACAGGCAAAAGCGCACGCCATGCCAGCCTTGAGACCCGACCCCATGGCCGTGGCAATGGTGTTGAGGACGTTCGGCCCCGGGATGAACACATTGAGCATGAGAAAGGCCAACGCTGGCATCAGATCAGAAAATTGTGCCAAAGGGGGCATCACGTGAGGCATCGCACCAAACTCCACAGGACATATGACAAAGGACAAAGGACAAAGGACAAAGGACACAGGACACAGGACACAGGACACAGGACAGATAGTGGGGAGGGATGACCCCCATAAGAAAAGCGATTTTCCGGCAGCGCCCCCCGCGCCGGTGGGAGGTTCCAGCTTGAACGCGGGTGCCAATCCATGCTTTATAGCGCGTACAAATATATACCAAATGCAATTTTGCTTTTGTGACCTAATTTTTATAATTTGAGTTTCCTTTCCCATGTTCAAGGTGCCTGACATGTCAGATTACGTTTTCTCCCCGCCCGCCATTCAGGCCATTCCCATTGTCGGCAGCGACAAGCTGTTTCCGGTCAACCGGATTTTCTGCGTTGGCCGCAATTATGAGGCACATGCCAAGGAAATGGGCGCCGAAATTGACCGTGAGGCACCGTTCTATTTCACCAAATCCGCAGCCTCGATCAGCATGGCCGAGGGCAGCATCAGCTATGCCAAACGCACGCAGAATTACCATTACGAAATGGAGATGGTGCTGGCGATTGGCACGGCTGGCTTGAATGTCGATATTGCCGATGCCGAGAGCCTGATTTTCGGCTGTGCCGCCGGTCTCGACATGACGCGCCGCGATTTACAAAATGATGCAAAAAAACTGGGCCGCCCCTGGGACACCGGCAAGGATGTCGAGCAGTCAGCCGTGATCACGCCGATCAAGCCCATTGCCGAGGTACCATCCATTGCCAAAGCGCGAATCCATCTGGCGCAGAATGGCGAGACCAAACAGGAATCCGATCTTGCGCTGATGGTCTGGTCAGCTGCCGAGATCATCGCCGATCTGTCCAGCCTGTATCATTTGCAGCCGGGCGATCTGATCTATACCGGGACACCGGCTGGTGTCGGTCCGGTCGAACGCGGAGATACGCTGGTCGGCGGTGTTGAGGGCGTTGCCGATTTCACCGTGTCCTTCACCTGAAAAATCAGCGCCTAGTTCGATCAGCGCCTATTGCAGATCAGAAAAGGCGGTGCGCAGGCGCTGCATCGCGGTTGCCACCTGAGCGCGCGGCATTGCGATATTGAAACGCATGAAACTGTCACCACCAGCACCAAAGGTTGAGCCATGGCTGGCGGCAACACCGGCAGTCTGAATCCGATTGATAAATTCAGCCGCCGGCATTCCGGTGCCGGCAAAATCCACCCAGGCCAGATAGGTTGCCTGTAACGGCATCACGCTGACACCCGGGATATGCGACAGCTCATCAGATAACAGCTGGCGGTTGCCATCAAGATAGACAAGCAGAGCGTCAAGCCAGTCAGCGCCATGCAGATAGGCCGCCTCGGCCATCACCATGCCGAACCGGTTGACCGACATGCCGGCCGCCCTGTGCGTCTTTGCCAGCTTTTCGCGTAGGGTGTCATCAGGGATCACCATGCTGCCGGTCATGCCGCCGGCGATATTGAAGGTCTTGGTCGTCGCCACCAGCGTGACAAGACGATCATGTGCCTGCGGCATCGCAAGCGGGGCGACAACATGGCTGTGGCCCGGCATGATCAGATCGTTATGGACCTCGTCACTGATCAGCATCAGATCATGTTTGACGCAGAAATCTGCAAGTGCGCCAAGTTCAGCCGCCGACCAGACACGCCCGCCCGGATTGTGCGGCGAGCAGAGCAGGACAAGAGTTTCATCGCCGGTGAGCTGGGCCTCCAGCGCGGCAAGGTCCATGTGATAGACGCCGTCATGCTGCACAAGTTCGGACTCGACAAGCCGCCGGTCATTGGCGCGGACAATGGTGCCAAACCAGTGATAGACAGGCGAGAACACAATGACCCCCTCACCCGGATTGGAAAACGCGCTGATACAGAGCGCCAACGCATTGACAAGGCCATGTGTCTGCAACAGCCATGACGGATCTACCTGCCAATTATGCCGCCGCTCCATCCAGCCACAAAGCGCCGCCGCATAGCTCGCCGGATTGTCGTAATAGCCATAAACACCATGCGCCATGTCCGCCGCAAGGGCGGCATCGACCTGTTCAGGCGGTCGAAAATCCATGTCGGCCACCCACATCGGAATGCCGGTATCAGGTGAAACACCATAATCGGCCTGCATATTGTCCCATTTGCTCGAATGGGTGTTGCGGCGGTCAATGATCTTGTCGAAGTCGATTGTCACGGTCTGTCTTTCCATATTCTGCTGGCTTTATTCTGTTGGCTTGTTTGCGGGTGGCTGTTTTAAGAGTGCCTGTTTTAAGAGTGCCTGTTTTAAGAGTGCCTGTTTTAAGAGTGGCTGTGGAGAGGGAACAAAGAAGGGCGGCATCCACCCGAATATTTGCCATCTCATTCTGATCCGGTTAATCTGCAAGTCATAGCCAGTTGATGACATGGTATCAACAGCGCAGTCGCTGGCATAAAGGTATGTGATGTCCCAAACAGTTGAGATACTTCATGATTTGATCAGCTTTGCCACAGTCAGCCGCGATCCGAACCGGGCGTTGATTGATTATGTTGCCGACCGGCTTGATGATGCCGGGATCAGCGCGACGGTGATTCCCGATGAGAGCAACAAGAAGGCCAATCTGTTTGCCAGCATCGGCCCAACAGGCTCTGGTCCAGTTAGTTCGGGTCCAGTTAGTTCGGGTCCAGTTAGTTCGGGTCCAGTTAGCTCGGGTCCAGTTAGTTCGGGTCAGCACGGGCCTGATAATGGCGGCGTGATGCTGTCCGGCCACACTGATGTCGTGCCGATCGATGGACAGGACTGGACGCGGCCAGCCTTTACCTGCACCGAGGAGGATGGTCGGCTTTATGGGCGCGGCACGACAGATATGAAAGGCTTTTGCGCCGCAGCGATTGCCAGCTTTGTCGCCGCCAGCAAATTGCCACTCCGCTCGCCTTTGCATCTGGCGCTGTCCTATGACGAGGAGATCGGCTGTATCGGCGTGCGCTCGATAATCGAGATGATGGCGAAAGCCCCGTTCCGACCCGCCATGTGCATCGTTGGTGAGCCAACCGAAATGGGACTTGGCACCGGCCATAAGGGCAAGACAGCGATCCGGGCGCAGTGCCATGGCCGTGCCGGCCATTCGGCGCTGGCACCACTGGCGGTCAATGCGCTGCATCTTGCCTGCGATCTGGCCGGCGAGATTCGCGCAACGCAGGACGAACTGCGTGAAAATGGGGCGCGCGATGATGATTATAACATTCCCTATACCACCCTCCATGTCGGACGGATTGACGGCGGTGTGCAGCTGAATATCGTGCCGCATGAAGCCGTCATTGATTTTGAAATCCGCAATCTGGCGGAGGATAACCCGCAGGATATCATCCAGACAATCGAACGCCGCATAGCGCCAATCATTGCCAGAGCGCAGCAGATCGCCCCCGAAGCGGCGATCAATTTTACCATTACCAACACCTATCCCGGGTTGGATACCGCCCCGGATGAGGATGTTGTCACACTGTTGAAATCACTGACCGGTGCCAACACAACGATCAAAATGGCCTTTGGCACCGAAGGCGGACTGTTTTCCCGCGATCTGGGAATCCCGACTGTGATCTGTGGCCCCGGATCAATGGATCAGGGCCATAAACCGGATGAATTTGTCACAAGACAGCAACTCGCCCTGTGTGATGACATGCTGGCAAAGCTCAACCAACGGCTTGTCGCCGGGCTGTAGATATGCCCGGCTTGTGCCTGGATGGATTACGTGGGCTTCCTTTGACCCCCGCACGATCTTGTTTGATTTGATGCTCTTTTACCTTGTTATCTTCAGGGTCCCAAAAATACCGTTCAGGTGGACCAAGAGGACATGCAGCCCCATATCATTCAGTGTGCGATAGGATATATCCTATTTCGTGCCAAATATCAAGCACAAAATAAAAGTTTTAAAAAATCTGCCAAAAAATTCAGGATTGGAGGGGGGGATCAGAGGGTTGCATCAAGCCCCTTGATCAGCTGTTGGACCTCATCAGCGCTGGTGTAATGCACAAAGCTGAGGCGCAGAACGCCCGCCTCCGGATCGCAGCCAAGCGCGCCAATGGTGCGGACGGCATAAAAATCACCCGCACCCGCCATCACCCCATGCGCCGCAAGATCGGTGGCAATGGCGGCGGCTGGACGGTTGGTGTGAATCGCCACCGTCGGCACCCGGCCAGTGGCGGTGGCGATATGATCATTGCCCAGAATGCGCAGATCATTGCGCCCGCGCAGCCAGTCAAGCAACGGGGCAAGGGTTTTGTCCTCATAGGCGCGTTGCAAAGCGCAGACAGACCGCCCGCGATGGGCCGCGTCATGGGCTTTGGAATCGCCATTGTGGGAATGGGCGCCGTAATGATGGCTGTAGAGCGCGTCTATATAGTCAGCCATGCCAGCGGCGGCGGCGATCTGGGCATGGTCGGGGCCAGCCGGTGTGAAGCGTTTGGTCCGCGCACCGGCATTGAAGAAATGCCCCTGATTGGGCAGCCGGTCGGCAAGCGCGCGCCGGACAATCATCACGCCCTGATGCGGGCCATAGGTTTTATAACTGGAAAACAGGTAGATATCGGTGCCAAGCGCGGCGATATCAGGCAGGCCATGGGGGGCCATGCTGACACCATCAACGCAGGTGACAGCACCCGCCGCATGCGCCATCGCGACAATCTCGGCGACAGGATTTTCCTGGCCCACAATGTTCGAGCAATGCGGAAAACAGACGAGTTTCACCGGCCCGTCCAGAAGCTGTGCCAGAGCAGCGGTGCTGAGCTGGCCCAGCTCAGGATCGACATGCCATTCGCGCACCTCAATCCCGCGGTCAGCAAGGCGGCGCCAGACGCCCGTATTGGCCTCATGATCCTGATCGGTGACGATGATCGCATCACCCGGGCTGAGCATCGCGGCAAAAGCCTGGGCCAAAACATAGGTGTTCTGGCTTGTCGAGGGGCCGAAGCTCAGCTCATCCGTCTCGACATTCATCAGCGCGGCAAGGCGGGATTGCGCCTCGTCCATTTCCTCACCACCAGCACGCGAAGCCGGAAAGAAGCCGTAGGGCTGGACCTTGCGTTCGGTGTAGAAGCGGTGCAGACGGTCGATCACCTGAGCACAGGTGTATGAGCCACCGGCATTCTCAAAAAATGCCTGACCCTGGAGTGCCGGTTGGGAAAAGGCGGGAAACTGCGCGCGCACAAAGTTGATGTCGAGTTCAGTCATTTTGGTGTCTCCGGTCTCCATGAAGAGGCTTTTATCTGGTTGGGATTTGGTTGGAATTTGGTTGGGATTTGGTTGGAATTTAGTTGGGGTTTGGTTGGGATTTGGTGGCGGCCCGCAGGCCCGCAATGGTGGCACGGGGGCTGAGCGCCTCGGTGGCGATTGGCAGCTCGATCACCCCGCCTGTTGGCGAGGCGATCACCCAACCGGTTGGCGAGGCACAGGCACGTTGAAAAGCGGCGGCAAAATCATCCGTGCGGGTCACTCTCTCGCCATGGATGCCGTAAGCGCGGGCCAGTGCGGCAAAATCGGGATTGACGATATCGGTTCCCGACACACGCCAAGGATAGGTTCGTTCCTGGTGCATGCGGATGGTGCCGTAGGTGGCGTTGTTCAGAATGATGAAAATAGGATAGAGGCCCGCCTGCATGGCGGCACCAAGCTCATTGCCATTCATCTGGAAATCACCATCGCCGGCAAAGCACAGAACAAAGCGGTCCGGATCATGCGCCTTGGCGGCAAGCGCGGCGGTCACGCCAAAGCCCATGCTGCCACTCTGCGGGCCAAGCTGGCGCGCATCACGGCCGAATTTGAAGAACTTATTTGGCCACATGGCAAAATTGCCAGCGCCATGGGTGATGATGGCATCGGCCGGAAGCACCTCCTGCAGATGGGCCATGATCTGCCGCATGTCGATATCGCCCGGTGGCTGTGGGGCGGTAAAGCTGGCGAGATAGGCCTCACGCGCGCTGGTTGCCCATTGGCTGCGCGCTGGCGAGGCGGGAAGCGCAAGATCAGCCAGCAATGCCGCCATCTGGTTGGGCCCGGCATGGAGCGGCAGATCGGCGGTATAGATCTTGCCAAGTTCCGCATCGGAGGCGTGGCTGTGAATAAGCGTTGCCGCCATTTTTGGCGATTGAAACAGGCTGTAGCCAGCGGTGGTCATTTCATCAAAACGGACATTGAGAGCGAGGATCAGATCGGCATCGGTGAGCAGCTGTTTCATATAGCCAAGCATGCCAACACCGGCATCGCCGACATAACAGGGGCTGTGATTGTCGATGATGTCGTGAAAGCGGAAGGCCGCGACCACCGGGATATCAGCCGCGCTGGCAAAATTTTCAATCTGGAGCGCCGCCTCTTCCTGCCACCTCGTGCCCCCAATAAGGATCAATGGGCGGCTGGCGGCGGCCAGCAGGCTGGCAAGCTGTGCGGCGTCGGTGGCGGTGGGCGCGGGTTCGGGGATGGTAACAGCACCGCAGGGCAGCGCCGCCGTCATCGCCGTCAACATGGTTTCGGGAAGCGCCACAATCACCGGCCCCGGGCGCCCGGACAGCGCCGTTGTCCAGGCGCGGCTGATCATCTCCGGCACCCGGTCCGGATCATCAATCTGCACCGTCCATTTGGCAATCGGCCCGAAAAAGGCGTTGTAATCTATTTCCTGAAACGCCTCCCGGCCAGCCATGTCAGCACCGACCTGTCCGATGAACAGCAACATCGGCAGCGAATCCTGCATCGCGGTATGCACGCCGATCGAGGCATTGGTCGCCCCTGGCCCACGGGTGACAAAACACAGGCCCGGCGCGCCTGTCAGCTTGCCCCACGCCGCCGCCATATAGGCCGCCCCGCCTTCCTGACGGGTCATGATGAAGTCAAAATCGGCGCGGTGATCATACATCGCGTCAAGCACGGCAAGATAGGATTCGCCCGGCACGCCAAACCCTTTTTGCGCACCCAGCGCGACAAGACAATCCATCAGCAGCTGGCCGCCGCTGCGCAGATTACCGTTTGCCGCCGTCTGTGCCATCACTCACCCCAATCAATAAATCTCACCGGATGATGAAACGCGACATTTGTCCGCGCCGCAAGCCATTTTCAGGCCGCACCGTTTTCACGACACAGGCCCCGCACGCTTTTTCTTCAGGACACAGACGCAACCTTGGCGACCGCGCTGGCAAAGGGTTCATGCTTGCCACCACACAGGCCGGCAATGTTGATCCGGCTGTCACCAACAACATAGATCGCATGGTCATCACGCAGGCTCTGCACCTGTTCGGGTGGCAGGCCAAGACGCGAGAACATGCCGCGATGTTCGGCAATAAAATCAAAACGGTCCGAATTGCATTGCTGGCGCAGCGCATCAGCAAGATCACGCCGGATGGTCAGCATCGTTTGCCGCATTTCGGCAAGCTCCGCCATCCATTCAGCGCGCAGAGCATCATCGCTGAGGATGATGGCGACCACCGCCGCCCCATGATCAGGCGCAAAGGAATAATTCAACCGGTTCAGCACCGCCAGATTGCCGGACGCAACCTCAGCCACCGCAGCATCAGCGCAGATCACCATCGCGCAGCCAACGCGATCACGATAGAGGCCGAAATTCTTTGAGCAGGAGGAGGCAATCAGCATCTCGGGAACGCGCGCCGCCATCGCCCGCATATGGGCCGCATCCTGATCAAGACCATCGCCAAAGCCCTGATAGGCGATATCGACAAAGGGGGTGATGTTGTTGGCAAGGACAAAATCGGTCAGCGCCGCCCAGTGCGCCGCATCAAGATTGGCCCCGGTGGGATTGTGGCAGCAGCCATGCAGCATCAGGATATCGCCGGATTTCATGCCGGCAAGATCAGCCATCATCGCATCAAAATCGACCATCCTCGTGGCCGGATCAAAATAGGTGTAGGTGGCCGTTTTGAGATCCATCGCCGCCGCCATCGCCAGATGCGAGGGCCATGTCGGATCACTGATCCAGATGGTCGCGCCCGGATTGAGACGGCGGATCACCTCATAGAGCTGGCGAATGGCACCGGTGCCACCCGGTGTCTGCAAGGTCGCCACACGCGCCGCATCAACGGCATCACCAAGCACCAGCTCGCGGATTTTATCACGGAATATCTCATCGCCGGCGAGACCTTTATAGGCCTTGCTGATCTGCGTGTCGTGGAGGATTTTCTCGGCTTTCTTGACCGCCGTCATGATCGGTGTATTGCCTGTCGGATCCTTGTAAACGCCGACGCCAAGATCAATCTTGGTGGCGCGGTCATCCGCAGCGAACAGCTTGCCAAGGCCCAGAATCGGGTCGGCTTTTGCAGGGGTGAATTTCTCTAGCATGGTGATCTCTTTTAATGGCGGTCAGATGATGGCGGTCAGGTGATCATGGTATTTATGAAATTTTGTACGGCATTTCGCCCTTGCCATGCAACGGCTTTGTCCCCCCCACCAAGCAAGGCCCCTGATCAGGACGGGGTCAGGGCGTGATCAGCGTTTAACCTCGGGGATCAGGCCGCGCGGCGAGAAGCGCAGCACCAACAGCAGCACCAGCCCCATGGTCATCAATCTGGTATGGGCGGCGCTGTCCAGCAGATGTTCGCGCAGCCAATGGCCATCCGGCATGCCCGAGGTCAGCGCATCCATCGCCCACAGCCCCATCGGTTCAGCCTCAATCCAGAAAAACCAGATCAGAAATCCACCAAGAACCGCACCCCAATTATTGCCCGACCCACCGATGATCACCATCACCCAGATCAGAAAGGTAAAGCGCAACGGCTGGTAGGAGGTCGGGGTGAACTGGCCATCAAGCGTGGTCAGCATCGCACCGGCAATGCCAACAACAGCCGATCCCAGAACAAACACCTGTAGATGCCGGCTGGTGACATTCTTGCCCATCGCGCTGGCGGCGGTTTCATTATCACGAATGGCGCGCATCATCCGCCCCCAGGGCGAGCGCAGCGCTGTTTCACAAAGCCAGAGAATGACCAGCAGAACAAGGGTAAACAAAATGGCGTAGCTGATCTTGACGACAAGCGAGGACGCATCAACGACACTCAGACCAAGGCTGGCGGCAAAGTCCTGAAACTGGGCGGATTTGTTGAGATCAACCTCATAGGGAACCGGGCGCGAGAGACCGGCAACATTCTTTACGCCTCTGGTCAGCCAATCCTCAAATTTCAGGAAATAGATGATGATCTCGGAAATGCCAAGCGTGGCAATCGCCAGATAATCCGAGCGCAGGCCAAGCGAAATCCGGCCCACAACCCAGGCGACAGAGGCGGCAAAGATGCCGCCAACGGCCCAGCTGAAGATGATCGGCATGCCAGCCCCACCCAGAAACCCGGCACGTGCAGGATCAATCGCCTCGATGGCGCTGACGGCGGGATCAATGATCATCCGCATGACGGTATAGCCGACAAGAACGGTCAGGCCCGTCAGCCAATAGCGGGACCGCCCGCGCATCCCGGTACGCCGATGCGTGCGCCGCCAGACCGCAAGACCGGCAAGGATCGTTGCAAGGCCAGCGATCAGACCCCCGACAATGCCAACACCGCCGGCCGCCCACGCCGCCGAGACCGGCGCCTCGGAAACCAGAACGCCGGCCAGACCGCCAAGCGCGGCAAAACCCATGACGCCGACATTGAACAGCCCGGCATAACCCCATTGAATGTTCAGTCCCAGGGCCATGATCGCCGAGATCAGACACATATTCAGCAGCGAGAAGGTGACGTTCCAGCTCTGGACAACGCCAACAAAGCAAAGCAGCAGTGCCATCATGCCAAAGAGCAGGATATTGCGCCGTGACTGAGAGGCGGGGGCAACTGGGTTATGAGTGGCTTGGGATGAGGTTTGGGATGAGGTTTGGGATGTGGTTTGGGTCATAATGATTTCCCGCTGAAAATGCCCGTCGGTTTTACCAGAAGAACAATCACCAGAATGACGAAAGACACGGCGAATTTATAGTCAGTCGACAAAAGCTGGATCATGCCCTCGGGCGCCATGCCGTCGGGAAGCAGATACATCAGCACCTTGCGGTAGGCGAAAGTGATGATCAGTTCGGAAAAGGCCACGACAAAACCACCCACAATGGCACCGATGGGATTGCCGACACCGCCGACAATGGCAGCGGCAAAGATCGGCAGGAGAAGCTGCATGTAGGTGAAGGGTTTGAAACTCTTGTCAAGGCCATAAAGCGTGCCGGCGATGGTCGCCAGCGCACCGGTCATGATCCAGGCGATCATCACCACACGTTCGGGGTTGATGCCTGAGAGGAGCGCCAGATCCTCATTGTCCGAATAGGCGCGCATCGCCTTGCCGGTACGGGTCCGGTTGAGGAACCAGAACACAAAGCCAACGACAAGAAATGCCGCAATCACCGTGACGCCCTGGGTTGTCTTGATCGCCAGCCCCTCATTGAGCCCGGTCATTTCCTTGAAGGTCCGCGCCTTGATGATGAAGCGCTCTCCATCGGTGATCTTGCGGTCCCCCGGGCCAATGATGAAACGGATCAGGCCGCCGGTGATCAGCATCACGCCGATGGAGACAATCAGATAGATCGACGAGGTCGAGCGCTGTTGCCGGTAATAACGATAGACAAGGCGATCCACAATCAGACATAGCGCCACCGCGCCCACGATGCCAAAGGGCAGCGCCAGCAAGGCCGTTGGCAGGGGGTGAAAATTTATGCCGCCCGCCTGCAGGCCCCATGTGACCAAAATGGTGACCATCGCGCCAAAGGACATGGTTTCGCCATGCGCCAGATTGGAAAAGCGCAGAATGCCGTATATCAGGGTCACGCCAAGCGCACCAAGGGCAAGCTGGCTGCCATAGGCAAGGCCCGGAACCAGCACGAAATTGGCCAGAAGGACGATGGCGTTCAGAACATCTGTCATCTCATCCCCCCAGAAACGCCTTGCGGACCTCGGGATTGGCCAGCAGGGCCGCCCCGCTGTCGGTATAGGCATTGCGCCCCTGCACCAGCACAAAGCCGCGATCGGCAATTTCCAGCGCCTGACGTGCGTTCTGTTCGACCATCAGCACGGCAATGCCGGTCTTTGCAACCTCGATGATGCGGTCAAACAGCTCATCCATGACGATCGGCGAGACACCGGCGGTTGGTTCATCCAGCATCAACACCTGCGGCTGGGTCATCAGGGCACGGCCAACCGCCACCTGCTGACGCTGGCCGCCGGACAGCTCACCCGCCGGTTGCCGCCGCTTTTCATACAGCACGGGAAACAGCGTATAGATTTGCTGCATCGTCTGGGAGATATCATCGCGGCGGATGAAAGCCCCCATCTCCAGATTTTCCTCGACCGTCATGCTGGTAAAGACATTCTGGTTCTGCGGGACGAATCCCATGCCTTTCAGCACGCGCTCCTGCGGTTTCAGGCTGGTGATATCCTCACCATCCAGCATCACCCGACCAGCGCGCAGGCCAAGCATCCCGAACACCGCCTTCATCGCGGTTGATTTGCCAGCCCCGTTCGGGCCAACGACAACGGCGATCTGGCCACGGTCAACGCCGATGGAGCATTCATGCAGAATATCAACGCCGCCATAGCCACCCGTCATCATCTCACCGGCAAGATAGGTCATGACGCACCAGTGGGCGCAGCATTGGGCGTGCCAGTGGGCGCACCGGCCGCTGTGGCGATCCGGTTTTTCATGCCGGTGCCAAGATAGGCCTCGATTACCACTTCATTTGATTTGACCTCGGCGGCGCTGCCGGTGGCAAGAACGCTGCCCTCGGCCATGACAATGACCGGATCGCACAGGCGCGAAATGAAATCCATGTCATGCTCAATCATGCAGAAGGTGTAGCCCCGCTCGCGGTTGAGCCGCAAAATGGCATCCCCGATTGTGTTCAGCAGCGTGCGATTGACGCCGGCCCCGACCTCATCAAGAAAGACGATCTTGGCATCGACCATCATCGTGCGGCCAAGCTCAAGCAGTTTTTTCTGCCCGCCGGACAGATTGCCAGCCAGCTCATCCGCGACCTGGGCGATTTGCAGGAACTCGATCACCTCATCAGCCTTGGCGCGGATTGCGGCTTCCTGATCACGGACCTGTAACGGGCGAAACCACGCATCGACAAGCCGCTCACCAGATTGATTGCCAGGCACCATCATCAGATTTTCACGGACTGTCAGGGTGGAAAATTCATGCGCGATCTGGAAGGTGCGCAACATGCCACGGTTGAACAATTCATGCGGCGGCAGACCGGTGATATCATCACCATCAAGCAGCACGCGGCCGGAAGTCGGTTTGTAAACGCCCGCAATGACATTGAATAAAGTGGTCTTGCCAGCGCCGTTCGGACCAATGAGACCGGTGATCGACCCTGTTTCGATGACCAAAGAAGCATTGTCGACAGCATGGATGCCGCCAAAATGCTTCACAAGATTTTCGACCGTAATCATTGGAATGGAATCATAAGAACAAAATCATTTGAATAACCAGGCTATTCAGACATTTGGGGCGACCCAGACATACAGCTCCGGATCGCCCTTTTTGATTTTTAGATGATTTAGTGTGATTTGACAGTTGTGAACTTGCCGTCCTGAACAACCTGCTCAAGATAGGCACCGCCGGTTTCACCCGGACCGATCAGCTCAATCTCGCGGGCACCGACATAGTCGATCTCGCCGCCATCAGCCAAAATCTTCAGCGCCTTGCCAAGCTCACCCGGGTGGATCTTTGTTCCCGGTGCGTTGGCAACGTCAAAGACCTTAGCCTTCATTTTCTGGCTGTCAGATGAACCGGCAGCCTGCATCGCAAGCATGATCAGCGCCGCCGAATCATAGGATTCAGCCGAGTAAGGTGTGGCTTCAAAGCCAGCTTCAGCCGCCATCTTTGCAAAGATGTCATAACCTTCGGACTCACCGCCCGGCAACAGACCCCATGAGCCGTTCAGATCAGCACCAATGGCCTCTGGCAGAGATGGGCCGATCATGCCGTCAGACATGGCAAAATTCTCGAAGGCACCTGAATCGAGAGATGCCTGCATGATGCCCTTACCACCGCGATCAAGATAACCGACGATCACCAGATGATCACTGCCGCCCTGGGCAAGTGCGGCAACCTCGGCGCTGTAATCGCCCTTATCATCCTCATGCGAGGCAACAACGGTGACCTTGCCACCAAGGGCTTCATAGCTGCCCTGAATGCTGTCGGCCAGACCCTTACCATAGTCATTGTTGGTATAGGTCAGGGCGATTGAGTCGATACCACGGCCCATCAGCACCTCGGCCATCACCTGACCGCCACGCGCATCAGATGGTGCGGTGCGGAAAAACAGGCCATCATCGGGAATGTCTGAAAGAGCTGGCGATGTGGCTGATGGTGAGATCATCACGATGCCCTTGGCCGTGCCGACATTTTGCAGAACAGCGGTTGTCACGCCTGAACAATCAGCGCCCATGATCGCGGCAACGCCGTCAGATGTGACCATACGCTCAGCCGCAGCAGTCGCCGCCGCAGCATCAACACAGGTTGAGTCCGCACGGACAGAAACAGCTGTTGAGCCACCCATGAAATTGCCGGAATCGCTGGCTTCCTTCATCGCCATTTCAGCGGCGGTCGCCATGTTCGGCGCAAGTGATTCGATTGGACCGGTGAAGCCAAGCAGGACGCCAATCTTGACGTCTGCCGCCATGGCTGGAGCAGCGAGCATGCTGGATGCAACCACTGCCATTGCAATCTTTTTCATCGTTTTCTCCCTAAACATAAATTTTGCATGATCAAGATATGGCTGACCCTTTAACGTAAAACAAGCCTCAATGCGGCAACAAGTGCCCCATTTGACCCCTGATCAGCCATGTCGATCACACGCCTGCACCGGTGCAAGAACAGGGTGGGTCCGATGGATGACATGTGTCCAAAGCTGTTTGAAAGCCATTTGAAAGTTCTTTACGGGGACAAAAAAAACCGCACTCTATATGGGTAGAAACGCGCGGCGCATAGACTGGCCCGTGTTATAAAGAAGCGCGGCCATAAACTGGCCCGTGTTATAAAGAAGCGCGGCCATAAACTGGCCGCTTGTAAATCAGGACCGCGCATATGGCTGCCACGCTTATCACCCGCAATCTGCCGAAAAATCCGGGACCGGCCGGGTGGAACCGGCTGTTGCCAGCCGCAGCGCCCAGCCAGATTGTGCAAGGCGCAATCACGGCTGACTGGTTGATCATTGGCGGCGGCTTTGCCGGTCTGTCGGCGGCGCGCAGGCTGGCGCAGCTTGGGGGCAGGGATGAGCGGATTATCTTATTGGAAGCCGGGCGGATCGGCGAGGGCCCGGCAGGCCGCAATTCGGGCTTCATGATTGATTTGCCGCATGTGCTGTCCTCGGATGATTATGCTGGTAATCTGGGCAATGACCGCACGCAGTTGGCGCTGAACCGGCGCGCCATCGAATTTGCCCTTGATGCCGGTGATGAATATGGACTGGATGACGAGATCATCGCCCAGAGCGGCAAGATCAATGGCGCGGCGACAGCCCGCGGTATGGCGGCGAATATCGCCTATGCCCGGCATCTGGACCAGCTTGGCGAGCCCTATGAACTGCTGGATGAGGCGGCGATGCGCGAGCGCTGCGGCACCGGCTATTACCGACATGGGCTGTATACGCCGGGGACGGTGATGCTGCACCCCGCCGCCTATGTGAGAGGGCTGGCTGAGGCGCTGGCGAATGGAGCCCCGAGGGTGCAGATTTGTGAGGACAGTCCGGTTCTGGGCATGGATCATAGCCATGGCATCTGGCAGGCCAAGATGGCCGAGGGCAGTGTCAGCGCGCCGCGCGTGATCATGGCAATGAACGGGCATGTCGAGAGTTTCGGCTTTTTCAAGCGCCGGTTGGTGCATCTGTTCCTCTATGCCTCGATGACTGAGGCGCTGGACAGTGACGCGGTCAGGCGGCTTGGCGGTACGCCCCGGTGGGGGGTGACACCCTCAGACCCCATTGGCAGCACCATCCGGCGCATTTCCGGGCGATCCGGCGACCGAATCATCGTGCGCAACCAGTCAACATATGCCAGCAGCATGGAAGTGCCGGACCGGCTTGCGGCGCGCAAGATGGCGCATCATGAAAGATGTTTTGCCGCTCGTTTTGGAATGCTCACCGGCACAGCCATGGAATATAGCTGGGGCGGCAAGCTGTGTCTGAGCCTGAATGACGTGCCGGCCTTTGGCGAGATTGAGGATGGCATGTTTTCAGCCTGCTGTCAGAACGGGCTTGGCACAGCGCGCGGGACATTATCAGGCATGTTGGCGGCTGATCTTGCCAGCGGCAATCTGCGCGACAATCATCAAAGCCTTCATACAATGCTGGCCGCGCCACCGCCGAAAAAGCTGCCGCCTGAACCGCTGGCAAGCATCGGAGCCAGCCTGACGCTGGCATGGCGGGAATTTCGCGCTGGCCGCGAGCTGTAGGCGGGGAACGCCGGATTTGGTCGGGCGTTGTTGTTTGGCGTTGTTGTTTGGCGCGGTTATTTGGCGTAGCCGATGGATTATTTGGCGTAGCCGATGGATTGAAGGGCCGTGGTGATCTCGTCAAGGATCACCGGATCATCAATCGTTGCCGGCATCGTCCAGTCAACATTGTCGGCAATCTTTGCCATGGTCGCACGCAACACCTTGCCAGAACGTGTTTTCGGCAACCTGTCGATGACAACAATCTGATTGAAAGCGGAGACGCGGCCGACCCGGCTTTTGACTAGATCAACCGCCTCGGCGCAGACCTCCCTGGCCGGTTTCGCGCAATTCGGATAAAGGCAGATCAGGCCAAGCGGCAACTGCCCCTTGAGATCATCGGCAACACCGATCACCGCACATTCGGCAACATCAGGATGGTCTGCAAGCACCTCCTCAAGCTGGCCGGTGGACAGCCGGTGGCCCGCGACATTGATCACATCATCGGTGCGCGCCATGATATAGAGATAGCCATCAGCATCGCGATAGCCGGCATCACCGGTTTCATAATAGCCGGGAAAATTCGTCAGATATTTTTCGACAAACGCGTCATCCGCGCCCCAGATTGTCGGCAGGCATGAGGGTGGTAACGGCAGCTTGACGGCGATTGCCCCCAGCTCATCCGGGCCCAGCGGCTTGCCCGCATCATCGAGGATGTCAATTTCATAACCGGGCATCGCCACCGAGGGAGAACCCAGCTTCACCGGCAACGCCTCAATGCCCATCGGGTTGGCACAGATTGACCAGCCGGTTTCGGTCTGCCACCAATGATCAATCACCGGAACGCCCAGCTTTTCCTGCGCCCAGATGATGGTGTCCGGATCGGCCCGCTCGCCCGCCAGAAACAGATATTCAAGCGACGAGATGTCATAATGCTGGAGAAGCTCGGCGGCAGGATCAGCGCGCTTGATCGCGCGAAACGCCGTGGGGGCGGTGAACAGGACTTTGACATTATGATCCTGAATGATCCGCCAGAACACCCCGGCATCGGGTGTGCCGATGGGCTTGCCCTCGAACAGCACGGTCGAACAGCCAGCGATCAGGGGCGCATAGGTGATGTAGGAATGGCCAACGACCCAGCCAATGTCGGACGCGGCCCAATAGACCTCGCCTGGCTGGGTGTCATAGATGTGTGGCATGGACCAGTTCAGCGCCACCGCATGCCCGCCATTATCACGGACAACGCCCTTTGGCTGGCCGGTGGTTCCCGAGGTGTAGAGGATATAGAGGGGATCGGTCGATTTGAGGGTGACCGGGGCGAGTTCTTCTGCGCCCTCATGCGCGGCATGCCATTCAACATCACGCCCGTCAACAAGGCTGGCGATGACCGCCTCACGCTGATAGATGACGCAGGTGCCGGGCTTGTGCTGCGAGAGTGTGATCGCCTCATCAAGAAGCGGTTTATAGTCGACAATCCTGTTTGGTTCATGCCCACAGGACGCGCTGATGATCACTTTTGGCTGGCAATCATCAATGCGCTTTGCCAGCTCCGCCGCCGCAAAGCCGCCAAAAACGACCGAATGAACAGCGCCAAGGCGGGCACAGCCAAGCATGGCGACAACCGCCTCGGGGATCATCGGCATATAGATGATCACCCGGTCACCCGTGCGAACACCATAGCGGCGCAACATGCCAGCAAAACGCGCTGTTGCCTGCTGCAGTTCGGCAAAGGTCAGATTATAAGCGGTGCCGGTGATCGGCGAGTCGTAGATAATCGCGTTCTGATCACCGCGTCCCGCAGCCACATGACGGTCCACCGCGTTGTGACAGGTGTTCATCTCGCCATCAGGAAACCAGCGGTGAAAGGGCGCGTTCTGGCTGTCAAGCGCGGTTGTGGGCGGTGTCACCCAGTCGATGCCCGCCGCAGCGTCAAGCCAGAAAGCCCCGCTATCAGCAAGCGCCTTTTCATAAACCGAAGCATAAACGGAAGCATAACCCGAACCATGATCTGTCATCATCATCTCTCCTCACCGTCGCGTCTAACCGTCACTTTTAACCGTCGCTTCCAGCCGTCGCCTGTAATCAGGCCCCGCAATCTGATCCCTGCATCCAATCAGGGCGGCGGCCGACGCGCGCAACAGTCTAGCCAGAAAAAGGCTGCGCAAGAAACCCCCAACAGCGCCTATCGCCGCATCAGCATGAGGCTGGCATGAGAGGATGGCAGAAAGAATCTGAAAAATCAGGACAAGCCCCGCAAAAATCAGGACAAGGCTTGTGGGATCAGGGCGGGGTTTGCTAGTGTCGGCAAGATTGTTTTTCAAAATCATTTTCCTCAGGGGAGCCCGTAATGCCCGTAACCAAACATGTCGCCGATATGGTCGCCGAAGCGCAGGCGATGATCCCCCGCGTTTCACCCGAGGAGGCCGCCGCGATGCAGGCCAGCGGTGAGGCCGTTCTGGTCGATATCCGCGATGTCCGCGAACTTGGCAAAACCGGCAAGATCGCCGATGCGGTGCATGCGCCGCGTGGCATGATCGAGTTTTGGGCCGATCCGCAAAGCCCCTATCACAAGGAAATCTTTGCCACAGACCAGAAGCTGATCCTTGTCTGCGCATCGGGCTGGCGCTCGGCACTGGCGGCAAAAACCCTGATCGAGATGGGCATGGATAATGTGCATGATCTGGAGGGCGGCTTTGGCGCCTGGGCGAAAAGCGGCCAGCAGGTTGTTACAGAGTGAAAGCTGCTTAGAGAGTAATGGCGGATTACAGAGTAAAGGCTGCGCGGGGAAGCTGCGACGCAAAGCGTTTATGACGGCTGGTGGGTAATGGCCTGGGTTCAGGCGGAAAAACTCTTAAGATCAGAGCGCGGTGGCGATTGCCTGAAAGGCGGCGAGCAGTTCGGCATCGGTTTCGGTGTCAATCGGCAGATCATGCGAGGCCATGCGGATGATTGTAACAGCCCGCGCCGGGTTGATCCAGATCCACTGGCCATGAATGCCAATCGCGCAAATCTCATCATCATCAAAGCCGGTGCGGTACCATTTGCTGCGATAGGTGCCGCGATCAAACAGACGTGAGCCGCCGGTCTGGCGTTGCCAGGCGGTGCTGTCAGGATGGCGGCTGAAATCAGCGATCCAGCCAGCCGGAACAATCTGGCGACCGCCAAGCGCCCCCTCGCAGCGGACCATCTCGGCAAGGCGCAGCAGATCCGCAGGCGCAAGGCAGATGCCGCCAGCAAGACGCGGTGCGCCAAATGTTTCCAGCGTGATATAGGCATCAGTGCGGGTGCCAGCAGGGCGGAACAGATGCGATGACAGCAAGTCGGCGACCGGGCCACCAGCCGCGCGTTCAATGACCCAGCCCAGAAGATCGGTGTGGGGTGAGCAATAATGATGGCGATGACCGTGATTGCCGTCCGAGGCAGGCAATTTTGCCAGAAAGGCACGCAGTCCCTCGGTGCTGTGGCCCTCCTCGACCGGATTCCACGCAGATGCCCGCCGGTAGGCCATGAAAACGCCGGTGGTGTCCAGATAATCCTCGACAAACCCGGAGGCGACAGTCATGTCGAGCAAGTGGCGCAGACTGGCCCCGTCATAGGCGCTGCCAGCGATCTCTGGCAGGTAATGGGTAAGCTGTTGGTCCGGGTCGAGAACGCCAGCCTCAACCAGAATGCCAACAAGCAGGCCCGCCAGTGATTTGGAGACGGAAAAGGCAATATGCGGCCGGTCAGCACGGCCAAAGCCACCAAACCAATCAAAGACCAGCTTGCCATCACGCATCACCATGAGGGCATCGGTGTTACTGCCAGCCAGAAAATCATCAAGCGATCGCCGCGATGGGCCAAAGGCAAGCGTTGCCAGATCGATTCGGTTTTCGGACAGGTTTTCAGGTCGGTTTTCGGGTCGGTTTTCGGG